>Ga0116149_1003777_pt1 | contig 15391 bp, 15 predicted proteins | sample AD_UKC057_MetaG_FD_89787 | JGI IMG/M metagenome (GOLD analysis project Ga0116149, IMG submission 89787) | Active sludge microbial communities of municipal wastewater-treating anaerobic digesters from USA - AD_UKC057_MetaG | ecosystem: Engineered > Bioreactor > Anaerobic > Digestate | place: USA... | reverse complement strand
GCGGCAACAAGCGGCAGCCGCAGCGGCTGGCGCTGATCGCCGGGGGCGTGCTGGCGGCGCGGCTGCTGAGCGTGTTCTTCCTGATCGCCCCGGCGTTCCACGAGCACGGCCTGGCGGCCCACTGGCTCGACGCCGCAGCGCTCGTGGGGCTCGGTGGAACCTGGCTGGCGCTCTTCGTCTGGCGCCTGTCGTCGCGCCCGCTGCTGGCGCACGGCGACCCCGAACTGGCGCCGGCGCTCGCACGCAGGCACTGATCAGGAATCGGGGATCAGGGACGGGGATCAGGGATCGGGGATCGGGAATCAGGGATCGGGAGTCGGGGGATCGGGATTCAGGAACCGGGAAGCGAGAGCATGGCGCACGGTCACACCCACGACGAGTACGTTCCGCCGCCGGGGATGAAGTACGAGACGCGCGACCTGTCCACACGCGTGGTGGTCATCTTCGGCGTGTCGCTTCTGGTCGCGGCCATCGTCATCCACATCGCGGTCTGGTGGCTCTACGCTTGGATGGGTCGCGCCAACGAGTCGGCCTACGCGCGCCAGTTCCCGCTGGCCCCCGTCGGGGCGCCGCAGCTCCCTCCCGCGCCGCGGCTGCAGACGCAGCCCCGCGAGGAGTTGAAACAGATGCGCCGCGACGAGGACGGGCTGCTCTCGGGCTACGGCTGGGCCGACCCGAACGCCGGGCGCGTGCGCCTGCCAATCGACCGCGCGATGCAGCTGGTCGTCGAGCAGGGGCTGCCGTCCCGCGCCGCCGGACCGGCCGCGCCGTCCGGCCTTCCGCAGGACTCGAGTTCCGGGCGCACCTACGCGCCCGCGGGAAAGTAGGAGATGAGACATCACCTTGCCGCGGCCGCCGTGGCCCTGTCTCTCGCCGCCGTCCCGGCCTTCGCCCAGTACAACGGCGTGCCGAGGCCCGGAATGATGACGAAGGGCGACAAGCCGGCGGGCATCACCCCGAACGAGCTGAAGAAGGTCGAGTTCGCGCAGCGGCTCGACGTCCAGGTGCCCCTCGACCTGCCGTTCACCGACGAGGCGGGCCGGGCGGTCACGCTGGCCCAGTACTTCGACGGGCGGCCGGTGATCCTGGCCCTCGTCTACTACGAGTGCCCGATGCTCTGCGTCCAGGCGCTCAACGGGCTCGTGAAGAGCCTCAAGACGTTGTCGCTCGAGCCGGGACGCGATTACGAGGTCGTCACGCTGAGCTTCGACCCGCGTGAGACGCCCGCCCAGGCGCTCGAAAAGAAGGAACACTACGTGGAGAGGCTCGGCCGCGAGGGAGGCGCCGCCGCGTGGCACTTCCTGACCGGGGACGACGCGGCAATCCGCCTGCTCACCGACGCGGTCGGCTTCCACTTCGTCTACGACGAGGGGACCGGCCAGTACGCCCACCCGACGGGCATCGTCGTCCTGACCCCCGAGGGCCGCACGTCCAAGTACATCTACGGCCTCGACTACGGGCCGCGCGACCTCCGCCTCGCCCTGGTCGAGGCGGCGGGCGGAAAGATCGGCACCCCCGTCGACTCCCTGCTCCTCTACTGCTTCCACTACGACCCGGAGCAGGGCAAGTACGGCCTCGTGCTGATGAGCGTGCTGCGTCTTGCGGGCGTCGTGACGGTGACCTGCATCGGCGCGTTCATCCTGCTCATGTGGCGGCGCGAGAAGCGAGCCAGGAAGTAGCCCATGAACTGGTCCCTCCCGCTGTTTCCCACCGGCGCCTCGACCATGGCGGGGAAGGTGGATCTGCTCTACTTCGTCCTGATTGCCGTCAGCGGCCTGGCCGTCGCCGTCATCTCGCTCCTCATCATCGCGTTCGGCGTCCGGTACCGGCGGCGCGCGCCCGATCAGGTCGGTGCGCCGGTCATCCCCTCGCTGGCGCTCGAGATTGGCTGGACCGCGGTCCCGCTCGTGGTCGGCCTCGTGCTGTTCGCCTGGGGCGCCAACGTCTACTTCGCGCAGGCCCGTCCGCCCGTCGAGACGCTCGACGTCTACGTCGTGGGCAAGCAGTGGATGTGGAAGTTCCAGCACCCGGGCGGCCAGCGCGAGATCAACGAGCTGCACGTCCCGGTCGGGCGCGCGGTGCGCCTCACCGCCGCCTCCGAGGACGTCATCCACTCCTTCTTCGTCCCCGCCTTCCGGGTGAAGGCCGACGTGATCCCCGGCCGCTACACCACGCTGTGGTTCAACGCCACCAAGCCGGGGGAGTACCACCTTTTCTGCGCCGAGTACTGCGGCACGCAGCACTCCGGGATGATCGGGAAGGTCGTGGTGATGGAGCCGAATGCGTACCAGGCCTGGCTGGGCGGGGGCGCAGCCGAAGGGTCGATGGCGTCGCAGGGGCAGAAGATCTTCCAGGACCTCGCCTGCCACACCTGCCACCTCGACTCGGGCCAGGGCCGCGGTCCGACGCTCGTCGGGCTGTACGGCAGCCAGGTCGGGCTGGCGAGCGGCCAGGTGGTGACGGCCGACGACGCCTACATCCGCGAGTCGGTGCTATCACCTGCTGCCAAGGTCGTGGCGGGGTTCCAGCCCGTAATGCCGACCTTCCAGGGCCTCGTCAGCGAGGAGCAGCTGCTGGCCCTGATCGAGTACGTGAAGTCCCTGCAGGCGAAGCCGCAGGGAACACCGGCGACCCAGGCGCCCGCCGGGCAGCAGCCAGCCGCCGCGACGCCCGCCGCGCCGCAGCCGCGGGCGCCCGGGCCGGCCGGCCGGAACCCCGGCGGGGACAGGAACTAGACGCATGGACAGCCTCACGCTTCCGCGCACGCACTACGCCAACGCCGAGTACGGCCTCAGGTCGTGGCTGCTGACCACGGACCACAAGCGCATCGCGCTGCTGTTCCTCGGCAGCATCTCGGCCTTCTTCCTGATCGGCGGCCTCTTCGCGATGCTGATCCGCCTCGAGCTGCTGACGCCGCCGGGCGACATGGTCGGGGCCGACACCTACAACAAGCTCTTCACGATGCACGGCATCGTGATGATCTTCATGTTCCTGATTCCCTCGATCCCGGCGGTCTTCGGGAACTTCTTCGTCCCGATCATGGTGGGGGCGAAGGATCTCGCGTTCCCACGCCTGAACCTGCTCAGCTGGTACATCTTCATGATCGGCGGGCTGTTCACGCTGGCCGCCATCGCGCTGGGCGGCGTGGACACGGGGTGGACCTTCTACACGCCGTTCAGCACCCACGCCTCGCAGAGCAACGTGATGGTGGCCGCCGTCGGCGTCTTCATCATGGGGTTCTCGTCGATCCTGACCGGGCTGAACTTCATCGTCACGATCCACACGATGCGGGCGCCGGGCCTGACCTGGTTCCGCCTGCCGCTGTTCATCTGGGCGATGTACGCGACCAGCTTGATCAACGTGCTCGGCACGCCGGTGCTGGCGATCTCGCTGGTGGCGGTGGCCCTGGAGCGCGCGCTGCACATCGGGATCTTCGACCCGGCCTACGGGGGCGACCCGGTGCTCTTCCAGCACCTGTTCTGGTTCTACTCCCACCCGGCTGTCTACATCATGGTGCTGCCGTCGATGGGGGTGGTCAGCGAGCTGGTCGCCACCTTCTCGCGCAAGAACATCTTCGGCTACACCTTCGTCGCCTTCTCGAGCCTCGCCATCGCCGTCTTCGGGTTCCTCGTCTGGGGCCACCACATGTTCGTGGCGGGGATGTCGGTGTACGGCGCGATGATCTTCTCGATCCTGAGCTTCATGGTCGCCGTTCCGTCGGCGGTCAAGGTGTTCAACTGGACCGCAACGCTGTACAAGGGATCGATCTCGTACGAGACGCCGATGCTCTACGCGCTGGGGTTCATCGGCCTCTTCGCGGTCGGCGGCCTCACGGGGCTGTTCCTCGCGACCCTGGCCGTGGACGTCCACGTCCACGACACCTACTTCGTGGTGGCGCACTTCCACTACATCATGGTCGGCGGCGCGCTGATGGGCTACCTCGGCGCGCTCCACTACTGGTGGCCGAAGATGACGGGCCGGATGTACCCCGACCTCATTGGACGGATCGCGGCCGTCACGGTCTTCATCGGCTTCAACCTGACGTTCTTCCCGCAGTTCGTCCTCGGCTACCTGGGCATGCCGCGCCGCTATCACGCCTACGCCGAGGAGTTCCAGGCGCTGAACGTGCTGTCCACCGCCGGGGCGTCGATCCTGGCGGTCGGGTTCCTAATACCGGCGTTCTACCTGCTCTGGTCGCTCAAGTACGGGAAGGTGGCCGGTGCCAACCCGTGGGGCTCGGTCAGCCTCGAGTGGACGACCCCCTCGCCGCCGCCGACCTTCAACTTCGACGAGACGCCGGTCATCGCCGGGCCGGCCTACGACTACCGGGAACCGGAGGCGAAGCGTGCCTGACGCCGCATTCGATCCGCGGGCCGTGCCCGGGGCCGACGCTCATGCCGCCGCCCTGCACAGCCCGGCGTTGAAGCATCACTTCGACGACCTCGGGCAGCAGAAGGAGGCGGCCACGCTTGGCATGTGGCTCTTCCTCGCCACCGAAGTGCTGTTCTTCGGCGGCCTGTTCGCCGCGTACCTCCTCTACCGGGTCTGGTACCCGGACGTCTTCGGCGAGGCCAGCCGGAGCCTCGACATCACGCTCGGGTCGGTCAACACGCTCGTCCTCATCGGCAGCAGCCTCACGATGGCCCTGGCGGTCCACGCCGCCGCCACCGGCCAGCGGCGCACGCTGATGATCTTCATCGCCCTCACCATGCTGCTCGGGGCGGTCTTCCTCGGCATCAAGGGGGTCGAGTACTACGACAAGATCGTGCACCACCACGTCCCCGGCCCCTCGTTCCACTTCGAGGGCCCAACGCCCGAGCGCGCGCAGCTCTTCTTCTCGCTCTACTTCGCGATGACCGGGCTCCACGCCTTCCACATGGTGATCGGCCTCGGGCTCATGACCGTGATCCTCCTGATGGCGTGGCGCGGACGCTTCTCGGCCACGTGGTACACGCCGGTCGAGATGTCCGGCCTCTACTGGCACTTCGTGGACATCATCTGGATCTTCCTGTTTCCGCTGCTGTACCTGGTGGACAGGCACAGCTAGGGGGCCACTGCCCTATGTCGCACGTCATCCCCCGCAGGATCTACTACGTCATCTTCGCCGTGCTCGTGGTGCTGACCCTCGTCACGACCGAGGTCGCGTTCTTCGACTTCGGCCTGATGAACCCGGTCATTGCCCTCACCATCGCCGTCGTGAAGGCCACGGTGGTCGTCCTCTACTTCATGCACATGAGGTACAGCTCGCGCCTGACCATGGTCATCGGGGCGGCCGGGATCTTCTGGCTCGGGATCCTGCTCGCGCTGACGATGAGCGACTACCTGGCGAGGGGGGCGGGGACGTACTGACGCGCGTAATCAGGCTTTCTTCTTCGCCAGCCTGGCCAGCACGGCCAGCTCCTTCAGCACCTGCTTGATCGGCCGCGCGGGCGTGCCCCAGAACAGGGTGCCCGGGCCGCGGAGCACCTTGCCGGTCGGCACCCCGCACTGCGCGCCGAGGATCGCTCCCCCGCCAACGGTGACGTGGTCGGCGATGCCTACCTGTCCTGCAATGATCGCCCCGTCCTCGATCACCGAGCTGCCGGCGATGCCCGTCTGCGCGGCGATGACGACGTCGCGGCCAATGCGGACGTTGTGGGCGACGTGCACCTGGTTGTCCAGCTTGGTGCCGCGGCCGATCACGGTCTCGCCCAGCGCTCCGCGGTCCACCGTGCACAGCGTGCCCAGCTCCACGTCGTCCTCGATGACGAGGCGTCCGACCTGCGGGAACGCCTCGTAGCGGCCGGTCGCCGCGTCGCGGACGTACCCGAACCCGTCGCTGCCGAGCACCGTCCCTGCGTGCACGACCACGCCGGCGCCGATCCTGGTCCCCGGGTAGACGACCACGTGCGAGCGGAGCACCGTGCCGGAGCCGATGCGAACACCGGCCCCGACGTGGCAGCCGGCGCCCAGCTGGACGAGGTCGCCCACCTCGGCCCCCTCGTCCACCACGGCATTAGGGCCGACGGCAACCCCGCGTCCGAGGATGGCGGCGGGGTGGACGATTGCGGTCTGATGCACGCCCGGGGGCAGCGAGGCGGGCCGCGAGAGGATGCGGCCCGCGCGGGCGAAGGCCAGCCGGGGCTGGTCGCAGACGACAAGCGCGCCGTGGAAGGATGCGTCCGCGGCGAAGGGGCCGGCGACGAGGACTCCGGCGGCCGATGCCAGCGCCTCGTCGAGGGAGCGCGCGTCCTCGACGAAGGCAAGATCGGTGACCCTGGCCGTCGCCGCCGTGGCGATGCCCGAGACGGGGGTGCCGGGGTCGCCGATGACGCGCCCGTTCACCAGCCCTGCGATCTCCGCGGCGCTCAGGGTCACCGCCGGGCCGCCTCGCCCGCGGGCGTCATCTCCAGCCACGAGAACCAGATCGGATGTCGTCTCTTGTACCATCGGAGGACCTCGAGGAGGGCTTTCTGCTTCTCGGGAGAGATGACCTCGGGCGGGATGCGGTCGAAGTGCAGCCGGATCGTCTTCGCGTCGAGGAACTCGAGCGCCTCGGCGCACAGCGTCTGCAGCTCGTTGCGGATGCGCCCCGAGTCTGAGATCTTCACCGGCCGCGTCTCGAACGGCTCGCCGGCGAGGAAGCGGTTGAGCAGCGGGCTGAAGACCAGCCGGCTCTGCTCGAAGGTTTCACCGAGCCGCAGCGTCAGGGCCACCCGCTTGTCCCCGTGCTTCGACACCATCCGCACGGTGGCTCGATAGACTCCCGGCGAGACCTCTTCGACGCCGGGAGCGCCGGAGTAGGGGTCGGGTCCCATGTAGCCGGAGAGCGCGAGCACCTCCCACCGCTTCTCCGGGAAGAAGTGATCGGCGGTGAGCGTCGGCCGGTCGCCCAGCATCCCTGCGTCGCGGGCCTCGAGGATCATGCGCCTGTAGTCGTCCACCTCGGCGTCCCCGAGCGAATCGCTCGCAAGCGCAGCCAGCCGCGAGGCGAAGTCGGGCGCCGCGGGGTCGAGGCGCATCACGTCCTGCTCCTCGTCGTAGGGCAGGTCGAAGCGCGAGGTGAAGGTGGCCATCGAGGCGTCGAGGCCCAGGATCGGCGCGATGCTGGCGGCCTGCACCGCCTCGGCAGAAGCCGCGTAGCCGTCGCACAGGAAGAGGTGGCGCTCGCCCGCCTCGTCCAGCCACGTCCCGATCCGGTAGGTCGGCGCGTAGGTGCCCGACTCGGTGAACGCGGCCATGCCGCCGGGCAGCTCCCAGCCTTCCTCGACGAGGTGAGCGCCCAGCTCCTGCCAGCTCTTCCACAACCGGCCGATCCGCCCCTCGCGGCTCTTGCCGCCCAACGTCCACACGTGGACGCGGTCGCGCCGGATGCCGGGCCAGGTGGCCTCGATCGCCTCCATCACGAGCCGGCGCGGCGTCCTGAAGTCGAGCAGGATGGCGCGGTCGGCGGCCTGCGCGACGACCTCCTTCGGCAGGACGAGCATCCCGACGTACCCCTCGTACGGCCGCGAGATCTGCAGCGGCTGATTGAAGAGGTGCAGGATCGTCATCGGCCCCGTCGGCGAGCCCTTCGCGAAGCGCGACGTGTTCTCGAGGGTGTCGATGGCGGCGCCCCAGACCGTGATGCCCGATTCCCTGATCTCGCGGTAGAAGCCGTCCCACCCGTAGCCGGGGTCGTTCAGGAGGCGGACGACGAGGCGATCGAGGTGACGGGCGATCTCGGGGCGCGCGTACACCCGCCCAAAGCCGATCTGCGGGTTCGAGCCCATCTCGGGGGTTTCGCCCGCCTTGGGCATCAGCCCCTCGCCCAGGCACACCATGATGGCGTGGTTCTCGGGAAGGTGTCGCGAGAGGTACCAGAGGCTCTCGCTCATGACGTACGCCGAGATCGCGTCGGCGTCCTTCTTCACCTGGTTCAACCCAGCCCTGTCGAGCCGGGCCCCGGCGCCCGGGTGGCCGAAGACCTGCGTGCCGATGGCGGTCACCGCGCCGGTCATCGCCAGCAGCCGCTCCATGCGGCCGTCGAGGAAGGAGAGGTTCCGCGTGAACTCCAGCACCCTCTCGCCGCGCGTCCACTCCACCTCGACGTCCTCGAGCCAGAGGTGGAAGCGGCCGAGGATCGGCCGCGTGTCGAAGGACCACTGCGCGACGACGTCCTGCTTCTCCTGCTCGCTCTCGTTCATGGGGGGGGCTCCTTCGGCTCGCAGCGGGGTCAGCGGCTCGCGGCCAGACGGGCCCACGAGTCGCGCAGCGGCACCGAGCGGTTGAACACCGGGCGGCCCGGCGTCGAATCGGGATCCACGCAGAAGTACCCCTGCCGCTCGAACTGGTAGTGCGAGAACGCGGGCGCAGCGTCGAGCCCCGGTTCGATCTTGCAGCCCTTCAGGACGGTGAGCGAGCCGGGGTTGAGGTACGACTTCCAGTCGCGCCCCTCGTCGGCGTCGTGGGGATCGGGCACGCTGAAGAGGCGGTCGTACAGGCGGACCTCCGCGTCGCGCGCGTGGGCCGCCGAAACCCAGTGGATCGTCGCCTTCACCCGGCGCCCGTCCGGCGACGCGCCGCCCCGGGTGGCCGGGTCGTAGCGGCAGCGCAGCTCGATCACGTTCCCGTCGGCGTCCTTCACGGCCCGCTCGCAGGTGAGGAAGTAGGTGCCGCGCAGCCTCACCTCGCGCCCGGGCGAGAGCCGGAAGTACTTGGGCGGGGGCACCTCGCGGAAGTCGTCCTGCTCGATGTACAGCTCGCGCGAGAAAGGAACCTTCCGCACGCCCATGGAGGCGTCCTCGGGGTTGACCGGGATCTCGATTTCCTCGACCTGGCCCTCGGGATAGTTCTCGATGACCACGCGCAGCGGGCGCAGCACGGCCATCGCCCGAGGCGCCCGGCGGTTCAGGTCGTCGCGCAGGGCATCCTCGAGCAGCGCCACGTCCACGAGGTTCTCGCGCTTGGCCACGCCGACCCGCGACGCGAACTCCCGGATGGACTCCGGCGTGTACCCGCGGCGCCTCAGGCCGACGATGGTCGGCATGCGCGGATCGTCCCACCCCGACACCACGCCGTCCTGCACCAGCTGCAGCAGCTTGCGCTTGCTCGTCACCGTGAAGGTGAGGTTCAGGCGGGCGAACTCGATCTGGCGCGGGCGGCTCGGCACCGGCAGGTTCTCGACGGTCCAGTCGTAGAGCGGGCGGTGGTCCTCGAACTCGAGCGTGCACAGCGAGTGGGTGATGTGCTCGATGGCGTCCGAGATCGCGTGCGTGTAGTCGTACATCGGGTAGATGCACCACTTGTCGCCCGTGCGGTGGTGGGACGCGTGGCGGATGCGGTAGATGACCGGGTCGCGCAGGTTGAGGTTCGGCGACGCCATGTCGATCTTCGCGCGAAGCACGCGCTCACCGTCGGCGAACTCGCCGCGGCGCATCCGCTCGAACAGCTCGAGGTTCTCCTCGACGCTGCGGTTGCGCCACGGGCTCTCGCGACCAGGCTCGGTCAGCGTCCCGCGGTACTCGCGGATCTCGTCGGCCGAGAGGTCGTCCACATAGGCCTTGCCGTCGCGGATCAGGCCCAGGGTGTACTCGTAGATCCGGTCGAAGTAGTCGGAGGCGTGGTAGAGGCGGTCGCCCCAGTCGAAGCCCAGCCAGTGAACGGCGTCGATGATCGAGTCGACGTACTCGACGTCCTCCTTGGCGGGGTTGGTGTCGTCGAAGCGCAGGTTGCAGGTACCGCCGAACTCCTCGGCCACCCCGAAGTTGAGGCAGATCGACTTGGCATGGCCAATGTGCAGGTAGCCGTTCGGTTCGGGCGGAAAGCGCGTGCGGACCGTGTCGTGTTTTCCGGACTCGAGGTCTTCGCGGATGATCGCACGGATGAAGTCGACGGGGGTCTCGGCGCTGGTCGGGCTCATATACCCGGAGTATAGCAAGCGCCGCCCTCGGAGGATTTGGACCACGAAGATCACAAAGACGAAGACGCCGCGCTGGTCGGTCTTCGGCGGTCTCGCCGATCCTCGATCCTTCGTGTCCTTTGTGGGTTAAGCGATCGTTGTGTCCTTTGTAATGGCCATGAGCGCGTCCAGCTCGGCAACCAGCGGCCCCTCCTCCGAGCCCGCCCGCAGCTCGGCCCGCGCGCGCGTCACCCGCCGCGGCGGGTCCACCAGCCAGCCGCGCACGACCAGCGGGGTGCCGACGCGCACCGGTTCGCGGAACCTCGCCTCGGCCCGGGCCGTCACCCCGTGCAGGCCCGCGTAGATCACCGCCCACGCCACCGCCTCGTCCATCAGCGTAAAGAGCAGCCCGCCGTGGATGACCTCTGGCCAGCCGACGTGCTCCTCGCGGGCGACGTACTCGGCGCGGCAGCCGCCTCCGGGGTGCGGCGCGAACGCGACCCGCAGCCCGCGGGCATTCTCCTGACCGCACACGTAGCAGTGCGGGAACATCCGTTCTGCAACCTCGGACACGGCCGCCTCCGCCAAGGGGCTTCGCTCTGACCTTTACGCCTGCGCCGGCATGCCGTAAGCCGTCCACTCCTCGCGCGAGGGGCCATAGACGCCTGGCACGGGCAGGCCGGCCTGCCGCATGAGCACGGTCATCTGCCCGCGGTGGTGGGTCTGGTGGGCGATCAGGACGGCAAGCGCCTGGCCGCGCGTCCACTTCTCACCGTACATCTCGATCGTCCCCTGCAGGTCGGCCTCGCTCCAGGCCTTCTCCACCGCCGCGGGCAGAGCGGCCGACGACTTCTCGTAGGTCTCCACGAACTCCCTCGCCGTTGCCGGTACCGGCGCATCGTCGGGCGGCGCGTCGATGGTCAAGCCGGCGTGACGGGCCATCTCGCCAACCGACGCCACCATGTGCCAGGCGATCCGGCCCAGCGTTCGCGACCCGGGAGCCACCTCCTGGGCCAGCGACGCATCGGTCAGCGCGCGAAGGAGCTTGAGCGTCCCCTCGCGCTCGACGTCCCACCCCGCCTTGAAGTCCGCCATCTTCGTGAACATCGTCGTCCTCCAGTTGCCGCGATACCGCGCCGGTCATCCACGCCGCGGACGATACCTTGCCCGCCGGCAGGGGATCAACATCCGCCACGCCGGCCCGCCAGCGTTCCCGCCGTCCGCTCGAGGCCGTCCAGCAGGCGCACCAGGTCGCCGGTCTCCGTCCTGGGGTTCATGATCGTGGCGCGGAGGACCCGGCGCCCCCCCAGCACGGTCGTCGTGATCCACCCGTCGCCGCCTTGGTTGTACGTGGAGCGGAGCCGCAGGTTGAGGTCGTCGAGCCCCGGGTCGTCCTCGCCGCGATCTCCGACGAAGCGGAAGCACAGGATGTTCGAGGCGGGCACGTGGGCCGCGCGGAAGGCGGGGCGGGAGACGACCAGATCGTGCAGTTGTGAGCAGGTTTCGCAGAGCCGCTCGTACAGGGCGCCGAGGCCCGCCGCCCCGTATCGCTGAAGGGCCACCCACACCTTCAGCGCGTCGGCGCGCCGAGAGCAGCTGAAGCTGCGAAGCCCCTGGTCCCAGTTCCGCCCCTGCCTGGCGTGAAACAGGTAAGGGGCGGACTGGCTGAATGCCCGCTCGAGATCGTCCTCGCGCCGCGCCAGCACCACGCTGGCCGTCAGCGGCATCAGCATCATCTTGTGCGGGTCCCAGGCGATCGTGCTGGCCCGCCCGAGACCTGCGAGGCGTTCGCGATGCCGCGGGGAGAGCAGCGCCGACGCGCCGTGCGAGCCGTCCACGTGGAACCAGAGACCGCGCTCCTCGCAGGCGCGCCCGATCGCCTCGAGGTCGTCGAACGCGCCGGTGGCGGTGGAGCCCGCCGTTGCCACGACGGCCATGACGACACGCCCCTCCGCTCGCAGGCGATCGAGGACGCGCGTCAGGGCGATGGTGTCCATGCCCCAATCGCTCCCCGTCGGCACCAGGACGACGTTGTCGGTTCCAATGCCCAGCTCGCCAACCGCCCGCGCCACGCTGTAGTGGGCGTGCTCTCCGCACACGACGGCCGGCGGCCGGGGCCCGACCCCGCGCGCCCAGGCGTCGGGCATCAGCGCCTGTCGCGCGGCCAGCAGCCCGGCGAAGTTCGCCTCGGTTCCGCCCGAGGTGAACGTCCCGCCCGACTCCGCGGGCATGCCCGCCAGGCCGCACATCCACCGGATCACCCGGGCCTCGATCATCGTGCCGACCGGCGACATCTCCCAGACAGCGCACGACTGGTTCAGCGCGGCCGTCAGGCTTTCGGTCCACACCGAGGCCGCGACGGGTGCCGAGACCTGGTGACCCATCGCGCGCGGATGCATCAGGCGATTGCAGTCGGGAAGGATGTCGCGCTCGATCCGGGCCAGCACCTCTTCGATCGGGCGGCCGGAGACAGGCAGTGCCTCGTCGAAGCGCCGTTCCAGCTCGGCCGGGGTCAGAGGAGTCGAAACCGGGCCTGCCCCGCCCCGCGTATCGCGGAAGTAGTCGGCGACGAGCCGGGCGAAGGCGACTCCGACGGATGGATCGGTATCGTCCTCGAGCGCAGCGAGCACGTCACGAGCATCGGCCATGAAGGCCGATCTTACAGGAGGGATGAAGGGGCGCCATCCCGGCGCCCCGAAACACCTCAGCCGAACGGCTCAGGCGCGTGCGCCCTTCTTCCTCCTTCGCCGCGCCACCACGAGGCCGGCTAGCCCGGACGACAGCAGCAGGATCGTTCCCGGCTCGGGCACGTTGGCACCGTCGAGCGACGCTCCCTGCAGCCCCGGCGGTACGAAGAGCCCGCCCGCCACGGGGATTTGCGAGGCCGGAACGCCGGTGAGGACGATGACGGCCACGAGCAGCCCGGGTGGCATCGTCGTCGACGGGGGATAGCCCAACAGCTGCCCGACGAACGGGATGGCCGGCGGCGAGCCGCCAGTCGACCCGCCTCGGCTGGGAACCTGAGCGGGCGGCCCGAGGACCGGCCACGTGCCCGGCACCTGGCCGTTGGACGTGCGCTGCGAGAAGCCGGGCCAGTTGCCGGTGAACATCGACCCGGTGGTCGCCTCGAGCCCGAAGTCGCCCGGGTTTACCTCGGGGCCCGTGACGGTCAGGATTCCCGAAACGATCGCCACCGGGCTCGGCCCGGACACGAACGCGATCGGGTTGGCGGCCGCGGGAGCGGCAAGCGCGACAATCAGCAGCAGCGCGGCCGCGAAGATGGACCTTCGCATGGTTCAGCCTCCAGGGGACCTCGCGCGCGCCACCCTGTGCAGCGCGCGACGTACGTGGGGTACCCGGAAGAGCAACCAAGCAAAGGCAGGGCCGCGGAGGGCCGCCTCAGCGGCCGGCCGGCGGCTTTGCGCCGAGCGCCTCGGCCTCGCGCCGCGTCCAGTCGCAGACCGCGGTGATTTCCTCGGCAGAAAGCCGCGCCTCTGGGTGCAGGAGCACGTACTTCGGGTCGGGCATCGCCCCGGTGGTGATCTCCTCGCAGATCTCCTCCAGCCGTCGCGCTTGGCGGCGGTTGTCGAGAAGTGCCCACTCCGAGAAGTTCATGTGCGACCGTCCTTCTTCGACGTCGCCCGCCACGAGCCAGGAGATCGGGGCGACCCGGCTGTACCATGGCCACCGGGTTTCGTTCGAGTGGCAGTCGCGGCACGAACGGTCGAGAACAGCCACGACAGCGGCGGGCGGCCCGGCCGTAGCCGCCAGGCTCTGCTGCGGGTCAGACGGCGGGTTGCTTCGATCGACCGGCACGAACTGGGCGATCGCCAGGAGGACGGCCACGACCGGGAGGGCCCAGCGGGCCGCGCGACGAACGGTCAGGGGCATGAGGTGGCCTTTCGCTGCGGGCGAGCCGCGCTCACTAGAACCGGTCATTCCCGGCTCGACGTTTCCCGAGGCCGACGGGGTATTCTACTGCGCATGGCACACCTGACGGCCGCTCGCCTTCTCGTGCTCGCCGCGCTCGGGCTCGCCATCGCCGGCCTTTCGGCGAGCACCCGAGAGGCGGCCCCTGACGACTCGTCTCCCGCCCCGGTTTCGCCGGTCCCGTCGGAGCGGCAGCTCCGCTGGCACGAGCTCGAGTACTACGGGTTCCTGCATTTCGGTCCCAACACCTTCACCAACAAGGAGTGGGGCTACGGCGACGAGGCCCCGGCCATCTTCAACCCCGCCGCGCTCGACGCCCGGCAGTGGGCGCGCGTCGCACGCGACGCCGGCATGAAGGGCCTCATCATCACCGCCAAGCACCATGACGGGTTCTGCCTCTGGCCGAGCCGCTTCACCAGGCACTCGGTGGCGGCCAGCCCGTGGCGGCAGGGGCGCGGCGACGTGGTCAGGGAACTGTCTCGCGCCTGCCGCGAGTTCGGCCTGGAGTTCGGCGTCTACCTCTCGCCCTGGGATCGTAACCACGCAGAGTACGGCCGTCCGGCGTACCTGGCCTACTACCGCGACCAGCTTCGCGAGCTCCTCGGCGGGTACGGCCCCGTGTTCGAGGTCTGGTTCGACGGTGCGAATGGCGGCGATGGCTTCTACGGGGGGGCGAGGGAGACCAGGCGCATCGACAACCGCACCTACTACGACTGGCCCGTCACCTGGAACCTCGTCCGCGCGCTGCAGCCGGGCGCAGTCATGTTCAGTGACGCCGGCCCCGACGTGCGATGGGTCGGCAACGAGAAAGGGATCGCGTTCGAGTCAACCTGGTACGGCCTCGACCGATCGGCCACCTACCCGGGCGATCCGCGGTACGCCAAGGAGTTGGCGCGCGGCAGGATCGACGGCGCCGACTACGTTCCGCCGGAGGTGGACGTCTCGATCCGCCCGGGTTGGTTCCACCATCCCGAGCAGGACGAGAAGGTCAAGAGCGTGGAGGAGCTGCTGGAGATCTACTACAGCTCGATCGGGCGCGGCGCCAACCTCCTGCTCAACATCCCGCCCGACCGGCGAGGCCTCATTCCCGAGGGGGACGTCGCGCGGCTGATGGAGTTCCGCAGGGCTGTCGAAGACGCCTTCGCAAAGGATCTGGCGCGCCGGGCCGTCGCCACCGCGAGCACGCAGCGAGGCCAGGGCCCGCAGTTCGGACCGTCGCGCGCGAACGACGGGGACCCGGCCACCTACTGGGCCACCAGCGACGGCGTCACGACGGGAAGCGTTGAACTGTCGTGGAAGGCGCCGGTCGCCTTCGAGCGCATCGTCCTGCAAGAGGCGATCGCGCTCGGCCAGCGAGTGCAGGGGTGGCGCGTCGAGGCCGAAGTGGACGGCGCCTGGCAGACGCTCGCCGAGGGCGAGTCGATCGGCTACAAGCGGATCGCCCGCGTCGGACGGACCACCGCGAGCCGGCTGCGCGTGGCCATTACGGCGGCGCGCGCGTGCCCGACGCTCGCGACGATTGGCGTGTACTAGCGCATCACTCCATCCTCAGTGCCATCGATGGCGCCTGCTTCATGGCCCGGCGTGCCGGCAGGTAGCAGG
>Ga0116149_1003770_pt1 | contig 15410 bp, 11 predicted proteins | sample AD_UKC057_MetaG_FD_89787 | JGI IMG/M metagenome (GOLD analysis project Ga0116149, IMG submission 89787) | Active sludge microbial communities of municipal wastewater-treating anaerobic digesters from USA - AD_UKC057_MetaG | ecosystem: Engineered > Bioreactor > Anaerobic > Digestate | place: USA... | reverse complement strand
TATCTGGCCTGCATTCGGCCCAGTGCTCAGAACCGCGCCGAATGTGCGTACGTCATAGAATTTGTCGCACATCTGTCCTAGCGACCAGATGATGAGACCGTGATTTTCGGATAAATGGGTGACACTCGGAAGGTGAGGTTCCCGAAGGGGAACCTCAGGGAGTGTAACCCATGAGAACGAAGAAGAGATCAGGGAGAGGCCCCTCTCCCTCCTCGCCCCCTAGGGGGCGAACGCGCCGCCGCAGGACCCCCTACCCGCCGGAGTCGAGGCTGAAGGCGGTGCGTCTGGCGGTCGAGGAAGGCATCCCCATCGAGCTGATCGGCAAGGAGCTCGGGGTGTGCCCGGAGACGATCGGGAAGTGGGTGAAGCGGTACCGGACGGAGGGTGAGGCGGGGCTTGCGGACCGGCCCAAGATCCGGGGTGGCGGGGAGCACCGGGTGCCGCCGGCGGTGAAGGAGAAGATCGCGGAGGTGAAGCGGGATCATCCGCGGTTCGGTATCCGGCGTATCGCGCAGACGCTGCGGCGTGTGCTGTTCCTGCCCGGGAGCGCGGAAACGGTGCGGCGGACGCTGCACGAGAAGAAGCTCCTGGTCAGGAAGCGCCCGAAGGCGAAGCGGAAGCCCCCGAGTCCCCGGTTCTTCGAGCGGTCGACCCCCAACCAGCTGTGGCAGAGCGACATCTTCTGCTTCCGGCTGGGCGGGAAGAACGCCTACCTGATCGGCTACATCGACGACCACTCGCGGTACGTGGTGGGGCTGGACCTGTTCAGGAGCCAGACGGGTGAGCACGTGCTGGAGGTGTACCGGGTGGCGGTGGGCGAGTACGGTGTGCCGAAGGAGATGCTGACGGACAACGGGCGCCAGTACACGAACTGGCGCGGGAGGACGCGGTTCGAGGCGGAGATGAGGAAGGACCGGGTGCACCACTTCCGCTCGCGGCCGCACCACCCGATGACGCTGGGGAAGATCGAGCGGTTCTGGAAGACGATCTGGGAGGAGTTCCTGGAGCGGGCGCGGTTCGAGAGCTACGAGTCGGCGCGGGAGCGGATACGGCTGTGGGTGAAGTACTACAACCACAGGCGGCCGCACCAGGGGATCGAGGGGCTGTGCCCGGCGGACAGGTTCTTCGCGATCCAGAAGGGGCTGCGTGAGGTTATGGAGCGCGGGATCCAGGAGAACGTGGAGGAGCTCGCGCTGCGGGGCGAGGTGAAGAGCCCGTTCTACATGGTGGGCAGGATGGGCGAGCAGTCGGTGGTGATACGTGCGGAGCGCGGGAAGGTGCGGATGCTGGTGGACGGGGAGGAGCGGGATCAGGAGCTGGTGCACGACCTGGAGGAGAAGGGCCATGGAGAAGACGGCGGAGGCGACGGCGAAGGCGACAGCGGCCAGGAAGGCGGCAACGGCGACGGCGGCGGTGACGCACAGCGCGCGGGAGCGAACGGAGGCGGTGCTGGCGGTGTGGACGGAGCGGCGGCGGCCGGCGGAGGTGTGCCGGGGGATGGGGATACAGGAGGTGTCGCTTCAGCAGTGGCAGGATCGGGCGCTGAGGGGTATGCTGGATGCGCTGGAGCCGAAGGGAACGGGGACAGGGAGGGGTCCGATGCTCCCGGCACGGCTGGAGAAGCAGCTCAACCGGCAGACGGCGGAGCGTGCGGGGCGGCTGACGCGGCTGTCAAAGAGGCTGGCGAAGATACAGGCGGGGAAGGACGAGGGGAAGAGCGCCTGAACGGAGTGAAGGATGCAGGGGCAGAGCAAGAGGATGGAGGGCCGCGCGCGGGAGAGGGCGGAGGCGATCATCCAGGTGCGTGCGGGGGTGATGACCGCGCAGGAGGCGGCGCGGAAGCTGGGGGTATCGAGGAAGACGTACTACAAGTGGGAGGCGCGGGCGCTGCAGGGGATGGTGGAGGCGGTGGAGGAGCAGGCGAAGGGACGGCCGCCGGCACAGGAGGATCCGGAGAAGGAGCGGCTGCGGAGGGAGCGGGACGAGCTTCAGGCGCGGGTGAAGGTGCTGGAGCAGCGGCAGAGGATACGGGATCTGCTGGGTAAGGAGGGAGCAGGAGGAGAAGCGGCGAAAAAAAAAGCGGTCGGGAGCGCCGGAGATAGTGGCATGCATCGAATCGCTGCACGGGGAGACGGGCTGGCCATATCGGGCACTGTGCGTGCTGACAGGGCCTCCGTACTCGACGCTGATGCGGTGGCGGATGCGGGTGCGGCTGAAGGAGCCGCCGATAAGGGTGCCAGGTCCCAAGAAGGTCCTTCCCCTGGACTGGGAGGCCCTGTGGCGTGAGATCGGGCTCCTGGAGCACGGCAGGAGGCGCACGGAGGGGACGGAGGCGCTGTGGCGGAGGCACGGCGACTGCATATCGCGCAGGGAGTTCCAGGAGGCGGTGCGGAAGCAGCGGCTGGAGGAGCATCGGAGGAAGGCGGCGGCGATGGGGCGGATCGAGTGGCGCGTGCCGGGTGCGGTGTGGTCGCTGGACGACACGGGATCGAGGCGCAGGGGCTTCGTCCACCAGGTGCAGGACCTCGCGTCGCGCTACAAGTTCCCGCCGCCGGCGGGGGACGCGATGCCGCACGGAGAGGAGGTGGCGGAGAACCTGGAGCGGTTGTTCGAGCGTCACGGTGCGCCGCTCGTGGTCAAGCGCGACAACGGCGGGAACCTGAACCACGGCGCGGTGGACGCGCTGCTCGACCGGTACCTGGTCATCCCGCTCAACTCGCCGCCATACTGGCCGGGCTACAACGGCGGGATCGAGCGGGCGCAGCGGGAACTGGCGGAGGAGACGCGGTTGATGCGCGATCAGGGCCCCGCGACGGATCTCGGACACGGCCAGCGCGCCCGGCTGAGCGTGGAGAGCCTCAACCACCGCCGCCGTCCCTGCCTGCGGGGGCGGACCTCCTGCGAGGTCTTTTGCACTGGACGGGAGGAAATGGGGCTATACAATAAGCGCAGGAGAAGGGAGGCGATAGATACGGTCATCGCGATGTTCGGGGCGAGGCTCGAGTCCCTGCCCCGCTTCACCCGGAGAACCATCGACGCCGCGTGGCGTCACTCGGTTGAAACCTGGTTACTCTCGGAAGGCATCATCACCATCAAGAACCCGAATAGTGTCACCCATTTATCCGTCAAAGCTGTCTCATAATAGCCGGGGCGCTACAACCTATGATTCAGAAAATCAAAGAGTGAGAATAGATTCGGGCGGTCCGTTTCTCAATTCGATTCTGTGGTATAGCATGGCGCAATTCGACACGGCGGAAGTCAAATATGATCTACTGAAGGTTGTAACTTATATCGGCAACGGTTGGAGCGGCGTTATCCATGGCAGCTCGATGGATAATGAAGTGATGAATTTTAAAGCGGTATATCCGTTGACATACGGCGATAATAACCTGCATATGTGCATTGCCCCGAATTTTCTTTTGTTGGACGCCCCTACGCCTGGTTTCGAAACGATAAAAGAAACAATGATGCGGTGGTGGAATCATGGCGAAATAGAAGGGGGATGGAAAGCAACGGGAGAAATGTACGTGGAGGGAGATTACAAGGGGAGCGAATCAGGCGACCAGATTGCAGCGGGTTATATAGGAGTTGGGGCAAGAGATTCCGCGTTCTATATAGATAATCTTCAGATACGGCCATATGTAAAACCAGAACCGGTTGCGACCGTAGGAGATGAGGAAGGACAGCCGACGCCGACACCGACACCGACGGCGACCGCCACATCGGTGCCTGGTATCGGGAATATAGACCCTAATCATAAATACGCGTGGAGTGAGCACGCCGGTTGGTGCAACATGAGGCCGTCGGACGGCGGCGCGACGGTTACGGATACGGGGGTATACGGATACGTCTGGCAGGAGAACACGGGATGGATCCAGCTGGCGTCGAGCGAGACTCCTCCGTACGCGAACACGGACGAGACGGACTGGGGGGTGAACAACGACGGTTCGGGGAACTTGTCCGGGTACGGATGGTGCGAGCTGGCGGGATGGGTGAATTTCCATTCGACGGACAGCCGTGTGGTGGTGGATGGGGAAGGGAACTTCTCGGGCTACGCATGGGCGGAGGGAGTGGGGTGGATACACTTCGCGAACGAGAATCCGGTGGCGTATGAGGTAAAGACGGAGTGGACGCCGGAACCGACGCCTACGGAGACGCCGACTGAGACGCCGACTGAGACGCCGACCGAGATCCCGACGCCGGTGCCAACGATCACGCCTACGGAGACGCCGGTTCCCACGGAGACGCCGACCGAAACCCCGACGCCGGTGCCGACGGAGACGCCTACGGAGATCCCGACGGCCACGCCGACGGAGACACCCGCGCCGACGGCGACGGAAACGCCGGTCCCCACTGCGACCGAGACGGCGACCCCGACGGGAACGCCGACCCAGACTGAGACGCCGACGGAGACGCCGACACCAACGGCGACGGAGACGGCTACGCCCGAGCCGACGGCTACTCCGACGATCACGCCCACCCCGACAGCGGAGAGTCGGCCGCTGGAGACGGGGACCGTTTTCGGGATGAGGATCGAAGAGCCGAGATCCGCCGTGGGGAACGGATTCGTATATTATCTCGGAACGGCGACGAATCCGTCAGGGGAGATCATGGGATCGGTCAACGACGGCGACAACGAATTCGTGGCGGGAGGGGAATATCCGTCAACCGCCGCGGCACTGTTCATCGAGCCGGCGGAGGCGGCAATCACGATCGAGGCTGGGGATTATCTCGTTATCACGAACGTAGCAGGGGAGGAGATGAAGGTATACCTCCCGGCGCTCGACACGATGGAGGCCGTGACGCTCTATATCGGGAAGAACGGTGCGACGTATTACGACAGCGCATTGACGAGCGCGGCATGTGCCGCACCGGAAGAACTCCTACGGGTGAGCTTCGGATCGTCGGGTGCGAGGCTGGCCGACGGATATTATCGCGATAACGGTGGAGGGATGCTTGGCCATTGGGGGCCGATAGGGGCACAGGAGTTCGGCTGGTGAGCGGGACGAGGACTGATGGGAAGACGCATGCATAGTGTCGATCGTGAAGCGCACAGCATGATGCGATAAGAAGAGGTGCGGCAAAGGAACGAACCGCCCGTCGTACATCGCATGGATCATGGGCATGATGGGGCGCCGAAGGGGTGCGCGGCGCTCCATCGCCATAAAAGGAAAGAACGGATGTATCCAGTAGAGAGGAGTCGGATCGCGCGGATCGAGCGTTTGGCGTGCATAGGGGAGACGACGTCGGAGATCATGCACGAGCTCAATAACCAGCTCACGGTCCTGCTGGGGTATGCGACCATGCTCAAGAAGGCGCAAGCGGAATCGTGGAAATACGCGGATGAAATGCTGATGTCCTGCGAACGATGCTGCGGCATGGCGAAGGGGGTCCTTGAATTCGCACGCAGCCGGAGGATGGAACGGCAGAGGACGGACCTGCGGAGGGTGATTACCAAACCGGTGGAGATCAAAACCCGTCTCTTCGAATCCGCCGCGATCAAGGTGCGGTTAACGTTCCCGCCGGAGTGCATGGAGGCGCTGGTCGACGAGTTCCAGGTGCAGCAGGTGGTATTCAACATCCTGCACAATGCCTTCTACGAGCTGCTGAAGGTGAAAAAGCGGGTGCTGGAGGTGCACGGGAGGAGGGAGGGGGGCAAGGCGGTGATCGAGTTCCGCGACAGCGGGCGCGGCATCCGTGATGAACACGTGAAAAGGATATTCGAGCCGTTCTTTACGACGAAACCCACGGGGGAGGGGACAGGGCTGGGGTTAAGCATCTCGCGGAGGATCATCGAGGAGCACGGCGGCAGCCTTCGCGTGGGGTCCTCAAACGGCCGCGGGGCAACTATTACCCTCGATCTGCCCCTCGTCGAGGACCCGCGCCTCCCCCTTTCCACAGGCGTGCTCAATGAGGCGTACGGCAGATTCCCCGCGCAGAAAGTCGCCGTGAAAGACGGGAAGCGAGATGGTCCGGGAATGGGAGGTGACGGATAAAGAGTCGAGACGGATATCCGATGCGGAGCTCCCTGAGTTGACGAAGATGCTGATCGCCGAGGATGCGCTGCAACGCGCAGTGATCAGGGATTTGAGTGGTCAGGTGCGCGCTCTCGCGCGTCATCCTGGAAGAATGCGCGGGAAGATGCAATCACTGCGAGGAGAACCCCGGGGGCGGCTGGAACGGGACGGAGATGCTCGCTCGGAGACAATCTTGCTACTCCGATCTCCCAGTGCAAGTACTAACATACAAACAACTTGTTGCCTTGCAGAAAGTTGTGTGTATGTTCTAATACGCTGCCCCTCAATAGGTTGCCAAAAGCGTCCCCGATACTCCCTACTGGACAACGTCATACCCCTGTAGTACAGTTTTGCATCCGATCCAAGGGGAGGGGCCCTATGAAGATGCGCACAATGCTAGTTCTCATCCTGCTCATCCTGTTCCTCTGGGTTTTCCACCAGAGCGGGACGCTCGAACGCATCGAAACGAGAACGCCCTCGGACGTGCCGGGCGCGCCGGACCGGGTGCAGGTGGAGCATCGCCTGAACTGGGGCAAATTCAACGCCTACGTGCGCGGCTTCATCCCGCGGCGTTGAGACGCCGGAGGGGGGAGGATGCGGAGGAAGAACCGGATATTCGTCGGGCTCGGCGCGGGGGTCTTCTGCGGCCTCTTCTTCGGCGATCTGTGCCGGGTCCTCGAACCGCTGTCGGACGCATTCATCAAGCTGATGCAGATGGCGGTGATCCCGTACGTCATGGTCTCGATCGTCGCGGGCATCGGGGGGCTCGACGGGGGGGAGGCGCGCACGGTCGCCCGCAAAGGCGGGCTCCTGATGCTCTGCCTCTGGCTTGCGGGGATCCTGATCTTCTTCTCGATGCAGTACGCGTTCCCGCCGCGCCCGACCGGCGCCTTCTACAGCGCGGGTGAGGTCGAGAAGCCCGCATCGGCGGGCATCCTCGACACCTTCATTCCCGCCAATCCGTTCAAGTCGCTCGCGGAGGGCGTCCTCCCCGCGATCGTCCTCTTCTCCATCTTCCTCGGCGCGGCCCTCATCGGCGCGCGCGGCAAGGAGTCGCTCATCGGGATCCTCCGCGTCGTCTCCGAGACGCTCTCGCGCGTGATGGATTTCGTGATGGAGACGGTGCCGTACGGCATATTCGTCGTCTCCGCGCACGCGGCGGGGACCCTCTCCCCCGACGCGCTCTTCCAGCTCCAGTTCTTCTGCGAGTCGTACATCGTGTTGAGCGTCGTCCTCGCCGTCGTCGTCCTGCCGCTCTTCGTCTCCGCCTGCACCGGCTTCCGCCTCCGGGAGGTGCTCTCGGCCTCGAGCGGCGCCGTGGTGCTCGCCTTCTCCGCGCAGAACTCCTTTATCGCGCTCCCGCTCATCGAACGCGGCGTGCGGGAGCTGTTCGCCGGGCGCGGGGACGGCGGCGGAAAGACGGGCGCCTACGCGGAGGTGCTGCTCCCGATCGCCTACAACTTCCCGCGGTGGGGGGACTTCGCCCCGTACCTGTTCATCCTCTTCACCGGGTGGCTGTACGAGACGCCGCTCGATCCGCTCCGGCAGCTCCAGTGCGCCGCGGCGGGCCTCCTCAGCTTCTTCGGTTCCGGCAAGGCGGCGGTGCCGTTCCTGCTGGACCTGATGCGCCTCCCGGAGGATGCGTTCCAGCTCTACATCGCCTCGTCGCCGATCAACAGCTACTTCGGGGCGGGGCTCTCGTCGATGTTTCTCTTCGCCTTCACGGCCTCCTGCGCCGCGCTCATCGCCGGCCGCGTCCGCCTCCGGGGGTGGAGGATCGCGCGCGCGGCGGCGGTCGTCGTCATCGCGATGGCCGCCTGCGTCGGGGGGGTGCGGGCGGCGTTCACCGCGATGCTGACCGGGCCGTACCGCGGGCAGGAGAAACTCTCGGGGATGGAGATGCCCCCGTTCCCCGCCGGCGGGGGAGGGGAGCCGACCGTCACGGTTTACCGCACGATCGGGGAGTACCGCGCCGTCCGTTCGCACCACGACGATGACGACGACGTGCTCGACCGGATACGGGACCGGCGCGCCCTCCGCGTCGGCTACAACGAGGACGCCCTCCCGTTCACCTTCTTCAACGCCAGGGGCGACCTTGTCGGCTACGACGTCCAGTCGGCGCGCGAGCTCGCGGCGCTCCTCGGCGTGCCCCGCGTCGAGTTCATTCCCATCACCTTCGATGCGCTCCACACGGCCCTCGACGACGGAAGCGTCGACATCGTGATGGCCGGGGTCGTGATCACCGCCGAGCGGCTCGCCAAAATGAAGTTCAGCGCGTCGTACATGACCTCCCACCTGGCGTTCGTGACGGAGGACCACCGGCGGGAGGAGTTCTCGGATCTCGACGCGGTCGCGCGACGCGACGGCCTCCGCATCGCCGTGTTGCGCGGGAGCGCCTACGAGGAGATCATGCCGCAGATCCTCCCGCGCGCCCGCATGATCCGGCTGGATTCGGAGAAGGATTTCTTCAACGGGGAGAACGCGGAGGCGTTCCTCACGACCGCGGAGGAGGGGGCGCCGTGGACGCTCCTGTACCCGGCGTACTGCGTCGCCTTGCTGGGGCCGAGGGCGGGGATGAAGTTCCTGCACGCCTACCCGGTCGCCAAGCGCAGCGACGATTCGTTCCTGCGGTTCGTCGAGGGGATGCTGGATATGCAGCGGGCGCACGGCGAGCTGGAGCGGAAGTACGACTACTGGGTCCTCGGACAGAATCCGTTCAAGGAGCGCCGCCGCTGGTCGATGATCCGCGACCTCCTCCACTGGGTGCCCTGAGCGGCCGACCGCTATTCCACGCGCGAAACGATCTCCAGGATCGTCCCCTCGAGATCGCAGAGGTACACCTCGCCCTCCGCGTCCCCGCCGAACGAGGTGACCGGGGTGATCGCGGCGCACGCCGCCCCAACGAGAGCCCGGCGGCGCGGTCGGCGAAGCCCGGCACCCGCCCCCCCTGCGCGGCGAAGACTCCTTAGCCTCGCCGTGCGGAAATCCGCGAACAGGCAGGCACCCTCCAAAAGCGGGATGGAGCCGCTTCGGTACACGCAGCCGCCGGTGACAGAACGATTTTCTCCCGCCGGCGGTACGCGTACACCGGGAAGAGCGCCGTTTCGGCGGGCGCGCGCGCGGAACTGTCGCGGGGACGCCCCCCGTATACAGCGCGATGCCGCCCGCGGCGAACGCCGCGTCGGAGACGCCGGGGGGATCGGCCCCGTCGAGGCGCGCCTCGAGCGCGCCGTCGGAGGCACAACGCTCCGCGAACTAGTCGTCACGGACGGCCCGGCGCGTCGCGGGGGTCAGCGGGGCGCGGAGACGATGCGGAGGGCGCGCAGGGCGCTCCGCTCCTTGTCCTTGATCTCGAGCATCAGGTCGAGGTCGAGCGGCCGGGCGTCGTCGAGGAAGCGTTTGAAGGCGGCGGGCGGGAGGCTCGCGGCGTGCGTCCCGGGGCGCTTTCCGGGCGCCTGGGCGCTGAAATCGACGATCGGCGGGCCGTCGCGCCTCCCCCACGTTTTCGCGGCGAGGCGGAGCGCCTCCGCGACCGTCTCCCCCCGGTTGAGGATCTGGTGGTGGAACACGTCGCAGACGACCGGGACGCCGGTGTGCCGGTGGATCGCGAGGCAGTCGGCGAGCGGCCAGCATCGCTCGTCGTTCTCGATGACGAGCCGCCGTCGGACCGCCGGCGGGAGCTCCCGGTACCTCGAGACGAAGCATCGCATCGCGGCCTCGCGGTCGCCGTACACCCCGCCGACATGGATCTGCAGCTTCGCCGACGCGCCGAGTTCCATCGCGTCGAGCAGCTCCGCGTGGTAGCGAAGCTCCCGGACGCTCCGCAGGAAGATGCCGCGGTCCGGGGAGTTGATGAGCGTGAACTGGTCCGGGTGCATCGAGACGCGCATCCGTTTCCGCCGGATGCGTGCGCCGATGCCGGCGAGGTCGCGTTTGAACCTGCGCCTCCAGTCGAAGCGGCAGACCGGGTGCGAGGCGAACGGGACGAGGTCCGAGGTGATGCGGAAGAAGAGGATCCCGCGGGCGGCGTTCCAGTCGAGCGTGTCGCGAAGGCAGTCGAGGTTCCCGGCGAGCTTCTCCTGCAAGAGCGCGGCGGAGTAGGAGCGCAGGCGGAAGGTGCGGGCGCTCGTGCAGCCGATGCCGAGATTGACGCAGGGGTAGCCGATCCTCATGCCCGCCTCGATGCGCCGCCCCTCGTCGCGAAGAGGCGGGTTCCGTGTGCCGGTACACGACCGGCGCCGCCTGCGCGTGGATGAACGCGTGCGCACCTATCAACGGATGGAGTATACTCCGCCTTCGGGGGCGGGGCAAGGGACGGGGAAAACGGGGGGCGCATGGCCGCCGGGAAGGGATGTGCGGCGCGCGCGCTGGAGCTTTCGGCGCCGGCGCGGGATCTCGCGTGCGGGGTCGCCGCGATCGACGCGGGGGCCGATTCCGTCTACATCGGGGCCCGGGCGTTCGGGGCGCGCCTCGCCGCGGGGAACCCGACGGAGGAGATACGCCGCCTCGCCGACTACGCCCACCGGTTCCACGCGCGGGTCTACGCGGCGCTGAACACCGTCCTCTACGACGCCGAGCTCGACGCGGCGCGGGAGCTGATCCACGAGCTGTACGCCGCCGGCGCCGACGCCCTGATCGTCCAGGACATGGGGATCCTGGAGATGGACCTCCCGCCGATCCCCCTCTTCGCGAGCACGCAGGCCGACATCCGCGACGGGCGGAAGGCGAGGTTTCTCGAGGAGGTCGGTTTCAGCCGCGTCATCCTCGCCCGCGAGCTCACCCTCGATGAGATCCGGGAGATCCGCGCCCGCACGGCGGTCGAACTCGAGTGTTTCATCGCGGGGGCGCTCTGCGCGGGGGTGAGCGGGCAGTGCCGGTTCAGTCTCGCCGTCTGCGGCCGGAGCGCCAACCGGGGGGAGTGCGCGCAGCCGTGCCGGGGGCGCTACTCGGTCGAGGATGCCGGCGGTCGGATCCTCGAGCGGGACCGGCACCCGCTGTCGCTCAGGGACCTCGACCTCGTTCCGCGCCTGCTCGATCTCGTCCAGGCGGGCGTCACCGCCTTCAAGATCGAGGGGCGCCTCAAGGACGCCGCATACGTCTCGAACATGACCGCCTACTGCCGCCGTGCGCTCGACGCGGTCATCGGCTCCGTCCCCGGCCTCGCGCGGGCCTCCGACGGCGAGGTCTCGCTCTCCTTCGAGCCGGACCCGGAACGGACCTTCAGCCGCGGGCGGACGGGGTACTGCATCGAAGGGCGCCCGGAGGACGCCGTCTTTCCGCTGACGCCCAAGTCGATAGGGAAACCGGTCGGGACGGTGGCGGCCGTGCGCAAAGACCATTTTATCCTGCGCGGGGGCGCCTCGCTGAACAACGGCGACGGCATCTGCCTCTTCGACCGCCGCGGCGCGCTCCGCGGCACCTTCGTGACGCGCGCGCGGGGGGAGCGGATCTACCCCCGGGACCCGCGGATCTTCTGCGCCGGCGCCGCGCTCTACCGCAACCGCGATCGGGGGTTCCTCGCGGCCTTGTCGCGCACCCCGCCGACGCGGAGGATCCCCGTTCGCGTCGTGTTCCGCGAGACCCGCGCAGGTTTCTCCGCGGTGGCGACGGACCCGCGCGGCGTCGCGGCGCGCGTCGAGGCGGCGGCGGAGAAGGTGCCCGCCCGGAGCATCGCCAAGGCGGCCGCCGCCATCCAAGCCCACTTCTCGAAACTGGGGGGGACCCCCTACGCGGCCTCCGCCGTCGACGCGGCGCTCAGTCGCCCGCTGCTGCTCAAGGCGTCGTTTTTGAACGCGATGCGCCGGGAACTCGTCGCCCGCCTCGACGAGGCGCGTTCGCCCGCGCGCCCGGGCAAGGCCCGCGCGATCGTTCCGAACCGCGTCCCCTATCCCGGGGAGGAGCGCGACCACCGCCTCAATGTCTCGAACAGGCTCGCGCGGCGCTTCTACGCCCGCCACGGGGCCGTCGTCGTCGCCGATGCGCTCGAGCTCTCGGGCGTCCCGGCGGGCACGACCGTCCTCACCGCCCGCGCCTGCGTGCGGAAACGGCTCGGCCTCTGTCCGCGGCGGGGAGGGGAGGGGCCGCCGTCGGCCGCCCCGCTCTTCCTCGCGGATGCGCGGCGGAGGCACCGGCTCGAGTTCGACTGTGATCGGTGCGAGATGCGCGTCGTGTTCCAGGGGTAGGGGGCCCCGGGCCGGACAGGCGCCCCGGCGTGTGATATACTGCCGCGGCGGCGGGAGGGAGGTGGATCGATGAAGGCACGAGCGTTGCGCGGCGCCGCCCCCCGTCTCGCCTTCGTGGTCCTCTTCTGCCTCGCCGGTTTCCCGCCCCTCTTCAAGGCCGTCACCGCCCCGCCCCCCGCCGGGTTCGATGTCGCGCCGTCCGCTCCGCCGTCGGCTCCCGCCGGGCGCCCGCTCTACCGGGAGGAGTTCATCGACCCGGAGGAGCCGTTGCAGACCGCCCACTGCCCCGCGCTCGTCGAGCTCGGGGGCGGGGATCTGCTGGCGGTCTGGTACGCGGGGGTCGAGGAGGGCTCCGCCGATGTCGCCCTGTACACCGCATCGTGGGATCGCCGCTCCGGCCGGTGGTCCTCCCCCTGCTTCATCACTGACGCGGCCGCCACCGGCGCCGAGCTCGGCCGGAGCGTGCGGAAGATCGGCAACGCCGTGCTCCACCGCGATGAAAACGGGCGGCTGCGGCTCTTCTACGTCACCGTCTCCGTCGGCGGCTGGTCGGGGGGGGCGCTCAACGTGAAGGTCTCGCACGACGACGGGCGCGCGTGGAGCAGGGCGCAACGCCTCGTCACCTGTCCGATCCTCAACATGGGGACGCTCGTGCGCTGCGGCGCGGTGCGGTACCGCGACGGCTCGATCGGCCTGCCGGTGTACCACGAACTGATCGGGAAGTTCGGGGCGCTGCTCGTCCTGGGACCGGACGGCTCCGTGCGCGACGAACGCCGGATCTCGTGGGGCCGCTCCTCGCTGCAGCCGTCCGTGGTGCCGCTGGACGACGCCCGGGCGGTGGCCTTTCTGCGCCAGAGCGGAATGCCGGAACGGCGCCTGCTCCGGTCGCGCTCCGCAGACGGGGGGCGGCGCTGGTCGAGGCCCGCCCTGACGGGGCTCCCCAATCCGAACTCCTCGGTGAGCGCGGTGCGGTCGCGGGACGGGACGCTCTGGCTCGCCTACAACACCATGGAGTACGACCGCGACAACCTCGGCCTCGCCCGGTCCCGGGACGGGGGCGAGACGTGGGAGGATGTGTACGAGTTCGCGCGGGCGGGGGATGGGGAGGAGACGCTTGGCTTCTCATACCCGTTCCTGATCGAGGCCAGCGACGGGACCTTTCACCTCGTCTACTCGTGGAACCGTGCCCGCATCCGGCACGTCCGCTTCAACCGCGCATGGCTGGAGGCGCTCTGATGCGGCCCCCCCTCCTCGAACAGCTCCTCGCGGCCCTCGGCCCCGCCCTCGCCCTCGCCGCCGCGTCTGCTTCGTTCGGGCGGCTCCTCGGACCGGGGCGCCTCCCCCGCCTCCTGCTCGCGGCCGCCGGCGCGGCGTGCCTCGCCGTGCCGGCCGGGGGGCTCCCCCTGTACGCCCATATCCGCGGCGCCGTCGGGGAGCTGAGCGTGGTTACCCTGGCCGCCCTCGCCGCGGCGGCGTGCCTGGCGGCGGGGGGGAAATCCTTCCTCTCCCGAAGAGACCTCTCGGCGCTCGCCGCGGCGGCGGCGGTCTCCGCCCTGGCGCTCTACCCCGCTGCCGCGGGCGCCGTGCCGTGGGACCTCTACCGGACCGGCTACCGTCCGCTGCTGCCGGCCGCATGCGTGCTCGCATTCTCCGTCTGGGCGTGGCGCACGGGGCGCCGCGGCGCGGCATTCACCGCGCTCGCCGCGCTCGCGGCGTTCGACCTGGGGGCGTTGGAAGCCGAGAATCTGTGGGACTATCTGATCGACCCCGCCGGCGCGCTCTGCGCGTGCGGCTGGTGGCTGTGGCGGGTCTCGCGGGCCGCGGCGCGGCGGGCGCACCGCCCGTGCGCGGTACCGGCGCCGCTTCGCGGCTTTGAAAAGCGTTGAACGGAGGGGCGGTTCTGGTAGACTTCCCTTCCCCGATACCGGAAACAAGGAGAAATCGGTGAAAGGACTTTGTCGCACCGCCCTGCTGTCCGCCGTCCTGCTGCTCCCCTCGCTCCGCCCTCCCGCCGCGGCCGCCGCGCGCGCGGAGATCCCCCCGCGCACCGGGTCGCCGTATGTCGGGGCGATCGTGGTGGACGCGGAGACGGGCGGGACGGTCTTCGAGGAGAACGCCGACGCCGAGTGCTACCCGGCGAGCATCGTGAAGCTGATGGACCTGCTGATCATCCTGGAGCGGGTCGGAGAGAAGTCGCTCGACCTTCAGGAGCCGGTCACGACGACGGCGGAGACGTCCCGCATCGGGGGCTCGCAGGTCTACCTCGCCGAGAACGAGACCTTCACCGTGGAGGAGCTCCTCTACGCCCTGATGGTCCAGTCGGCGAACGACGCCGCCGTCGCCCTCGCCCTGCACGTGGCGGGTTCGACGGAGGGGTTCGTGCGGCTGATGCAGGAGAAGGCGGACAAACTCGGGATGACGTCGACGCGCTTCGCGTCCGTCCACGGCCTTCCGCCCGACAAGGGGAAGGAGCCGGATCTGAGCACCCCGCGCGACCTCGCCGTTCTCGGGCGCGCCGTCGCCGCCTGCCCCGGCGCCCTGGCGTACACCTCGACCCAGGTCCGCGGGTTCCGCGGCGATTCGTTCGAGATGCGGAACCACAACCGGCTCCTCGGCGTCTTCCCCGGCTGCGACGGGCTCAAGACCGGTTACTTCAGGCTCGGCGGATACTCGGTCGTCGCCACCGCCGCGCGCGGCGGAAACCGGTTCATCGCGGTGGTCGCGGGGGCGAAGGAGAAGAAGGAGCGCGACGCCCGGGCGAAGGCCCTCCTCGCGAGCGCCTTCGCGAAGGCGACCCCGAAACCGGCGGCCACGGCCACGGCCATGCCCGCGCCAACCGCCCCGCCCGCCGTCGCCCCCCCCGTGGAGAAGGCCGCCGGGCGCGGAAGGAGACTGCTGCTCATCGCCGCCGCGGCGGCGCTCGGGTGGGGGGTGTACTGGTTCGTGAAGACGCAGATCGGCGGCCCCCCGCCCGAGGCGTAGCGGTCTGCGAAGCCGCGCCCGCCTTCCGCATCCCCCGCCGCGTGGAGGGGCCGTCGGCCGGCTCGGCCGCGAACGACAGGATGGGGAAGACGAACCGGACGGGCCCGCCGTTTCGGTCGCCCACCGCGAAAGAGCGCCCCGCCGAGGACCGCCGGCGCGCCTCGGGGGGAAACGATCTCCACGGGGCCCGGCGGGCCGCGGCCTCTACCAACCGAAGGCGCCGAACGGC
>Ga0116149_1003769_pt1 | contig 15411 bp, 9 predicted proteins | sample AD_UKC057_MetaG_FD_89787 | JGI IMG/M metagenome (GOLD analysis project Ga0116149, IMG submission 89787) | Active sludge microbial communities of municipal wastewater-treating anaerobic digesters from USA - AD_UKC057_MetaG | ecosystem: Engineered > Bioreactor > Anaerobic > Digestate | place: USA... | reverse complement strand
GGTCTGAAGGTCTGAAGGTCTGAGGTCTGAAGGTCTGAGGTCTGAGGTCTGAGGTCTGAAGGTCTGAGGTCTGAGGTCTGAGGTCTGAAGGTCTGAAGGTCTGAAGGTCTGAAGGTCTGAAGTCTGAAGGTCTGAAGGTCATAGTTTTCGGATGAGTATTTGGCGTACTAAATATCTGAATTTTTTGCGAGTTTACGTATGGCGTTGGTTTTAATATCTACGGTGAGGTTCATTCCGGGCTGGATGATCCTTATCACCACCTTATGTTTGCGGCCCACGCGTATGAGTTCACCGCGGAGGCCTGCGAGGCTGCCGACGGTGACTTCAACCTGGTCGCCCTTTTCATAAACGTCAGCGCTGACTTCAACTTCGGCATCGCTGCCGCAGAGTATGCGGAGGTTAGTGATCTGCGCCTCCGGGATGGGAACCGGTTTGCCCTGTATCATGATGAACTTGACCACCCCGTCTATCTTGCGTACGGTGAAGTAGTCGCGAGGGATGATTTTCACGAATACGTAGGAAGAGATGAGCGGTTTTTCAACCAGCTTCTTGCGGTCGGACCACTGGCGGAGTGTTTTCTGGAGGGGGAGGAATGTTTCGATGCCCAGTTCATCTATGCGGTCGCTGACCCGTTTCTCCGCCCTGGAATTCGTATAAACGGCATACCAGGCCTTCTCCGGTTTCTTCAGTTCCCTTGGCGGCTTCGCAGTGGCGGCGGCCGGCAGCGTGACTGCGGCCGGAGGAGTGGCGGCGGCCGGCGAAGTGGCGGCCGGTGGCGTGGCGCCCGGCAGCGTGACTGCGGCCGGAGGTGGGCCACCTGACAAAGTGGCGGCCGGCAGCGGGGTTACAGCCGGCTGTGACTGGGTTTCTTCCATGGTCCTTTCAATCAGTATGCAAAACTAATAAATTTTCGCCGTAGGCGATAAAGCATTGTAAATGCCATGCCCCCGGAAGCCGTCACACCGATTTGTTTATTTTGGGCGCTCTTTTCCTGACCGTTAACCCAAAATCTTGAAGTTTTCGGCCCAAGATGTCATCTGTTGCCACTTTGGCAATATCACCTTCCAGTCCAAGCACGAACAATACTTTAACATATGCCCCTATTGTCACATTGGAGTTGCCTCTTTCAATTGAGTGCAATGTGGGTCTGCTGATATCAGCCCTCTCTGCAACCTGTTCCATACTGTATCTTCTTCTCAGCCTCGCAAGCCGGATGTTCTCACCAAGGATAGTCAGCGGCTTCTGTGCCCGTGGCAAAAGTATGTTGTTTCTTGTTTTCATAACAATAACTCTATTTTACAAATATAAGCATTTTTGTAAATTATAGTTAGTGTTATAAAATAAATTATTGATTAACCTCTTATATCCGGACTGGCTTCAACTGACCATTCTATTTTGTACTTAGCCATTCCCTGATCTCCTTCTGTAAAGCATCATTTGAGATAGTCTGCTATATTTCGACTGTACTCATCTTTGAGCCTTTAACAAATTTACAATTATATGCCCATTAAGTTCGCTCATTGTTTTTAGGCATGATTGACCATCATAGGAGAAATGGCCACGTGTCAAATTTCAAAATCCCCAGACAACCCCACCGCTGATTGTTGTGGTGCGGCCATACAGATGGGTGGGGTACCAGTCTTCTTCGCCGGTGATGTTGCTCCGTATCAGCGAGGCGCGGACCTGCACCCCGCCGGTGATCATGTAACTGACATCCAGGCCGGTGGTGACATTCCGCCATTCTATGCTCTCCAGGTAAGGCAGCCCAACCCGCGGCCCGCCGATGCTCTGGTAGTCAGGTCCCCGTTCTGAGCGTTCATGCCACAGTCTGACACCGGCAGCACGCACCGGCCGCCAGTCGAGGGCAAAATACCAGCTCCGGCTGTTATCGCGCAGCCAGTGGCCGAGGTTGTATCCCTGGTTCTCGAAGGTGGTGACAGGCACATTATGCTGGAAGGTGAGGGGATAGGTGAAGGTGCACTCGGCAGTCAGCCAGATGTCAGGCATAAAGCTGAAATTACCTGTGCGGAACCCGCCCTTCCATGAGAAGAAATTGTAATCGGAGTTGGTGAACCGCGCCGTGGAGAGTTCATCTATGAACAGTGTACCATAGAGGTGCAGGTGCTTTATATTGTTCGAGCTGATATCAAGGAACATCTGGGAGTTGCTGTTGTTGATGCCCGAGTTGACGCTGTGGTCGACAGACTTGTAGAAGAAAACCGGCATCAGGTAGTAGGGGGTGATGCGCGGATCAGACCAGATGACGCTGTTGCCGGCGGAGATATGCAGCCGCTCCACCGGGGTGAAGGTGAAGATGTTTGCCGCGATATATTTACGGCGGTAGTGCTCACGGTACTCGGTACCATATGCGTTGGTGACCCAATACGATCGTGTTGAGTCGATCACCATCGAGGTAAGCCAGCCGTGTATCCAGGTCATCTCACCCCATTTTACCGGTTTGAGATGAAGCCTGATATGCATGAACGATGGAGCACGCCCGGAGAGAATGTTAGTGCCGCCATATCCGCTGCCCCACACCGGGGAGTCCTTGAGAAAGGCAATGTCGCCCCACTTCCACATGTAACTTACGCCGCCGGTCATCTCGGAAAAATCAGTTTCATTCTTGATGTGCCCGCCGCGTTCCCGTGTGAGGTATTCGGCGTGGCCCATAAGCGGGTCCTGGTGGTTGTCCTGCAATGCTGCGAAGAACGCCCATCTGCCGTAGTTTCCATACGCCTTCGCACCGTTTTTCCAGGCGATTGTGCGCTGCCGCGAAGTGCTGCCTGTTCCGCTGCCCGAACCACCGTCTGAGCCGGATGTAATCCCGCCCGTCAGTCCAAGGATTGGCGAAACGGTTACGCTGAAGAGTGAGTCGCGGTAATATGCGGTGGCAGGACTGAGCAGAAGCTTGAATTTGCCGTCCGGTTCACCGGGGCTGTAGATGTTCAGCCAGAAGTCGAGTTCCTTCTGCTGGCGAGGGGTGAGACGGTTTTGCAGCGCCGCCAGACTATCCGGCCGGGCGGCAGCCTCCCCGAGTTTCTGCCTGATTATCTGCCTGCTGTAAGGCTTTACCGCCCCGTTGAGCGAGATCACCCCGTCAGCCGCGAGCTCGTCCAGAAACAGGTAAACGGCCTCGTCGCCCGTCGGTTCGGGAATCATCTGCGCGCGCGCGGGAGCGCACCAACACAATATTAGCAGTGTTGATAAAGTTACTATGTATGTTGAATACTTCACAAAATGAGGCTTTCCACAAAGATAACGCTTGTAGCATATTTGCGGCATACTGTCGAAAATCTATAGGGAAATGAACCGGGGGAAATTTCGTGTAATCACGCTTGGGGCTGACATTCTGATACTTGCATCGTCATACATCCTCATGTCGATGCTCAAGCCGGCCGGCCTGAAAACCTACATGCTCTCGCACATCACATTCTTCCTGATGCTGGCCTTTTTGTGGATTGTGGTCTCCGCCGTCAGCGGGAAGATAGGCCGCGGCCGCATAGTCAATCTCCGCACACTCTTTTCGCGGGTCCTCACCGCCAACCTGATCGCTACGAGCATTTCAGCACTGCTGCTCTTCGCCCTGCGCGACCTGAGCTACTCGAGGCAGGTGGTGTTCGGCACTGCCATCACCGCAACTATCCTCGAGCTTGTATTAGGTTCGGTTTATCTCGCCTTCCGCAAGGCGCCGCTGATCACCCCGGCAGAAATAAAGCTTTCCGAGCGCGAGCTCGTAGCACGCTCTCATCCTGGTGAAGCAAGCGATATCATCCCTGATCCGGCTCTGACAATGAGGCTCCAGGAGGGATGTTCAAGAGTTCGCGCCGAGGCGCTTTCATCCCTGGTAAGCCGGGAGGATGCGGCACGACTTGCAATAGTGTCAACCTCAGAAGCATTTAACATTCAGAATCTTGAGCATGACCAATACACCTGCATAATCAACCTCAAGCCGATGAACGGCATCAGGAAACTCGACAGGTTCCTCGATACAGTCAACGGCAGGCTGGGGGTCTACGGACTCTTCATCTGCTCGGTGGAGACACTGGAGCAAAGGGCCGAGCGGCTGAAAGAGAAGTATTCATCGTTTGTTTATTACCTGATTTTCCTGCCCGATTTCCTGATCAACCGTGTAATTCCGCGTCTGCGTATCACCCGCGGGCTCTGGGAGTTTTTTACCGGCGGCGCCAATGCACCGTTCTCGAGGGCTGAGGCACTGGGCCGGCTGAGTCGCGCAGGCTTTGCAATCAAACAGGAAAAATTCGCCGGGGACATGCTGTGCATCAAGGCGGAACGTCGCTCTGAACCCAGGCCGGCCAACGAGAACGGTTACGGGATGATAATAACGCTGCCGCGAATCGGTCGAGACGGGCGTACCTTCAATGTCTACAAGCTTCGCACAATGCATCCCTACTCGGAATATATACAGGATTATGTATACGGACTACACTCCATCGCCGACGGCGGGAAGATGAAGGACGATTTCCGGGTGACGGCGTGGGGACACTTTGCAAGGAAAGTATGGCTCGATGAGCTGCCGATGATAGTGAATATCCTCAAGGGCGACATCAAGCTGTTCGGCGTGAGACCGCTTTCGAAACATTATTTCAGCCTCTATGACGATGAGATCCGTGACCGTCGCATAAGGTACAAGCCGGGCCTCCTGCCGCCGTACTATGCCGATCTGCCCACCGGCCTCGAGGCTATTCAGCACTCGGAGCTGAAGTATTTCGACTCATGGGACCAGAATCCGCTTGGCACTGACATCCGTTACTTCGCCCGCAGCATCTATAATATTTTCTTCAGGAACGCGCGGTCAGCTTAAATGTCGGAAGGTCGGAGGCCTGGCCACTGAAGTCTTAATCAGGGCATGTTCTTTTATTCAGATCAGATCCCAGTATCCATACTTATCACTTCCTGTTCTGCTTATTTTGCCTTCAAGTTTCAGCCTTTCAAGGTCACGCAGAATAGTCCTTCTGTTTACTTTCATTCTCCGGGCCATTTCATTGACTGTTACGGAAGGGTTCTTTCTGATGATTTCAAGTAATGCTTCCACACGTTTTACAGTGACATCTTCAGTGACATTTACAGTGACATTTACAGTGACATTTGCCTTCTTTTTATAAAGGATGACTCTGAATCCATTAAAAATTTCCTCAAAAACAGGTGGCACAATTCCGTGGTTCTTACAGATATTTAGTATCCGGTTTATTCCTGATCCATATCGTTCAGTCAGTCCGGCCTCCTTAAAAGCCCTGGCAATCAGCTTATTTCTGCATTGAGATACATAATTGCCGGATAAAAGATCCTGAACAGTAATTCCACTGGTTAACCTTCCGGGATTAAAGAACTCAATACGGTCATCAAACATCTTTATCACACTTCCGGAACTTTCACGGTAATCTCTGTGCACTATCATATTTACAATGATTTCCCGGATAGCATCAACCGGGTAATCAAATTTCTCGGTACGCTGTGGTTCTCCGTTGAAGATATATTCAACCATCAGGTGCTTTTTAATAAAATTTAAAACCTCATCCACCTCCGAGAAAAGGTCGGTATTCAACGAGAGGCTGTCTATGATGGTTGATTCTCCCTTGAATCTTCCTGCCTGCAAATCGCTGATCAGACAATAGTTTCTGGCAAAAAGCAGAAATCCGCCAAAGGTCAACTGGTTCCGGCGTACTATTTCAAGCTTTGCCAGAAACTCCAGCGGATCAATGATAAGGAGATTCCCGGTATGGTGTTCTATCCGGCGCATAAAGACCCTGACCTTGTCCAGCGACAATGAATCAACTCCGTGTTCCGGGTCAGCATAGTAATCCCAACTGCTGTTTATTGTCCGAAGGTACTCACTGGCAATTTCATCAGTGTTCATTAAGTGGTTCGAATTGGCGACACGTTTAAAGTATTTGCTACGCATCGAAACCGGTTTAACAGGGGATTCGGGCACTGTCAGAGCAACTACAACTTTATCTTTGTAATCTACATACTCCGCAAATGGTGCCACTGCGGGGGTCGTCTTATTCTTTACTTCGTTAAGCCAGTTTTGTACAGATTCATGATTGGTTGTAATCCCGGATATCTTTCTGTCATCTGAAATCCCAATCAGAACCGAGCCACCGGATGTATTGGCAAATGCAACAAGTGTCTCTATTACCTTGTTGTCGAACGAGCTTTTGAATTCAATGCGAAGGCCCTCTCCTTCAGATAACATTATGTCAATGTCTTTGGAATTCATCGAACCAATGAAATCTTTTATTCAGGAATGCAGCAAAGTGGTTTTCAGCCGAAGCTTAACCACAGTTAAAGTTACGAAAGATCATTTAAAACTCACACTCTTTTCTCAGCGGATTTTCTGAACTAAAAAGGCCAGGGTTTCACATTACCTTCAAATTTCAGGCAACGGTGATTACCTCTAACGGATACCATGAGGCCATAGGAACAATTCTCTCCGCCAGCTCGACCTCATAACTAAGATTCATAAAATCGCAAATCATATCCTCTTTAGGGAATGAACTGTGGCAATATACCGGAATGACGTTGTCCGGCACAATCCCAATATCATCAACTCCGGTAACCTTCCGGACAATCCTGTCAGCGTCACGCAACTCAAAGCTGATTCCATTTTCATGCATGGCAATTGCCATTCGCACTGTCTCCTCCACCCTTGCTGAGCTGGAACCGTCAAGCGCCAGATGCCAGTTCCCGTCCACATCAAAAACATATAATGATATGTGCGTGTAGTTACCTCCCCTGCAGATTTCCCGGGGATGGGCACCCATCACCTGGTCACTGTGGTACCAATTGCGAAAATCATCTGGTGAATTTCCGTCAATTTTAGAGAGGCCGGCATCCCGGCCGTCAGCTTTTCCAAGATATTTCTCACGTGGTGACAACCTGATTTTATGTGCCCCGAAATAGTCATTGGCGTCGTATCCAGTTTCGCAGATCCGGAAAAAGGTGTCAGCGGTCATTTCAGTGTACGGTTGAGCTTTTGCTTTAGCAGTACTTTTAACAAAATCAAGTAACCTGCTCACCGTATCCTCACCTAGGTTCTTATCAAACCTGTTGGCATCATCACCCAGGATATCCCAGAGCTTAGCCCTGTTGATCTTCCCGTATCGTTTTGAAAAAGGAAGATTATTGCGGATATATGCGTTATAGGCTGAAGGGTTGTCCTTAAGCTTATCCATTTCGGTATTAATCTTTTCCTGGAGCCAATCGGTGAATTGCCCAAACAGATCAAGGAGCGGAGAATGTGATGGATTCACCGTATCTTCCGCACGGGTGCGGGCAATAAGCTTGCCATCAAGGAAAAAGAACTTCTCGTCCATGTATTCCCTGGTGGAAAACTCGTACCATTTGGTATTTTCAGGGTAATAGTCTTTCCAAAGCTGTTCAAATTCCGATCTTGACTCTACTTCTCCGTCCCTTTTGAGTTCCTTATAATCACCAAAAGCTTCTATGGGGCCACGTTCAACCTCGAGCCAGGCAGTACGGGTCTTGTCATTATCTCCGTGTTTTACGAGGCTGAATGTTTCATAGATCTCCAGCAGCTTCCGAAAAGCGTCATGAGATACTGCTTTATATTCAGGTTGGATACGGTCTTTGATGATATCAACCTGAGGTGCATAAATTGTACTCTGTTTCATTTTATTATAGTGCCTTCGAAGACATCTTCAATGACATCTTCAATGACATCTCCGGTGACATTGATGTTTTATTTTCAGATATAAAAAGCAAAAGGCCACGGGCTCAAGGACCTGTGACCTTATGATTGAGACCCGGAGTCCCCTATTCTATTTCTGCTTCAGTTTTGCCTCCATGCACAGGGTGGCATGGGGTACGGCGCGCAGGCGCTCCTTGCTGATAAGCTGACCCGTCTCACGGCATATGCCGTAGGTCTTGTTCTCTATGCGAACCAACGCGGCCTGCAAATGCTGAATGAACTTCAGCTGCCGTTGTGCGAGCCTGCCGGCCTCCTCCTTTGACAGGGTGGTTGCACCCTCCTCCAGCACCTTGAAGGTGGGCGAGGTGTCCATAGTGTCATTATTATCCTCGTGGGTTATGCTTGCCTTGAGCACATCATAATCCCTCCTTGCTTTCTCGAGCTTGGCCATGATGATCTGCCTGAATTCCTCCAGCTCCTCATCCGAATATCTTGTCTTTTCTGCCATGGCTACCGATGTTAGTATTATCCGGCAAATGTAATATAAATTAACATATAATATTCACTATTATTGTGAGGCAGCAGGCATTGGGCAATAGGCAATAGTGAAATGCTGATAATCTGTATCTTGACAAGTCCCGGAATAATCAATTTTAATGGTATTCAACACCCATTTTCCTGGCTTTTGCCGCGTTGCGGAAAAAAGGATGTGTCTGAATAGCGCCAGCCTCAGAAGAAATGTAAAATCAATCAAAAACCTGCTCCGGCAACAACTCACGGACAATTTTAATTGATCCCCAGGCAAATACATTTCTGAAAAGTAGCTTTACAGCATATTTCCCTGTCTGAAAAGGAGTTAATTTTCCTTCCGTTTCTTAAGGTAACAACATGAGAAATTTCCTGAATTATCTGTTACTGGGATTGGCATTTGAAATCCCGGTTCTGACCTCTTTTGGCCAGGTCAGCATCAGCCCCGATAATTCTCAACCGGACGCCAGCGCAATGCTTGATATCAGGTCGACTGACAGGGGCTTGCTTATCCCCAGAATGACTCATTCGCAGCTTGCAGCCATTGCAGATCCTGCTGATGGATTACTTGTGTTTTGTACCGACTGTGGATCGGGGTCGCTTTCAATTTTTATTGGCGGCAACTGGAATACGTTGGAACTAAGTTGTCTGAATCCGGCATCTCCGGCAGCAGCGACACATCAGTCAACGAGGACCCAGATCACATGGAACTGGAACAGTGTTCCCTATGCTACCGGCTACAGGTGGAATACTGTCAGCGAATACCCGACGGCAACGGATCTGCTCGCAGCGACATCCTTTTCCGAAACCGGGTTAAGCAGTAACACCTCCTATACAAGGTATGTGTGGGCATACAACACCTGCGGGGAGTCAACGGTTGCAGCATTGACTCAAACAACAGCACCGCCAGTAGTTCCGGAGCTGACAACTGCCGTTGTCACAGGCACCGGTCTTTCCACAGCCACATCGGGGGGAAATATTACCTATGACGGCGATGCCGCAGTGACTGCACATGGTGTTTGCTGGGGAATTTCTCCGGATCCTGTTGTAACCGGAGAGCATACCAGCGACGGATCGGGTACAGGTGTTTTCAGCAGTTCACTGACCGGTTTAACCGGGGGTACATTGTACTATGTGAGGGCATACGCCACCAACGCGGCAGGCACTTCTTACGGCAACCAGGTGATGTTTTCCACCTATGTTTCAGATGTTGACGGCAATTCCTACCGGACAGTGCAAATCGGAACACAATTATGGATGGCCGGGAATCTCAGGACAACAAGATATAATGATAATACGCCGATTAACTATCACAGTGACTGGCACTCAGTCATTCCGGAATATACCTGGTACAATTTCGACGAGAATTATAAAGTACCATACGGCGCCCTGTACAATTTCCCGGCAGTCAACACCGGGAAATTATGCCCTGTCGGCTGGCATGTGGCTTCAGACCCGGAATGGACGACATTGTCAGATTATGCAGGAGGACTGGATGTAGCAGCCGGCAAACTCAAGGAAACCGGTAATGTTCACTGGGTAGCGCCAAATACAGGTGCAACTGATGAATATGGTTTTACGTTATTACCTGCAGGGGCAACACAACAGTGGAACTCCGGATTCGTAAGCCTGGGAACCGGGACCTGTATCTGGACATCCAACCAGAGTATAACCAGGAACGCAAGCAATGACAGGGCAAATCTGTCAAGAAGCGTAGGCTACAATGACTGGGTAAAGAACTCGGTACGTTGTATTAAGAATCAGTAGCTGCCGGTGAAAAGGAATGAATCTGTATGTTTCACCACAGGATGGTCCATCAAAAGTGAAAAACCAGTAACAATGAGAAGATCATGCATTATCAAGGTGTTAGTTATCATGACACCGTTCATGTCGGTGTTGTCTGAGAGGGGTATTGGCCAGGGTATCAGGAATGAGGGTGGGTACGTACAGATAGGGCCAGGGGCTTCAGTGAACTGCCAGGGCGGACTGCTGAACAATGGCGGAACGATAACGAACGGAGGCACATTCAGCCTGTCAGGCGATATTATAAATTCAGCTTATCTGGATGGTGACGGAACCCTGTACGCAGGCGGCAATTGGATAAACAGCGGAACCTTTGACCATGGATCAGGTATTGTGATTTTCAACGGTAACACCCCACAGACAATTACCGCACCATACCTGACCGTTTTCAATGACCTGGGGATTGCCTCCTCAAGCGCCGGAACCACAATAGCCCCGGGTGCAATGGTGACCGTTGAGGGCACAGTGTTCAATCCGAACGGAAAGCTGACAATCAGTTCTGAGGGAACTGAGAACAGTGGTTCACTGATATATGCCGGTTCAGGAACACCATCCGGGAACATTACATACAGGCGCTCCATGCCCGGAGGAACACTCTACAGGTATATTTCTGCTCCTGTTGGCACTTTGCTGCTGCCGTCTAATGCAGATTTCTGGGAATGGGATGAACCGGCCGGTGATTGGGGTGACCCTGTAACTGCATGTTCAAGCGGTAAAGGTTATACTGTTACAACCGCAGGAGAGCCCCTGGTATTTACTGGCTTACTCATGACAACCGTTGACATGCCTGCTACTTCTCCATATGTTACTGATTATCTTACAGGAACACTTGAAGAGTATAACACCCGCATCGCCCGGACTCCCTTCGGAGGAGGCGGATGGAACCTTCTAGGCAATCCGTTTACTTCTGCCCTTACAATCGGAGGCCCCGGAGGCTTCCTTGATGACAACGACGGGGACGGAACAATGGCAACAAACAGGTTCGATCCGAACTATGTGGCAGTATATATCTATGACGGCGACTCCTACCACTACAGGGGAAAGGATATTGCTTTTCCTGATCCGATCTCAGGAGAGGATCCCGAGAACCTTTTATTCGGTTTTAATAATATCCAGGCCGGTCAGGGTTTCTTCGTCCTGGCAATGAAAGACGGCGTTGTCTTTCACTTTGACAGGGAGATGCAGGCTCATGCAACGAATTCTGTCCTGCTCAAGTCAGAAAATGTTAATGAGTATTGGCCGGGCATAATGCTGAAAGCAAAATACGGAGATGATGAGTGCCTGGCTGCTGTCATATTCAATGAGCAAATGACCACCGGTCTTGATCCGGGTTATGATGTCGGGCTGCTGTCATCCGGAAAGCCAATTGAAATATATACATCTCTGGTGATCAGCGATAACAGCGTGAATTTCGCCAGGCAGGCCTTGCCTGCTGAAAATGTTGATCAGCTTGCGATACCTGTGGGCGTAGACTCGAAGAATGGCGGAGAGGTTACTTTCGAAGCTTTTACAGTACCGGCTGGAGACAAAAGGTTCTGGCTGGAAGACAGGGCAAAAGGCAAAATCACCGATATCGGCAACGACAGTTATACAACAATCCTTCCGGCTGACACATATGGCACAGGGAGATTTTATATAATAGCTTCTGCCAATATGCCCACAGGTGTTAACGTCAACCCTGAAGATGAAGGATCTGATCTGAGAATATGGGCATATGATGGAATGATAATTATCAAAGGCACTGTAAGTGATGGTTCAGGATGCGAACTGTTCAATTCACTCGGCAGTAAAATCCTTTCCTGCCGTCTCCAGGACTCCGAACTTAATACAGTACCACTCCCTTCCGGATTTCACGGATTGGTCATAATCAATATCAATGACAGGGGAAAGACTGTTTCCAGAAAGCTGGTGATACCGTAAAACCGGCCCGCTGTTTTAGTATCTGACTCCGCCTCTCTGTTGCCTTCCCGGCAATTCGTCTAAGGGAGTTGACTTCATCGATACCAGCATCTTCCGGCAGTCCGGTTCAACACTTCCGGCCTCAATCTGAAGCCTGAGGATCTGGGGTCTGATGCTGCAGGGCCTGACTTTGACATTGCGGCCTTCAGACCTTCAGACCTTCAGACTTCAGACCTTCAGACCTTCAGACCTTCAGACCTTCAGACTTCAGACCTTCAGACCTTCAGACCTTCAGACTTCAGACCTTCAGACTTCAGACCTTCAGACCTTCAGACTTCAGACTTTTTTCCTAACTTTGCACGCTGATTTTAACAGGTAATACCGTATGTCAAAGAAATTTCCCGAGTACAAGGGCCTTGACCTCCCGAAGGTGAACAACGAGGTGCTGAAGATGTGGGATGACCATGATACCTTCCGGAAGTCGTTACGAAGCCGCGACGGCAAGGGCGAATTCGTCTTTTATGAGGGTCCACCCTCCGCGAACGGGATGCCGGGAATCCACCACGTCATGGCACGGGCCATCAAGGACGCCATCTGCCGCTTCCGCACCATGCAGGGCTACGAGGTCCGTCGCAAGGCCGGATGGGATACCCATGGACTTCCTGTTGAACTTGGCGTGGAAAAAGCCCTCGGCATAACCAAGGAAGACATCGGCACAAAAATCTCGGTTGATGAATACAACGAGGCCTGCCGTAAGGATGTCATGAAATATACGGACGCATGGGAGGATCTGACCCGCCACATGGGCTACTGGATCGACATGGATAACCCGTACATCACCTATGACAACAGGTATATAGAGACACTCTGGTGGCTGCTCAAACAGCTGTATAACAAAGGATTGCTTTACGAGGGTTACACCATTCAGCCCTACTCCCCCGCCGCCGGCACCGGCCTCAGCTCGCACGAGCTCAACATGCCCGGATGCTACCGCGATGTGAAGGACACAACATGCATCGCCCTGTTCAGCCTGATCCGCAATGAAAAATCGGAATTTCTCTTCCGCGGCACCGGCACCGGAAAAACTGACGCAGGCGGTTTGGGATCCGGCATTGCCGATGCCACCAGGGTAAATGCCAGCGGTTCTGATTCCGGCAGTGTTGAGACTGACAGCGTGAAGATCATGGCCTGGACCACCACCCCGTGGACGCTGCCGTCAAACACCGCACTGGCCGTGGGACCTGACATCACCTATGTGCGTGTCAGCACCGTCAACCCATACACCTCGGAGCCCATCACGGTGATACTGGCAGAAGATCTGCTCCCCGTGATCTTCGCTCCTGACAAGAAGCTTGAATACACCGTTACCGGGAAATACAAAGGCTCGCAACTCAAAGATATTGAATACGAGCAGCTTATCGACTGGGTGAAGCCTGACGCCGGCGCCTTCCGCGTCATCACCGGCGACTTCGTCACAACGGTTGACGGGACAGGTATAGTTCATATAGCTCCCACCTTCGGCGCAGACGACTATCGCGCAGGGCGCGAACACGGCATCCCGCCGCTCATGGTCCTCATGTCCGACGGCTTCCAGGGCCCGCTCGTCGACCGCCGCGGTAGGATGGTGCCGATGGATGACCTCGACCAGGCCTTCGTGGCAACACGGGTGAACACCAAAACCTATGGCCCATTCGCGGGACGCTACGTCAAGAATGAATATGACGACACGATACCTGAGGGCACCGAGACCCTGGACGTGGATATTGCAGTGATGCTGAAGCAGCAGGGCAAAGTGTTCCGCATTGAGAAGCAGGTGCACAACTACCCTCACTGCTGGCGCACCGACAAACCCGTGCTGTACTACCCGCTCGACTCATGGTTTATCCGCACCACCGCGCTGCGCGACCGCATGATCGAGCTCAACAATACAATCAACTGGAAGCCTGAGAGCACCGGCACCGGCCGCTTCGGCAAGTGGCTCGAGAACCTCGTCGACTGGAACCTGTCGCGCTCCCGCTACTGGGGCACGCCGCTGCCCATCTGGATGACCGATGACCGCCAGGAGGAGATATGCATCGGTTCGCTCGCAGAGCTGAAGATGGAGATAGCCCGCAGCATCGATGCAGGATACATGACCCGCAACCCGCTGGAGAACTTCGCCGAGGGCGACTTCTCGGCTGAGAACTATTCGCTGCTTGACCTGCACAGGCCATTTGTGGACGAGATTGTGCTGGTGAGCCCCACCGGCAGGCCCATGCACCGTGAGCCTGACCTGATTGATGTCTGGTTTGATTCGGGAGCGATGCCCTATGCGCAGGCGCACTACCCATTCGAGAACAGGGAGAATTTTTCCGAAATGTTCCCGGCTGATTATATCGCCGAGGGCGTCGACCAGACACGCGGGTGGTTCTTCACGCTGCACGCCATAGCCACTATGATCTCTGATTCGGTTTCGTTCAGGAACATCATTTCCAACGGGTTGGTGCTCGACAAGAACGGAAACAAGATGTCGAAACGGCTCGGCAACGCAGTTGATCCTTTTTCTACAATTGACACGCACGGCGCTGATCCGGTGCGCTGGTACATGCTCACCAACGCCCAGCCGTGGGACAATCTCCGCTTTGACATATCGGGCGTGGAGGAGGTGAAGCGCAAGTTCTTCGGGACGCTTTATAATACATATTCCTTCTTCGCGCTTTACGCGAACGTTGACGGATTCACGGGCCATGAACCGCAGGTGCCCGTTGAGCGCAGGCCGGAGATAGACCGCTGGATAATCTCGCTGCTCAACACGCTGATTAAGGAGGTGACCGCGAGGTATGATGATTATGACATCACCCCGGCAGGCCGGGCTGTTTCCGAGTTTGTAACAGAAAATCTCTCGAACTGGTACGTGCGCCTCAACCGCAAGCGCTACTGGGGCGGCGGCATGGACGAGGACAAGCTCTCGGCATACCAGACGCTCTATACATGTCTTGAGACTGTGGCGCTGCTGGCCTCGCCGATAATACCGTTCTATACTGACCGCATTTTCACGGATCTCAATTCCGTCCGTGGCCGGTTCTCTGAAGGTTCAGTGCACCTGGCGCCGTTCCCGTCATATGATGAGAAGCTGATTGACAGGGATCTCGAGGAGCGGATGGAGATTGCCCAGAAGATGTCGTCGATGATACTGGCGCTGCGCCGCAAGGTGAACATCAGGGTGCGCCAGCCGCTTGCAAAGATCATGGTGCCGGTGACCGATGCCGGCTTCCGCGAAAAATTCGAGGCTGTCAGGCCGCTGGTCCTTGCTGAGGTCAATGTCAAGGACGTTGAGTACGTGGATGACACCTCGGGAATCCTTGTGCGTCGCATCAAGCCCAACTTCAAGCTGCTGGGTCCGAAGTTCGGCAGGCAGATGAAGGAGGCCGGCGCTGCAATAATGGCACTCACGCAGGACCAAATAGTGCAGTTCGAGCGCGACGGTTTCCTGGACCTTTCACTTGACGGAGCAACCGGTGCGGCCGGTGCGG
>Ga0116149_1003762_pt1 | contig 15429 bp, 7 predicted proteins | sample AD_UKC057_MetaG_FD_89787 | JGI IMG/M metagenome (GOLD analysis project Ga0116149, IMG submission 89787) | Active sludge microbial communities of municipal wastewater-treating anaerobic digesters from USA - AD_UKC057_MetaG | ecosystem: Engineered > Bioreactor > Anaerobic > Digestate | place: USA... | reverse complement strand
TCGCAGGGGCGCAGCCAGAACGCCCGCGGCACGGACACGGTGTATTGCCTGGACGCGGCGAGCGGGCGCGAAATCTGGAAGCAATCGTATCCCTGCCGCTTTCAGGGCCGGCGCCGCGCGGGCGACCTGGGCGAGTACGGCGGGCCGTCGTCCACGCCCACGCTGGACGTGGGGGCGGGGCTGCTGCTGACGGTGAGCGTCGACGGCGACTTCGCCTGCTGGGACGCCCGCACGGGCAAGCCGCTCTGGACGCAGAACCTCTACGACCGCTACGACGTGCCCCAGCGCCCCAACGTGGGCGGAGGCCTGCGGGACTACGGGATGGCCGGCTCGCCCCTGGTCCTCGGCGAGCAGGCGATCCTCGAGGTCGGCCCGCCGCTGGGTACGCTGGCCGCCTTCGACAAGCGCACCGGCAAGCTGCTGTGGGCCTCGGCCAGCAAGGAGCCCGCCGGGCTCAGCGCCATCCCCGTGCCCCTGTCGGTCGGCGGGGCCAGGTGCCTGGCCAACCTGTCGCTGCGAAAGCTCCAGGTCATCCGGCTCGACGGGGCCGCTCGCGGGCAGACGCTGGCGGAGTATCCCTGGACCACCGAGTTCGCCTGCAACATCCCCACGCCGGCCGTCACGGGCAGCCGCGTCGCCCTGACCAGCGGCTACAACCACGAGCACATGCACCTGGTGGACTTCACGGCCGGCCGGGGCAGCCGCGTCTGGGAAAGCCGCGCCTTCTCGACCGTGTGCAGCCCGGTGATCCACAAGGACGCGATCTACACCATCGACGACCGCCTGCGCTGCATCGACCTGGCCACCGGCAAGGTCCGCTGGCAGGGAGGCAGCTTCTACCACGGCTCGCTGATCGTGACGGCCGACGAGCGCGTCCTGGCGTTCGGCAAGGGCAGGCTGGCCGTGGTGGAGGCCCGACCGGGCACGAGCCAGTACAAGGAACTGTCCCGGGTGGACCGGATCGCCCGGGACATCTGTTATCCGCACCTGGCCTTCAGCGACGGTCTTGTCGCCTGCAAGGACCGCTCGGGGCGCCTGGCGGTGTTCTCGGTGAGGGGAAAGAACTGATCGGCCGCGCCAGTGACGCGACCCCGGCGCCATCACCAAGATCACCAAGGTCCCAGAGACCACCAAGAAAGAGAGATAGAGACCACAAAGTCCGTTCTTTGTGATCTCTATTTCGTTCTTTGTGATCTTGGTGACCTTGGTGGTCTTGGTGATGGTGCGCCGTTCCCGAAGGCCGCTACCTCTTGAACCAGAACGGTCCCTTGGGCTTCTTGGGCCGGCTGGAGCGGAGCCCGCCGCCGCTGACCTTGACGGTGGTGGCCGCTTCGAGTTCCTCTCGCTCCTGGATGTGCTTGCGGATGATCACCTGCTCGGCCACGCCGGCGAACGTGGAGGCCATCACGTACAGCGACAGCCCGCTGGGCATGCCGTAGAAGATGAAGAGCATCATGGCGGGCATCATGTACTTCATCATCTGCTGCTGGCGGGCCTGGTCGGGCGTGGCGGCCACGCCGGTGGGCTGGAGCTTGGCCTGGAAGAACATGGCCACCGTCAGCAGGATGGGCAGGAGGTTCAGACGGTCGCCCACGCCGGGCAGGCTCCTGCCCCAAACGATCAGCGAGTCGGGTGCGGACAGGTCGGTGATCCACACGGGCAGGAAGGCGGCGTGGCGCAGCTCGACGGAGGCCTGCAGGCCGCTCCACAGGGCGATCCAGATGGGCATCTGGAGCAGCATGGGCAGGCAGCCCATCACCGGCGAGAAGCCCTGCTTCTTGTAGAAGTCCATCATCTCGCGGTTGAGGGTTTCCTTGTCGTCGGCGTACTTCTCCTTGAGGCGCTGGATCTCCGGGCCCATCTTCTGCATCCGGGACATGGAGACCTGGCCCTTCTTGGTCAGCGGGTGCAGGGCCAGTCGCACCAGGACCACCAGGACGATGATGGCCACCCCGTAGTTGCCCAGCGCCACCACCGACAGCGTCTGGAGCAGCCACATCATGGCCAGCGTCAGCCAGTGCCACGCGCAGAAGCACGAGCCCAGATCGATCGTGCCGATGTAGTCGAGCTTCTGGTAGAGCGGGTTGTAGAGCGGGTAGTCCTTGTCGACGAAGATCTGGCGCTTCTTGGGCCCCACGTACAGGTCGAAGCGGATGTCACGCGGGCGCCCGGCGGCGACCTTGATCTGAGGCATCTTCACGCCCGTCAGGTACGTCCGCGAATTGGGCGTCTCCTGGGCGGCGGCGACGTAGAACGTAGCCTGGTACTCGGGGGCCTCCAGGCGCCCCTCGACCTCCGACACCAGGTAGAGCATCGAACCGAAGAAGCGGTTCACCTGCCCCAGCCACAGCACCGACTCGGCGCCGTCGCTGGCGCCCACGTCGGCGGTCTGGTGCAGGAACATCTTGCCCAGGTCCGCCTCGGCGTTCTTGACCTGCACGTCCTGGTCGCCCTTGAGCCGCCCCACCTTCGCGTGGCGCTGGTCGCTCTGGACGTCTTCCCGCGGCACGCCCAGGGCCCCGAGCTGGTCCAGCGAGACCGTCAGCGGCTCGCCGACGAGGTTCTCCAGGCGCAGCGAGACCTCCACCGAATAGCTGCCTTTGCGGACGGTATAGGTCTTGCGGACCCGCAGGGCGGGCTTGGCCTCGGCCGGGCTGGCCCCTCGGTAGAAGGTGGCCTCGAAGGTGATCGACTGGCTGCGGTCGTCCTGGCTCGATCCGGCCAGCCGCCAGAAGCGGCTGGAGTTGATCGACGCCCCCCCGCCGTCGCCCGCGAGCACCGTCAGCGTCTGGGTGGACAGCGGCAGGAAGGTCTGCGAGAACGACGTGACCGGGTTGAGCAGGCTGTAGTGACCCTTGTACTCGTCCGACTGGCTCACCTTGTCCAGGTAGGCCTGGTGGTCGCTCGAGGAGCGGGCTAACTGCTTGTCGTCGACGGTGGCGTAGTAGTCGGCCAGCTTGGCCGTGTTGATCGCGGCCCCCTTGCCAAGCACCTCCACCTGGAGGAGATAGTCGTCCTTGAATTCGCCCTTGGGGGGCGTCAGTCCGCCGAGGGTGTAGGTGCCCCCGCTGGAGCGGGTGTCGTCGAACCATTTGAGCGTGGAGGCTGGGCGGGTGGCCGCCTGTGTGGCGGCGGGCTGGGTGGCCGCCGGCGCGGCAGGCTGGGTGGCCGCCGGGCGGGTCGCGGCCACCGGCTGGCTGGCCGCCGGCTCGGTCGCGGGCGAGGCCAGGGGAAGCCTCGCGGCCGGCGCCGCCGCGGACGCCTGGTGGGCCGACCCTTCGGGCTTCTGCTGGTGCAGGTAGACGGCCAGGCCCATCAGGGCGATGGAAAAGGCCAGGAGGATGAGGCTGAATCGTCGCAGGTTCACGAAGGCTCCTTATCGTCCGTCGCGCAGTCGGGTACCGAGGTAATCGTCCAGGTCGGGGACCGCCAGCACTTTTCGCACCACCGCCTCGGTGTCGTAGGGCACGCGGACGAATCGCACGGCCTTGGGCTCGATGATGACGTAGCTGGCCCGGTTGTCGCGGTCGCGGGGCTGGCCCACCGAGCCCACGTTGATCATGGCCTTTCGGGTGGGGTTGACCTCGTAGACCCAGTCCAGCTCCTCGGGGCTGTAGAAGTCGGGCGTCTCCAGGAACATGCCCGGCACGTGGGTGTGCCCGACGAAACAGAGGTGGTTGACCCGCTCGAACAGCCCGTGGAGCTTGTTGGGATTGTTGTAGACGTCGTCGGGGAAGATGTACTCGTTGATGGGCCGGCGGGGGCTGCCGTGGACGAACATCAGCTCGCCCAGGCCCACTTCCTCGCCCGGCATGGTGTGCTTGACCGGCAGCGAGCCCAGGAAGGCCCAGCGGGCGTCGCGCCTGGGCTTGTCGCTCTCCTCCTCGAGCTGCTGACGCGTCCAGAAGCAGGCGGATTCAGCCCCGACGTTGAAGTTGTTGGGCTCGTAGAGCACCGCGTAGTCGTGGTTGCCCATCAGCGACACCGAGGCACGCTCCATCACCATGTCCAGGCAGCGAGCGGGCTCGGGGCCGTAGCCCACGATGTCGCCCAGGCAGACGATCTTCTGCACGCCGCGCTGGGCGATGTCGTCCATGACGGCCGACAGGGCCTCCACGTTCGAATGAATGTCGCTGATGACCGCTATCATGTTGAGCACTCTCGTAAGATCGCTAATGCTAGGGGGTGACCGGGCTTTTGTCAAATGCGCTTTGAGCTTTCGGCGGGTCGGTTGCCGCCGGCGGCCCGCTCCGCCCGTCGCAGGCGATTGCCCGAGGCGGGCGGCTTTCGTACAATCCTCCCATGCGCGAGATGATCTCCATCGCCATCGAGACCTCCTGCCGCGTGGGCGGCCTGGCCCTGGGGCGCGGCGACCGCCTGGCCCGCACGGTGACGTTCGACGCCTCCAGCCGCCACGCCACGCACCTGGTGGGACGGCTCAGGGACCTCCTGCGCGACGAGGGCCTGACCGTCGACGACCTGGGCCAGGCGTACGTGGCCGCCGGGCCGGGCAGCTTCACGGGGCTGCGCGTGGGCATCACCGTGGCCCGCACGCTGGGCCAGCTCCTGCCTTCGCTGCGGCTGGTGGGCGTGCCGACGACCCTGGCGGTAGCGGAAAACGCGCGGGCCCTGGCGTGGGAGCACCTGGCCGTCGTCCTGGACGCCCGGGAAGGCCTCATCTACGCCGAGCGATTCGTCCGTCGCGGGGAGGAGATCGCCCCGGCGGCTGGGCCGGAGGTGCTGACGCCGGCGGAGTTCCTGGCCGCCGCGCCCAGACCCCTGCTGGCCATCGGCGAGGGGCTGGGCTACCGCGACCTCCGGGCCGACGGCGTCGCGCTGGCGCCGCAGGACCTGTGGCTGCCCACGCCGGAAGGCGTCTGGCGCGTCGGGCGGCGCCTGGCGGCGGCGGGAGGGTTCGTAGACTTCAACCACCTCCTGCCCACCTACACCCGCCCGCCAGCGGTGCTGAGAAAAGAGCACTGACCGCCGCTCCAGACGGCGGCGACACAAGCGGTCAAGGACGGGCAACGTCAGGCCGACACGTCGGGTTTCGCATCGAGAGCGGAGCGGGATGCAAGGTCTTGTTCCGAAATCACTTCCAGATGAAGCCCGCGATGAAAGAGAACCCTATCCCCCCGGACTGCGACGCGCGGGCGGAGCGAATGTCCCATTGGGGGGGTTTCGTGTCCCGTCCTGCGCCTGTTTTTCAGATTATTCAGATTTTTGCAGTATTACAGGGAATCGCACAGGGCGTTTGAACGCAAGGAGTTATCCGAGACTCGCGGACAGATTTGTCGTCTCGGATTTTCCGGAAAAACGGGACATTGGGCCGGCGGTCTCGCGGGTCGCAGGCGGCGGGGGTCAGCCCTTCTTCTGCCGCAGGTATCGGTCCATGGCCTTCGCGGCGTTCTTGCCGTCGCCCATGGCGAGGATGACGGTGGCCCCGCCGCGGACGATGTCGCCGCCGGCGAAGACGCCCGGCATGGAGGTCATGTGGGTGTCGTCGATCTCGATGTTGCCCCACTTGTTGAGCTTGAGCTCGGGGCAGGTGGCGGTCAGCAGCGGGTTGGCGCTGGTGCCGACGGCCACGATGATCAGGTCGGCGGGCAGCTCGAACTCGCTGCCTTTGATCGGCACGGGGCGGCGCCGGCCGGAGGCGTCGGGCTCGCCCAGTTCCATCCGCTGGAGGCGGACGCTACGGACCCAGCCCTGCTCGTCGCCGAGGATCTCCAGCGGGGCGACCAGGAAGAGGAACTCGATGCCCTCCTGCTCGGCGTGGTGGACTTCCTCGAGGCGGGCGGGCATCTCGTCGCGGCTTCGGCGGTAGGCCAGGATGGCCCGCTTGCTGCCCAGGCGGCGCGCGGTGCGGACGCCGTCCATGGCGGTGTTGCCCCCGCCGAAGACGACGGCGGTGGCCCCGCGCGCGACGGGCGTGCCGGTGTGGTCGGCCTTGTAGGCGCCCATGAGGTTGACGCGGGTGAGGTACTCGTTGGCCGAGTAAACGCCCTTGAGGTTCTCGCCCGGCACGCGGAGGAACACGGGCAGCCCGGCGCCGTTGGCCACGAAGCAGGCGTCGAACTCCCGCATGATCTGGGGCACGGTGATCGTCTTGCCGACCACCACGTTGCACTCGATCTTGACGCCGAGGTCCTGGAGGTTCCGCACCTCGATGTCGACGATCCGCTTGGGCAGACGAAACTCGGGGATGCCGTATCGCAGCACCCCGCCGGCGTCGTGCAGGGCCTCGAAGACGGTCACGTCGTGGCCCAGGCGGGCCAGCTCGCCCGCGGCGGTGAGCCCGCCCGGCCCCGAGCCGACCACCGCGACCTTGAAGCCGCTGGCGGCGGCCGCGGGCGCCGCGGGGACGGCGTGCTCGCCGGCCCAGTCGGCGACGAACCGCTCGAGCCAGCCGATGGCGACGGCCTCGCCCTTCTTGCCGCGGACGCACAGGGCCTCGCACTGCTTCTCCTGCGGGCAGACCCGGCCGGTGGTGGCGGGCAGGGCGTTGTCCTGGCGGAGGACCGCGGCCGCCCCGGCGAAGTCGCCCTCGGCCAGGCAGGTCAGAAACTCCGGGATGCGAACCGCCACGGGGCAGCCCTGGACGCACGGACGCGTCTTGCACTGAAGGCAGCGCTTGGCCTCTTCCACGGCGGCGGCCTCGCCCAGGCCCAGGTTCACTTCCTGGAAGTTCGTGGCGCGCCGGGCGGCGTCCTGCTCGGGCATCTTCGTGCGGGGGATGGCCATCCGCTGCTGCGGCGTCAGGGGCGTCATGCGGCACCTCCCGCGGGGACGTCCGCGAGCTTGCAGCGGTCGTGGATCTCCTGGTAGGCCTTCAGCCGCTGGGCCAACTCGGCGAAGTCGACCTGGTGGCCGTCGAACTCGGGTCCGTCGACGCAGGCGAACTTGATCTGTCCGCCGACGGTGACGCGGCAGCCGCCGCACATGCCCGTGCCGTCGACCATGATCGGGTTGAGGCTGACCAGCGTGTGAATGCCCAGCGGGCGGGTCTGTTCGGAGATGGCCGCCATCATCGGCACGGGGCCGACGGCGATGACGGCGTCGGGGCGGCGGGCCGGGTCGGCCAGCAACTCGCCCAGCACGGCAGTGACGAAGCCTTTGACGCCCAGGGTGCCGTCGTCGGTGGTGACCAGGACGTGCGTGCAGAAGGCGGCCAGTTCGTCTTTGAGGATCACGTACGGCGCGCTTCGCCCGCCGATCAGGGCGGTCACTTCGTTGCCCGCGTCGGCCAGGGCCTTGGCCAGCGGGAACAGGACGGCCGTGCCCACCCCGCCGCCGACACAGACGACCTTGCCCCACTTGTGGATCTCGGTGGGTTTGCCCAGCGGCCCGGCCACGTCGCGCAGGGCCCCGCCGACCGGAGTGGCGACGATGTCCTTCGTGCTGTGGCCCAGCGCCTGGATGACCAGGGTGATGGTGCCGGCCTGAGGGTCGGCATCGGCGATGGTCAGGGGGATTCGTTCGGCGCCTTCCTTGAGTCGAACGATGACGAACTGGCCCGGCTGGCGTGCGGCCGCCACCCGCGGCGCCCGCACCACCATCCGGTGGACCTGCGGGGCCAGGACCTCGTTGCTCCGTACTTCAAACATGGTCTGGGTCTTCCTTCTGTTCCGATGCAAAAGCAAGAAACCCGGAGCATACCATGCTTCGGGCGGAAAAGGAAGGCGTCCGCGTAAGGTTTTCTTATTCGGAGCCGGCGAGTTTTCACTCCCGCGACGCCGGGTCCTCCGACGAGGCGGGTGGCTGCGGCGGGTCGGGCGGAGCAGACTGGGCGGGGCTTCGGCGCAGTCGCACGTGGTACAGGTACGAGCCGGCCAGCAGCAGCAGACCCAGGGCCATGAACGACAGAATGCGAAAGACCGCATGCACGTGGCGCAGGTCGACCAGGAACACCTTGACCAGCGTCACGCCGAACACCGCCAGGGCCAGGTACCGCAGCACCGCGTGCGTGAGGGCGAAACCCGCCACCAGGCAGCCCACCGCGCACAGCGACCACCAGATGGAATAGGCCATCTGCATCGCCTGTTGGCGGTTGGCGAGTCGGCGGCCAAACGGCAGTTCGAAGTAGCGGTCGATCTCGAAGCTGCCCGCCCACAGCAGCAGCAGGGCCGCCAGCGGGAACCACACGTGCTGCATCCACGCCAGCGCGCCGTCCAGGGCCGCCGCCGCCCGCTTCAGCACGGACCGCCCCCACAACAGCAGGATCGCCAGGGTCACGCCCGCGCCCGCCTGCCAGTTCAGCACGACCAGGTCGTCTCCGTAGCGGTCGTCCATCGCGGTCACCAGCGTGTCCATGAACATCCACTTGGCCGTCGCCAGCGCCAACAGGCCCAGGCCCAGGGCGACCAGTCGCGACGATCGGCGCCACGCACCCACCGCCAACGCCGCCGAGGCGTAGGCCGTCCACCACCACGTCGCAGCCAGCAGCGGCAGGTCGCTCGCCGTCCGCCAGAAGAACAGCGTCGTGCCCGCCAGGGCCAGCACGGCGGCCAGAAGACCTTCTTCGCGATCGCCCAGAAGCCGGCAACGGCGAAGGATCGCCGCCATCGCCAGCATCGCCGCCGTCAGCGCCACCGCCAGCACCAGCGAGTACGGGATGACCACGCCCAGCGGGCTGGCCACCACGCGCTGCACGGTCGGATCGCGGGGCAACTCGATCAGGAGATAGTGTCCGCCCGCCAGGGCCAACACGATGGGCGCCTTGAGCAGCAGCATCCAACTTCGCAGCCGCCTGGCCAGCACCGAGGCCACCACGGCCTGCGCCGCCCACGCGATGGTGGTGGCCGAGAACTCGAACTGGATGGGCACGGCCATCGTCAGCAGCACCAGGCCCTGGGCGATGTAGGCCCGGGCCAGCACGCCCTTGGCGAACCGCAGCAAGAGCAGCACGCCGACGGCGAGTGCGGCGGCGCCCAGGGCGGCCGTGTAGCCGCCCATCCACGCCTCGTACGGCAGGTGAAGGACGCGGTAGGTGATCCAGTAGGCCATGGCGGTGGCGGCGGCAGCCATCGCCGCCTCCACCTGCGCTACTCCCTCGCGCCGCCCGCGCATGGCCCGCGCCAGCAGATCGCCGGCAAAGACGCCCAGGAACGTCCACGCCCACGGGGCGATCAGCCACGCCTCCAGCGGGCAGCGACGCCAGACGACGAACACGGCCGCCGCGGTCCAGACCAGCAGGACCGGGCGGAGCGGCGTCCAGTCGCGGATCCAACAGAAGCCCAGCACCAGCAGGTCCATGGCCAGCACCTGGCCCAGGAAGGCACTGGGGGCAAGGTGGTCGCGCATCGCCGCCCACGCCACTACCGACACCGCGGCCACCAAACCCACGTTGCCCGCGTGGAACCAGTTCCAGTTGTCGCGGCGCACCAGCAGGGCCGCCCCGCCCGCCAATGCGGCCACCGCCCAGCAGTACAGCGACACCGGCACGACGGCATCGGCTTGATAGTAATGCGCGAACCAGCCCAGCACGACGTTGTGGGCCGTCAGCAGCGTCAGCAGCGACAGGGCGGGCCAGTCCAGCCATGCCGCCGTTGCCAGCAGAATCACCGCCAGCACGAGCACCTGGACTGCCAGCAGGGGCCACAGCCCAAGCAGGGTGCAGGCAGCCACCATGGCCCTTCCGCCCACGACGGCCGAGGCGATGATCAGCACGCCGCTCAAGTCGTCGCCCGAGCCGCGCCGCCGTTCCGCGACGGCCGTCAGGACGAACATCGCCACGTGCAGCCAGGCCAGCGTCAGCACCGCGTCGGTGGCCGGGGCGAAGCGATAGAGCGGCACGTACCACGCGGCGAACAGGGCAGAGGCGCCGATCAGCGTCACCGTCGGCACCAGCGGGCGGCGAAGGGGCCAGCCTGCCGCCAGCGTCAGCGCCTCCAGCAGGGCCACCTGCATGCAAAACGCCCATCGCCCGTCCACCCCCGCCTGTCGCCAGGCCGCCAGCAGGACGCCGCCCGACACAGCCGATGCCGCCAGCAGCACCGCGCCCAGCAGGGGCTCGCGACAGCCGCGGCGGTGCTCGGCCAACGCCCACGCCGCGTACATCCCCGCGTGCAGCCACGCCAGCGCCGTCACCGCATCGGTCATGGGCGAGGACCAGTAAAGCGACACGTACCACGTCGCCAGCAGCACCGCCGCACCAAGCAAGAGGAAACCCGCGAGCACGGGACGGCGCAGGTGGAACACGATCGCCAGCGTGGCCGCCTCCAACAAGGCAAGCTGCATGCAGAAGGGCCAGCGCCAATCGGCGCCGCCGGCCTTCCAGGCGACCAGCAAAGCCGAGCCGGCCGCCCCGGCAGCCAGCAGCGCCAAACTGCCCAGCAGGTCGCCGTGGTCCTGCCCCCGCCGGCGCTGGGCAACGACAAAGCCGAAGAACAACCCCGCGTGCAGCCACGCCAGCGTCGTCACCGCGTCGGTCATCGGATCGAAGCGGCACAGGTCGCCGTACCACGCGCCGAACAGCAGGACGCTCGACAGCAGGATGAACGGCGCGAGCATGGGCCCGCGGATCAGGTAGGCCGCCAGCAGCGTCAGGGCCTCCAGGGCGGCGAGTTGAAGGCAGAATCCCCAGCGGCACTCGGGGCTGTCGCACGTCTGCACTGCCAGCACGCCCAGCAGGAACGCCGCCACCGCCGACAGGGCGATCGCCGCGTTGGTGGACAGCCTCCGCAGCACGCCGGCGACCGTCGCATAACCGGCGAAGAGAACGAAGAACGCCCATGCGAAGGTCGTGGTCGTCCAGATCGTCGGCCCGAACTCGTAGAACTTCGTGAACCAGCCGCCGAACAGCCCCACCGTGCCGACCATCGCCAGCGTGGCCAGCACGGGCCATCGCTTGAGCAGGGCCACCAGCAGAAAGCCCGCGTCGACCGCCAACAGGTACGTCAGCAACTCGACCTGACGGTTCTCGCCCGTGCTCAGCAGGACGGGCGTGGCCAGGGCGCCGATCAGGGCGACGACGCCCGTGACCAGCAGGCTCGTCCGCAGGCTCATGACCACGCCGATCAGCGTGACCAGGCACATGAGGGCGAAGGCGGCGATGGTGGAGTGCAACAGGCGGTAGGCCTCCGGCCCGTTGGGGCTGGCCAGGAAGACCACGCTGTAGAGCAGGACGATCCCGCCGCCGATGACGGCGGCCGCCCACGATCGCAGGCCGCGACGGAAGGCCCACTCCCCCACGCCGATCATGCCCAGGCCCACCAGCGCGCCGACGGCCAGGCGGACGCGCTCGTTGATCCAGCCCTGTGTGACGGCGTACTGGTAGAAGAAGACGGTGCCCAGGATCATCACGCCCAGGCCCGCCAGAAGCATCCACCGCAGGCCGATGGTCTGCTCGAGCGAACCGGTCGAACCGGCGGGGACCTTGGCCGGCGCCGTCGCAGGCGGAGGCGGCGGTGGCGGCGCGGCGGTTCGTGGGGGCGGTGCGACCGGTGCGGCCGCCTGCCGGGCAGCGGGCGGAGCCGGGGCAGGCGGAGTCTGCTGCGGCTGGGGAGTCGCAGGCCTCGCGGCCGGCAGTGTCGGCGAGGCGGGCGGCGCAGACGGGGGCGCGGGAACCACCGGCGCCGCGGGGGCGGGCGGCGCCTCGGAAGCGGGCGGCGACTCGGGCACGATGATCGCGGCAACGGCCTCGGCGTCGGAGTCGGGCTCCTCCTCCTTGATCACGGGCGCGACGGGAATGCGCGGCGCGACCGGGGGCGGGGCCGGAGGCGGTGGGAAGACGTCCATGCCGGGCGAGGCGGCGGGGCGAGACGCTGGCGCCGGCGGCGGGGCCGGCTCCGTCGACCTGGTCAGCCGGCCCATCCGCTCGGCCAGGGCGTCCATGCGGTCCTCCATCTGGAGCATCCGCTCCAAGAGCGTCTGGAGGGTCTTCTGGAGGTCCTGCGGCGCCTTGCCTTGTGGATCGGTCATGGGCACCCCTTAGGCGGTAAAGGTCTGGCAATATCATCCCGCGTAAGCGGGAGAATGTCCAGCATAAGCCAGGCGCAGGGACGCGTTGTGCGGGCGTCACAGGACCTGCGAGAATCATGGGACTTGTCGAAATCAGCGGGCGGCTGTACAGTACCGGTCTCTGAACGAGGCAGGATATGGACTTCTTTGAATATCGTAACGGTGAATTGTTTTGCGAGGATGTGGCCGTGGCGGACATCGCCGCCAAGGCGGGCACGCCAGTGTACATCTACTCGGCCGCCACGCTGCTACACCACTACCGGGCGATCGAGCAGGCGTTCGCCGAACTCAAGCCGCTGATCTGCTACTCCATCAAGTCGCTGGCCAACCTGAGCGTGCTGCGGCTGCTGGCCCAGGCGGGCAGCGGGTTCGACGTGGTCAGCGGAGGCGAGATCGCCCGCGCGCTGGCCGCGGGAGGCGACCCGTCCAAGATCGTCTACGCGGGCGTGGGCAAGACCGACCGCGAGATCCGCGAGGCGATCGCCGCCGGCATCGGGACGTTCAACGTCGAGAGCGAGGCGGAGTTCGAGAACCTCGCCCGCCTGGCGGCCGAGGCCAAGCGCACGGTCCACGCCGCCCTGCGCGTGAACCCGGACGTGGACCCCAAGACCCACCGCTATACCACCACCGGCAAGAAGGAGACCAAGTTCGGCGTGGACATCGAGCGGGCCGAGCGGTTCTTCGACCGCTACGGGCGCGACGAGTTCGCCCGCCTGGACGCCATCCATCTGCACATCGGCAGCCCGATCTACTCGGCCGACCCGTACGTCGAGGCGATCCGCAAGACGCTCGACCTGATCGCCCGCCTGCGGGACAAGGGCTTCAGCGTGACCGCGCTGGACATCGGCGGGGGCTTCGGCGCCGACTACGAAGAGCACCGCTCGCCGGCGGCCGTCCAGTACGCCCAGCAGATCGTGCCGCTGCTGCGCGGCAGCGGGCTTGCGATCATCCTCGAGCCGGGCCGCCAGATCTCGTGCAACTCCGGCCTGCTGGTCACGCAGGTGCAGTACGTCAAGCAGGGAGGCGAGCGCAACTTCGTGATCGTGGATGCGGCCATGACCGACCTGATCCGCCCGGCCCTGTACGAAGCGCAGCACTTCATCTACCCGGTGCGTCTGGGCGAGGGCGTGCCCGTGCCGCAGCGCAAGATGGACTTCGCCCCGCCCGCCGGGACGAAAGTGGACGTGGTGGGCGGCGTGTGCGAGAGCAGCGACTTCCTGGCCAAGGACCGCGTGCTGCCCCCGGCGGGGCGGGGCGACCTGCTGGCGGTGTTCTCGGCCGGGGCGTACGGGTTCGTGATGGCCAGCCAGTACAACTCGCGTCCGCGCCCGCCCGAGGTCCTGGTCGAGGGCGACGCCTGGCGGATCGTCCGCCGGCGCGAGACCTACGAAGACCTGATGGCGGGCGAGTAGCGCCATCCCCCCACGCCGCGATGCGGAAATCCTCTTCCCGGCGGGTAGACACCCCGGCGACATCCGATTACAATCGGTCACGTACGTTCGCCCTGTCCGGAAAGATCACAATGGGTTCCCACCGCAACGGCATCGGACATCCGCGGTCGCGCCGCCTTGGTTGGCATCTCGCGGCCTGTCTCGTCCTGGCGGTCTGCCAGGCGGCTCGATCCGACGAAGTCACCGTCAACGGCGTCCCGTACACCAAGGTCTACGTCGTCGAGTTCGCCGACGATCAGATCGTCTTCCGCGTCGGGCCGCGCCTTCTTCGCAAGCCGCTGGCCTCGGTGGACAAGATCAAGATCCTGGAAGAGCCCGAACTGACCGCCGCCGAGGAATCCGCCAGCCGGGGCGAGGTCGAAAAGGCCAAGACCCTCTATGCGCAGGCGAGCGCCGCGGCCCGCAGGCCCTGGGTGGCGGTCCTGGCCGGCAAACGCTTGAAGGCCCTCCAGGCCAAGGCGCCGCCACCCCCACCGCCGCCCGCTGGCGTCAAAGAGCCCTCGACGGATCGGCAGCCTGAGCGATCGTCCGAGTCGGCCGACGCGGTCCTCTCGTCCCTGGAGAGCTTCACGAAGTTCTGCGAGTCAGCCCCCGCCGACGAGGGCGCCGCCTGGCGACAGCAGATGCGCGCGTGCATCGGCAAAACGGTGCGATGGAGCGTGCCCCTGCGGCGCAGCGATCTGTCCGACGACCGCAAGACGTGGCGACGCCGCCTGAGCGATCGCGTCTGGCTGGCGGGGCGAATCGCAGCCCTGAATTTCGGCACTGACGACCACGGGCTGATCGATTCGGTCCAACTGACCGGCCGGATCGCCAACGTCCTGGTCCACACGGGCAAGAGCTATCAGCCGCTGACCTCGGTGACCCGGTTGGGCGCCGGCGCGATCGGCGTGGAGATCGCCGACCTGACCTTCACGGTGCAATCCGTGAAGACCCAGCCGCCGGCGGGCAACCTCAACGGCCTGTGGTACGGGCACTACAATGTCTCCCCGCGTGACGACTACAGCTTCTACCTGCTGATCTCCGTTTCGCCGCAGGGCAGGGTTGAAGGCATGACCACGTGGGCCTCGCCCGGCGACCCGGAGAACCCGGACGCCATCTACGAACCCTATCGGCAGGTAGAGGTCGTCGGCTCCGCCAGCGGCAATCGTCTGGCGGTGCAACTGACGGACAAGGCCCGGGCCGCCCAGAAGCCCAAAACCGCCAAGAGCCTTCCCATGCCGTTCATCCTCGAAGGGGTCGTCAGCGGCCACGAAATCGCCGGGACCTACCAGGACCCGTTCTTCCAGACCCGCAACAGCTTCACCCTGGCCCAGGCCCAGTTGCACTCGCGGGTGGAGGTAAACCTGGCGGTCACGGTCCGCATGCGCGATCCGATGTTCTACGAGATCCGGGGCCTGCTGAAGTCCATCGAGCCGGGCGGGGCCCTTCTGCTGGAGTGCCCCGGAGAAAAGGACGGCCGGCCAAGGCTCCTGGAGATTCCCGCCGAAAACTGGTGGAAGATCTTCCTGGGCAACGAGGCGGAATACGAACGGGTGAACCCGGAGATGCCGGTCGGGACGGTGAACTCCCGCCTCAAGACGGCGGTCATGCCCGACGACTTCAACTTCTGCATCCTCAAGTGCTCCACCTTCAAGCCCGGCAAGACGGAGCCGACATTCCGCTTCGCCACCGGACTCAAGATCGTCTACCGCGGGGGCAAGTGGAAGTCCGCCTGCTATCCGTCTCCGCAGTCCATCGTCGCCGAGTGGCGCCGGCGCGGGGACAAGCAGGCCCTCCAGGTGCCCTACACCTGGACGCCCCAGTACGCCGCCAAGGTCGCCTCCCGCGCCCGCCTCCTCCACCGCCATCCGATCCTGGGCAATATCGCCCTGGCGGTCAAGGACTACAACGACCCGACCAAATCAACCGTGCTCGGGTACGACAAGACCATCGTCCGGTTCGCCGTTTCCGGCGTCAAGAAGTTCAGCGAGCTCATGCAGGACGCCGCCGAGAACGCCCCCCCGGACTCCGGTAC
>Ga0116149_1003758_pt1 | contig 15440 bp, 18 predicted proteins | sample AD_UKC057_MetaG_FD_89787 | JGI IMG/M metagenome (GOLD analysis project Ga0116149, IMG submission 89787) | Active sludge microbial communities of municipal wastewater-treating anaerobic digesters from USA - AD_UKC057_MetaG | ecosystem: Engineered > Bioreactor > Anaerobic > Digestate | place: USA... | reverse complement strand
TATCTCGTGGATCTGCTCTTCGGTAAATCGTTTCTTTCTCATACATAATCTCCTGCATTATTTGCTTGATTTTTGCAAGAGATTTTCCCTCAATCAGTGGTACACCTTTTGGGGGCAGGTCAGATCACTACTACTTATTATGAACCAAATTGAAAAAATTGGAAATATTAACAATTTTATTAATAGATATCCATTTGCTTGATGTGATAAATTATTTTCTTCCATAAAAATTATTATTTTATATTGCCATGTCGCTTAACAGAACTTGCACAAAATTCATAATAACAAATAGATTCTAACCATAGACGAACCAAAAGTCAATAAGAAAAATACAGTTCGCATATCACGCTGGATAATGAATCGCGGGAACCAGGTTCTTGCATTAATAAAACTCAAATAAATTATCACAGAGAACCCACCCTTCCAGTCGCCGGGCACGGATGCCCGGCGTCGCGAGAGCAAACATGGAGGTTTGCCTCGAGCGAACTCTTATCGCACGTTATAAAAACGCACCCTGATAGAACAAGCACCTTCCGGGAGTTGTCAGCAGGAGAACAGTAAGCCATTAAATCGTCAAAACCGATAGGTCCGCAAGCGCTTACCTCGACAGGCTCGGTACAAGTGCGGACCTATCGGTTTATGACAAACCTTGCCGAGCAGTGAGCCGGAGTCGGCGAAGCCGATCCGGCGAATCTGCCGGTAGCCCCCGCCGGCGAGGCGGCGCGGGGGTGATGTTTCAATTATGACGGGTTTAAACCCGTCACTATCAGAAAAAATACAGCTGATCGGTGAAATCTTGTTTTAATCTGAAGATGTGCCTGTTTATTTTGATAGCGTCGGGTTTAAACCCGACGCTATCAAGGCGGTGCTGCCCCTCTCCTCATAAGAATGCATGACCCGCTCCGGGTCATCACTCTGCGCTGTGCAGCGCACAAACCCCGAGTCACCCCCACCCCGTCCCTCCCCCCTCAAGGGGGAGGGTGATTGCGGGTCACTTCTCCGCCAGGGGTAGGCACACCGCCTGCTTCTGCACCCGCACCATCTCCCCCATCCTGTCAGCCGTGGGCACGAGCGTGCGGAAAAGCACCACGCCCCGCATCGAGGGCGAGACCACCGCGCGGGCCGCGCCCGCTTCCGGCACGGCGCCGCCCGGGCCCGCGAGCACCAGGTCAAGAAGACCAGCGCGCGCCCCCTCGTTGTTCACGGAAAAGAAGTTGTTCGTTTCCGCGTCATACCCGGAAACCGACCAGTAGGTGGCGGGCACCCGCGCGCGTATGCGTACCGGACCCCCGGCCAGGTCGAACGCGCACGCGGAATAGAGCAGGTCCGGGCTTGAGTTGACGATCGGATTGTGCTCCGCCGTTGTGGGCGGGTTGTGGACCACGATGTTGACGCCGCCGGCGCGCGCGGCGATCCTGTTATGGGCAACGCGCATGACCAGCCAGGGGAACGAGAACACCAGCGCCGCGTGAACAACGGCCGCGGCAGCCAGGACCGCGAGGGAACGGGCCATCCATCTTCTCATGGCCGCCCCTCCCGGATAATGCGCGGCAGGTCCACGGACCCCGGCTTTTCCAGCACGGCCGGTTCGGGCCGGTACAGCCTGAGCGTAAGCGCGATACTGCCGCCGTCGGGCGCGCCTGCCGGCAGCCAGTTGCCCTCTTTCTTGTGCGGAGAGAGACGGATCACGTAGCTCCCGTCCGGCTTGCGCTTCACGTTGGCCCAATTGAACGAGTACAGCCCCGCCTCGTTGGGGATAAGGTGGAAGTCCCACCCGAGCGCGGTAATGCTCCACCAGCGCGCGGGAACGTCCCGCCCCTCGATCCGGTAGTCGTAGTTTGCGTCCAGCGGATCGCCCGCGGAATCGGCGCGCGCGATATAGTAGACCGCCTCGGTCTTTCTCAGGGCGAAGAGCCCCATGATCGCGATCCGGGCGCGCATGTAGGGCCCGGTCTGCGCGCTCCCCACGGTCAGGTCGGTCTGCCAGGGGCCGCTGCCGGCCATGGCGCCCGCGCGCGGGTACGCGATCGCGAGGGCGAAGGACCCGGCCCCGAGGAGCAATGCGGCGGCGGTGATGGCGAGTGCGGAAAGCAGCTTTTTCACATCAGGCCTCCGTGCGCGAATATAGTGACGGGCTCAAGCCCGGCGCGATCAATGGGCGGCGCCGCCCTTGCCCCGCCTCCGGGGTGGCCGGGCGCGGCAGCCCGCGAAGTGGGAGATGAGCGGAGCTGACATGAATTGCCAGACGAAGCGAACGAACAGCTTCGGGAAGCATATCATTTTCAGGAAGCAATTTAATCCCTATGAGCCGATACCCATTACTTTTAATTCCGTACTGCTACAATGGCAAATTCCTGGGAATCGTTCTTAAATTCCGCTCCCGAGACATTTGAATACTTTTCAATAAGCTTTAATCCATTCTCTTCAAATTCATTTTTTAGAGAATTTAAATCATAGTATTGAAGCCAATTATAAATAGTACGTATCCGTGACTCTTCAATGATGGTATATTTATCAAGAATCACCTTTTCAGTATCATATTTAAAAGTATTGACAAAAGCATAATAATCATGGGGAGACCAAAACTTTTCAAATTGATTAAATTCATAAATTGCTTTTTCGTTTATTGAATTATATGCCTGCAATGAATATACATCAAGTAAAATACTAGCACCGGGAAGCAGGGCTTTTTTACATTTTGCAAGCATTCCTTTTCTTTGGGCTGGACTTAAGGCACAAAAATCACACATGATCATAATAATCAGATCATATGTGCCGGTTATTTCATATTCCAGATAGTTTGTATTGATGTATTCAACAGGAATAATATCACGGGCAGCGCTTTGCCTGGCATACTCTATTGATCTCGGGGAGAAGTCTATGCCGGTCACCTTGATCCCGTGTCTGGCAAATCGAGTGGCATACAAGCCTGGCCCACAGCCTAAATCAAGGAGTTTCGATGTATCATTCAATCGGAAATGATCTATTATCCATTGAGAAGAACTCTCAATAAACTGGTGATTTCTGGAAGAGATATCAACATGTTCATTTAAATGATATGCCAGCATCTTTTGGGACGTGTAATCATCGGTCCATAATTCAGGTGCCGAATAATATTCAAAAGGCTTTGGCCGGGAATTTATATTTACGAGTTCATGATACATTTTCTATTTTCTTTTCTCCTGGTTCGTCCATTTCTTCCAACAGAACCTGCACAACATTCATAAAAACAAATAGATTCCAACCATATACAGACCAAAAGTCAATAAGAAAAATACGGTTCGCATATCACGCTGGATGATGAATCGCGGGAACCAGGTATTTCAACTAATAAAACTCAAATAAATCATCACAGAGAACCCACCCTTCCAGCCGCCGTGCATGGATGCACAGGCGTCGCGAGAGCGCACAGGGACGTGCGCCTCGAGCGAACGCTTTTCGCACGTTATCACAACGCACCCTGATAGAACAAGCACCTTCCGGGAGTTGTCAGCAGGAGAACAGCATGCCATTAAATCGTCAAAACCGATAGGTCCGCAAGCGCTTGCGGACCTATCGGTTTATGACAAACCTTGCCGAGCAGTGAGCCGGATTCGGCGAAGCCGATCCGGCGAATCTGCCGGTAGCCCCCGCCGGCGTTTGAGGCGGCGCGGGGGTGAGGAGTATGAGGAGAGGGGCAGCCGCGGTGCTGCCCCTCTCCTCATAACAATGCACGACCCGCCCCGGGTCATAACCCGGCGCCGGGCGGCGTACAAACCTTGAACAGCTAACCCAGGAATGAACCTGATGACCAATGGATCCCCGCTTTCGCGGGGATGACATGGGAGGTGAACCCTTGCGCCGGGCGGCGCATAAACCAGAAATATCTCACAAATAATTCATCATGTTGACCAATGGATCCCCGCTTTCGCGGGGATGACATGGTAAGATGGTCCTCCCTGATGCCGCCGGGTTAAAACCCGGTGCAATCAATGCTCCACCTTCCACGCGTCCGGCCGCCGCTTCTGCTGCTCCTGCTGGAACTCCTTGTAGCTGCCCTTGAAGAGCCAGGAGCGCTCCACGGTCTTCAGAAGCACGAACGCCTCGTCCATGATCTTGCCCACCTTGCCGATCAGGTCCGGGTTCTCCGCCACGCTGGTGGTTATGATGTCGATATTGTTGAGCAGCCGTATGAGCTGGGGCATCATCCGCTGGAGCTGCTCGCCCCCGCTCAGCAGCTCGGACAGCTCGCGCACGTCCTCGCCGGGGATGTAGCTGCTGCTCTGCAGGGGCGCAGCGCCCCGGGCCCCGGGCAGGATCTCGAGCCGCTTGTCGCCGATCATCATGGAGCGCGTCACCCGCACCCGCGATTCGGCGGATATCTTCTCGGCCAGCGACTCGCGCACGTAGAATTTCACCTCGATCATGTTGTCGTCGTTCACGCTGAGCTCCGACACCTCGCCCATCTTGATGCCGTTGAACGTGACCAGGGTGCCCTCGCGGAGCCCCTCCCCGTATTTCAGCACGGTCCAGTACCTGTTCTTCGGCTCGAACCAGAGGTTCTTCTTGCCGATGTAGAGGACGTTGCCGATAAAGACCAGCGTGATGAATATCGTTCCGATCAGTGCCTTATTATGCATTGCCGTCACCCGCCTTTAGTTGTTTTTTCAGCAGGGCGCTGCCGCGGGACGCCAGGTCCCCCAGGTGCCGCTGTATCGCGTCATTGCCGTTAATGATCGTATTGGTGTCAAGGTCCACCATCCAGTCGCCGATGAGCCCCGCGAACGGATCGTTGCTGGTCGCCACCAGGACGCCCCTCCCCGTCTCCTTCTGCTTCAGTATCCAGGACACGATCCGGTGGGTCTCCCTCCAGGGTATCGCGTTGGTGGGCTCGTCCAGGAGCAGGATGACCGGCTGGTGGATGACCGCGCGGGCCAGGAGCGCGCGCTTCTGGAACTCGTGCGGGACGTCGCACGGCCGCAGCACCCACATCTCCTCCGGCACGCCGATCTCCCGCAGCCGCTCCTTCGCCAGCTCGTAGAACGGCCTGATGGCCTTGAGCCCGGAGTGGTAATGGGCGGGGAGCATGACGTTCTGGACCATGCTCATGTTGGCGATCAGGCCGCCGAAGCCGTGGCAGAACCCCAGGGAGGACCTGAACTTCTTCGTGAAATTGAGGGAGAGATACCGGGCCGGGTCGTCGCCCGCGCCCACGGCATTCCCCATGATGCTCATGGCCCCCTTCATGACGATCCCCCTGCCGGCGGCCAGGCGTATCAGCGAGGACGCCCTGATGCCGCCCCTGATCACGCCGATCTCCCCCTGCATCAGCTCGAAGCTCACGGGGAAAGCGGGGTCAAGGGGGCCTTCCTGCGAGACCCCGACCACGTCCCTGAATGATAACAGCGCGTTCGCCATTCCCGCTCCCTAGAAAAGGTAGAATCCGTGCGTCATGATAAACAGCGAGGCAAAAAATATATGCGTGGCAAAGGCCCAGATGAAGCCGTCGACCACCGCCTGCATCGCGACCACGGGCACCTCGAACGAGCCCCGGCCCAGCGAGAGCCCCTTGGCGCACGCGATCCAGAAGATCCCGGCGCCCACGATGGTCGTCTTCAGGATGAAATACACGATGTCGGCGGCGGTTATCGCCTGCGAGATCTCGTTGTAGAGGTGCCGGAGGGACATCGCCGCGAACCAGTTCTTGGAGAGCCAGGTCCCGAAAAATGCTATGATGACGAAGGCGAAGGACATGCAGAAGCTGCTGATCGCGCCGGCCAGTATCCGCGGCGCGAACACGAAGTCGACCGCCGGGATCCCCATCAGCTCGAGCGCCTCTATCTCGCGGTTGTATTTCATGACCGCCGTCTCGGTCGCCACCGCGGTGCAGGAGCGCGCGATGATCAGGATGGCCAGTACCGTCAGCAGCAACAGCGCTTGGTTGAAGGTGAAATAGACCTGCTGCAGCACGACACGGGAGAACTCCTTGGCCTCGGCCTTGGACTTGGAAAAGAGTATGCGGGCGATCTCGTAGAGAGGGACGCGGTTCAACAGCCGGTTGAGTTTTACCTGTTCCTGTACCATATACACTGTGCCGCCTGCCCGGCGCTCATTTCTTCACGATAAACCTGTTATACAGTATCAGCAGGTTCAGCTTGTTGAGATCGAGCAGGCATTCATCCGAGTTTCTTAAAAGAAAATTCTCCCGCATCCTGACCAGGCTGGCCTCATCGCTGATATCGCTCAGGATGCTGACGGCGTAATAATCGCATTCTTTCCCGAGCGACTTAATGGACTTGTCGTATTCTTTCCGGAACTCTTTCCTGTTTACCTTTTTCGCTCCCCTGTAGTCGGCGATCTTTTTCTCGATCATCGCCCTGTCAGCCGCGTATTTTCGCGCCATCTCCGCCGTCTCCCTGTCCTTCTCGGTTTCGGCGGCTTTACCCAGGAACCCGAATACCGCGTCCATGTCGTGCAGGAGGTTGATCGACACGGTGAGCATCAGCCTGCGGATCCCGGCGTCCTTCTCGTCCCAATACTGCTGCATCACCACGGGAGCGATGCCGGGATAGAGCAGGACATTTCCCAGCAGGAAGATCGAATTGTATCGCACCGTACGGTCAGGGTCGTTGATTTTACCCATGAGGAACTGCTCGCAGGCGCTCCCGTATTTTCCGAACACGATCATCATCTTCCAGTAGCTCTCGTCCATGTCTTCCTTCAGATAGAGGCCGGATTGCGGCAATGCCCTGGCATACTTGTGCCCGGCAAGGGAGGACAGGATGGCGAATGTGACGTTGTCGTCCTTGTTTTTGCCGATCATGCCGAATAAATAGTCTTTAGCTTTTTCCGTGCCGATCCTGTCCAGGGCATCGACAACCGACTTTACGCTGATATCCCTGTTCTTTTGTGCCAGGCCGATTATATCATCCGCGGACTTCTCGTGCCTTGTATGGCTCAGGGCCCACAGGTACACGGAGAGTGCCGGATCCGCGAGCCCGGGAGAACCGAGCACGCGGATAATCTGCGCGTAGGATTCTGCGGGATTTTTCTGAATCTGCGCTGCAATCGATGCGGAAAGCTCATCGGGTTTCGTGTCGAGTATCGCCGACAGTTTCTCCGGGTCCGTTTTTTTCGGATCCGGCTTTGACGCGTCCGCGTTATCGAATTCGTATCGAAGAACAAGCCTGTCGATGTCATCGATGAGCCTGCTTTTTGTCCCGGCCCCCGCCGAAATCACGGCAGCGAGCAGGAACAGCACAACAAACATAGTTCGCATACAAATCTCCTGTGGCAATTATTACAGTGCGAATGCCATGGGAAGCGTCAATCTCCGGACGTAAACGAGTATTGCAGCAGCATGGTTAAAAAATCGATTTCGCCGAGCGCCTCGTCGCTCACCCTCTGCGCCTGGGCCTTCCGCAGCGCCTTGATCCTCGGATAGTCTTCTTTTTTCACCAGGTAATACGCGTCCCCGGCATACTCCTTGAAGTCGTACTCCCTGGACCCGTAGTTCCTGTTCACGAAGTCGTCCAGGAACGTGCGGAAGAATTTTCTCTTCGATTTGACCTCTTTTTCCGGCAGCTTCTTTTTGGTCTCAAGCACGCTGTAGGTTTTAGCGTACTCTTTCAGCTCGCGGTTCCTGCACGATTCCATGTAATCGGCAATCGCCTTCTGCCCCCTGTCGGTCACGGTATAGGCTATGGCCATTATAATTGTCTTAACGGTTTCAGGATGTTTCTCGGTTTTCAGTCTCCGGATGAGCCGGTCCATGTACACGCCTTCATCCATGCAGAGCAGGCAATAGAGCACGGAATAATTCTGCCCAAGGGTGAGCACATGGTCGGCGACAAAGACCTTCAGATCGGGCGAATTCAGCATGGTATCAACCGCGGGATACACGTCGACATTCATGCAGGCAAGCCCGTGGACAACCTGAAAATAATTATAACCCTGGATGTCATCGAGGTCCGACCTGGCAATGGCGCCTGCGGCGGTCTCGCAATCGTCCTTCCTGGTCGAATGTTTCAGCAGCAGCATTGAGCCGTCAAAATAAAAAAACGGGTTATTGTCCGGCGCCTGCAGCTCTTTTCTCAGCAGGGGCAGATAGATTCCCTTGTTTGACCCTACCAGGTCCCAGAGCTTGTCCATCTCTCCCGCCTTGGCCTTCCGTACCTCGTCGGAAACTTTCGAAGGCGCGAAATTATAGATATCCTTGATCATCTTCCCGAACTCGCCCGCGGGATCGCCGGCAAGAATGGTGACTACGGGGAACAGTAAAGCGATTATCATGATGCACGCTTTTTTCATGAACATGGCCTGTCTCCAATAAAAAAAATCGATATCCAACGGGTTTTGTAAAGCACCGCACACGGTTCAATAGAATTAATTCAGATGGATTTAAGAGATTAGGAAACTATCCGCATATAAAAAGAATGTCAATAATAAAACTCCCGCCCGGCACGGGTCTCCCGGCCATGCCGGTGCCTGTTTATTCAGCCGGACAGGCGTCTTATAATTTTGCAGACGGCACCGGAAAATGGTTGCGCCGGCATTCGTTATCTCCTAGTGAAGAAGGTAATGCCGCAGGGAGGACCAGGAGTGGTTTCGCGGAATCTGCTTTGCATCATAACGGGTATCGCAGGCGCGTGCGCGTGCACGGCGGTACTGGCACTGTACCTGGCCCGCGCCCGGCGCCGCTGGTCCGCAATCATTGCGGAGGCGCTTCGCTATCACCGCTATCATTTCGATTACCTGGCCGCCGACATGGGCGTGGAACCGCCCCTGCGGGAGTATGCCCGGGCGCTTCGCAGGGCGATAGGCCAGCAGCTGAACGACGACATCCGGCGCGGGCTGCCGGGCCTGAAGGGGATCGTATTCGCTTTCACGGGAGGGCCGAGCGCGCTGCAGATCGTGGCCGAGGTCTATTACCAGATATTCCGCCACCGCCGCATGGACGAGACGATGCTCAAGCTGCTCGACACGGCGCGCAGCGCGCTCTACCGGTTCTACCTGGTGCATTCGATCCTCATGCCGCTCGCCCTTATATTCATGGACATCTCGCTCCTCCGGGCGCGGATACGAAACGCAGCCCACGGACCCGCCGGTCTGTACCGGGTGATAGACGCGAACATGAGAGCGGCGCGAAAGCACGGGCATTCCTGATCAAACACGCTCCCGCTTCCCCATAAAAGTCTTGACTCCGCCGCTCCCCCGCTATAACACGTGACGAAATCACGGCGTTCCATGAACATTTCGGTAAAAATAAACAGCCTGTTGCTGAAAAACCCGGTGACCGTCGCCTCCGGCACGGCCGGGTACGGCGAGGAGCTGGCCGGCTACATCGACCTGGCGAAGCTCGGGGCCATCTTCACGAAAGGGCTCTCGCTCAAGCCAAGGCCGGGGAACCGGGGCAACCGGATCCTCGAGACCCCCTCCGGGGTGCTCAACTCGATCGGGCTGGAGAACGTGGGCCTGGAGCGCTTCCTGACCGAGAAGCTCCCCTTCCTCGCGGGAAAGGGGGCCACCGTGATACCGAACGTGGCGGGCCACTCGGTGGAGGAGAACACGGACCTGTGCCGCGAGCTCTCCGCGGACCCGCGCGTCGCCGCCCTGGAGCTGAACGTGTCCTGCCCCAACGTGAAGGAAGGGGGCATGGTCTTCGGAACGGACCTCGGCCGCTTCACCGAGGTGGTGGAGAAGTCGCGGAAGGCGAGCCGCTGCCCGCTCATCGTGAAGCTGTCGCCCAACGTGTCGGACATCGCGGCCTTTGCGGCGCGGGCCGAGGAGCTGGGCGCGGACGCGGTGTCCGCGGTGAACACCTTCCTGGGCATGAAGATCGACGTGAAGAAACGGCGGCCGCACTTCGAGAACAGGGTCGCCGGCCTGTCCGGCCCGGCCATACGGCCCCTCGCGGTACGGGCCGTGTACCAGGTGTACGAGAAAGTAAAGATCCCGGTGATCGGGCTCGGGGGCATCGCCTCGCTCGAGGACATGCTGGAATTCATCATGGCCGGCGCCTCGGCCGTGTCCGTGGGCACCATGAACATGGTGGACCCGGGCGTGTCGGCCTCACTCGTCGGGCAGCTCGAGAGCTACATGGCGGCAGAGAAAATAGGGAGCCTGGACGAGCTTGTCGGCGCTGCGCACCCGGTGCGAGCCGGGGAAACGGGGTGCTCGACGTAATAAAGTGAATAGTTAATGAAAATTCACCTTAACTATTCACTTTTCACTATTAACTGTTAACTATTTCCATAGAGGATCACATGGCAAAAAACGGCGAAACAAAATACTGGAACACGCGGCTCAGGGAGGCCGCGGAATACATCCCCGGCGAGCAGCCCCAGGGGCTGGAGAGCTTCATCAAGCTCAACACCAACGAGAACCCCTTCCCGCCCTCAAAGGCCGTGCTGGAGGCGATCAGGGCCGCGGCGAACGAGACGCTGAAGCGGTACCCGGACCCGACCGCGCGCGTGCTCCGCGAAACCTACGCGGCGGCGAAGGGCATCGACCCCGAATGCGTGTTCGTGGGAAACGGCTCGGACGAAATCTTCACCCTGATCTTCCGCGGCTTCATCGAGCCGGACGGGCTCGCGGCCTTCGCCTACCCGTCCTACGCGCTCTACTCGACCCTTGCCGAGATGAACGGGATAGCGTACGACACCGTTCCCCTGAACAAGGACTTCTCCTACAACCTGGCCGGCTTTCTGAAGAAGAAGCGCGACCTGGTGATCATCGCGAACCCGAACAACCCGACCGGGACCTACTGCGAGGTGGGCGAGATCCGCTCGTTCCTGGGCAAGTACAAGGGGCTCCTGGTCGTGGACGAGGCATACGTCGACTTCTACGGCGGGAGCGCGGTGGAGCTCGCGTCGGAATTCGACAACGTTATTGTAACGCAGTCCATGTCCAAGTCCTACTCGCTGGCCGGCCTCCGGATCGGCTTTGCCGTGGCCCCGGCCGGCATCATCAGGGGCTTCATGAAGATCAAGGACTCCTACAACGTCGACATGATCGCGACCGCCGGGGCCGTGGCGGCCCTGAAGGACAAACGCGGGTTCAACTACAACAACGAGATGCTGGTGAGCAACAAGGAGTACCTGGAGGAGAGCCTGGCGGCGCTCGGGTTCACGGTGGTGCCCTCGCGCGCGAACTTCATTTTCGTGCAGCACCCGAAGGTCTCGTCGAAGGAGATTTACGAGACGCTCAAGGAGCGGAAGATACTGGTGCGCCACTATACCGGCCCGGTCCAGTCGGAGTGGTTCCGTATAAGCGTAGGCACGATGATGGAGATGAAAACGCTGGTGAAGGAGCTGGCTGAAATTGCAGGGCAGGTTTAAACCTGCCCCATCAGCATAGAAACTTTCCAGGAACGATATCCTTCTGTTAATGCCGGGCTTAAGCCCGGCATTTTTCACAACCGCCCACTCCCGGCCTTTTTCAGCCCCGCTCCAGGCCTAGAACGGCAGCCTGATGACCCTGCCGATCGTGCTGGTTATGGTGCTCCGCTGGACCAGCTCGTCGAACGTGAGCATGCCGTCCTCGAACTTCAGCAGGTCGCTTTCCAGGATCCAGACGTTCACGCGCTCTCCCGCTCCCGCCGCCGTCCACCGCCATCCGATCACCATACCCACGACCTCGGCTTCGTCAAAAATAGAGCGGCAGGAGTTGACGGTCTGGACGATTTCCTTCAAATCTTTGCGGATGAGGGAGACCGCGACCGCCTCGTAGGGCTGGGAGAATGCCCCGGACGCGGCGATGTCCAGGCCAAGGTAGAGCTTGCGACGCTCTCCCGATATCCTGTCGTAGTAAAAGCCGACGCTCGCCTTTTCCACTTGGAGCTTTTTATTGTCGACGATGTCGCCGGCGATGCCTATGAGGTGCCGGTAGTATTTCCGGTGATACTCGACGCCGGTGGTCGTGTACCGCGGCTCCTCGACCAGCAGGTCCGCGTACTTGTCGCGGTTCCTGTCGCTGTACTGGGCGAGGATGTTCTGCTCCCGCTCGGTTGTAAGGCCGCAGGTAGAGAAGAGAAGCGCGGTCATCTGAAGCAGCAGCAGTATTTTTTTACTTCTTGTTTTCATGGCTATTCCATTCCGTCCCGGTGCGGGCGGGCCGCGTCGTGCGGGTCCCCGCGAATGCCAGAAGGTTACCGTCACGCTCCCGTATGTCAAGCAGGTTTACGAATAATTGTTGACCGGGGATTTTACATGCCCGAAAATATGCAACCTTCGCTCCCCCGGGAAGGGCTGTCATGAAGGAGCAGAACACACCCCTCCCCACGGAGGGGGCACGGACAAAGGAGCGGTATGTAAAATTGAAACAGAATTATCAAGATTATATTCATTCCATGTGCCCCCGCTGGGGACAGGGGGCATGACAGGTTGATGAGTTTGGATGTATTCAGTCGCGCCCCCTCCGGGGCGATTCCCCGAACCGGTCGAGGGGGACGGGAAAAAATGAGAACTCCGGCGGTGCTTGCAGCAGGAATCATGCTGTTCTCCTGCATTGCCTGCTCCCCCCGCATCAACTATCACCTGAACGGCGGTAGCAGGGTCCGCACCGGGCTGGAAAATTTCGTGCGGTGGCCGGCGCGAAAGTACGCGGGAAAAAAAGCGGTCCTGGTGACGAACCAATCCGGGTTCGACTTCAACCTGAGCCAGAACATCACGCTGTTAAGGAAGCGGGGCATAAAAATCGAAACCGTGCTGGCCCCGGAGCACGGCGTGTACGGCTACATGAACGATATAGACAACCGCTTGTCATGGTACGACCGCTCCATCTCCTGTAAAATTTACAACCTGTATCGCATGAACCGCTACTCCCTGCGCCTGCTGTTCGACCGTGCGGACTTCGTCATATTCGACATACAGGACATGGGAATGCGCTGTTACACCTACATCACGAACCTGAAAGACATCGTCGACGCCCTCGACGGCCAGGACTGCGAGCTCATCGTGCTCGACCGGCCCAACCCCGCCGGGTTCCTCGGCGTGGACGGCGCTTACCTGGAAAAACGCTACACCACGCAGTACGTCAGCGCCTACCCTGCCCCGTTCCTCTATGGCATGACCATCGGCGAGGCGGCTCGCTACTACCGGAGGGAGTTCCGGCCCCGCGTGAAGCTCCGGGTCATCTCCATGAGCGGGTACCGCAGGGGCATGCTGTTCAGCGACATGAACCTGCCCTGGATCCCGCCCTCTCCCAACCTCCCGACATACGAGTCCGCCATAGTGTACACGGCGGTCGTGCTCCTGGAAGGGACCAACCTTTCGCTGGGGCGCGGAACAACCAAGCCTTTTGAATACATAGGGGCGCCCTGGATCGACCCGCAGACGCTCTGTAACGCCCTGAACGAGCTCCGGCTGAAGAACTTCATGTTCAAGCCGGTCTATTTTACCCCTTCATCCAGCAAATATGCCGGCTCGCGCTGCGGCGGCGTGCAGATATTTTACACCGGCGGCACCTTCAGTCCCACCGAAGCGGCGTACCGGATCATCAGCGCGATCATGAAAGCCTATCCCTACCGGGCGAGCTGGGTCCGGTTCGGGCCCTATTACGACATCGACGCCCTTGCCGGCACGGACCGCTTCCGGGTCTTTATACGCGAGGGCCGGCAGTGGAAGGAATACAAGAAGGCGATCGCGCCGGGAATAAAGGCGTTCAGGAAGAAGAGAAGAAAAGCGCTGCTCTGCTACTGAAATACAGTTAATAGTGAATAGTTAAGGAGCTTGATGATGACCGACAAAAAATGGGTGTTAATTACTGGCGCGAGCACCGGGATAGGCAGGGCCTGTGCGGAGCTGCTCGCGTCCTCGGGCTTCGGCGTGTACGCGTGCGCAAGGAAGAAAGGCGACCTGGCAGACCTCGCCCGGATACCCGGTATCGAGCCGGTGGCCCTTGACGTGACGAGCGCAAAGGACGTGAAGGCGGCCGCGGCCCTCGTGGCGCGGAGGAAGACGGGGCTCTACGGCCTGGTGAACAACGCGGGCATCGCCGTTGCCGGTCCGCTGATCGACGTCACGGACGAAGACCTCCTCCGCCAGTTCGACGTGAACCTGTTCGGCGTGCACCGGGTGACGCGGGCCTTCCTTCCGCTGCTCATGGAATCCGCCGGCCGCATTGTCATGATCTCGAGCGACTCGGGCTTCTTTGCCACGCCCTTTTTCGGGCCTTACTGCTCGAGCAAGTTTGCGCTGGAAGGGTACGCCGACTCCCTGAGGAGGGAGATGCTCCTGTGCGGCGTGAAGGTCGTCATTATACAGCCGGGCCGCGTGGCCACGCCCATCTGGGACAAGGGAGAAAAGATGCTTCAGGGCGGCGGAACCGAGCCCTTCGCCGGGATAGCACGCCGGCTCGGGGAGCACGCGATAAAAAAAGGAAAGAGCACGGGACTGCAGCCGGTATTGATAGCGCGCCTGGTACAGGAGGCCCTGACGAAAGTGAAGCCGCGGCTGCGCTACCTCATCGCGCCGTCCACGCTCAAATACAGGATCATCAAGCTCCTGCCCGCCGGGCGCGTTGACGAAATGGTGAGGAAAGAGCTGGAGAAATAATCCCCCCGATAGCCCGCAAACGCGACAGGCCCGCACACGTTTGCGGGCCTGTCAAATTACGACAATTTTTTACTTGACGATTATTAAGTATTTCATTATATTCTTAATTACCATAGGAACAGAAGAAAAGTACTGGATACTGCTTAAAACCTCCGTAATCTCTGTGTCCTCCGGGTTGATGATTTGCCGGGTAATAGACTTACAAGCATCCAACCCGGGGAGCACAGAGAAAATTTTTTTCAGGAGCGGGACATGATGTTACTATTCGCTTTAAGCCGTTTTTTTACCGGACAATTGAAGAAAATGACCGATAGCCTCTCCGGGATGATTTCCCTCGGCCCCGAAAGATCTGCCGTGCCCGTTTATATAAAGGAGAAATGAACCATGCATGTTGACAAGCACAGCTGCCCTCAAAATCACGCCTGCCCTGCGGTGCGGTTCTGCCCGGAAGGCGCCATCGAGCAGGCGGGCCACGGCCTGCCTGCTATCAATAAAAGCAAGTGCGTTGAATGCGGCGCGTGCATCGGCTTCTGCCCCATGGGCGCGATACGGGAGTAGCGCATGAACACAACGGAACAGGAACAGTCAGGTAGATTGAAATCGATTCCCTGGAAACTGCTCATCGGGATCGGCATTGGCGCTGCTGCCGGCTATCTCTATTATTACTTCGTGGGATGCGCGACCGGGACCTGCCCCATAACCTCCAACCCGTATATGAGCGTGCTGTACGGCGCGGTCATGGGCGGCCTGGTGGCGCGGATCTGACCCCGCGCTCCCGAGGCTCTGACCCCCCCGCTCCTGAGGCTCTGACCCTCGCTCCCGCGGATCTGACCCCCGCCCGATGCTCTGACCCCCGCTCCAGGGCTCTGACCCCTCGCTCCAGGGCTCTGACCCCTCGCTCCAGGG
>Ga0116149_1003757_pt1 | contig 15440 bp, 12 predicted proteins | sample AD_UKC057_MetaG_FD_89787 | JGI IMG/M metagenome (GOLD analysis project Ga0116149, IMG submission 89787) | Active sludge microbial communities of municipal wastewater-treating anaerobic digesters from USA - AD_UKC057_MetaG | ecosystem: Engineered > Bioreactor > Anaerobic > Digestate | place: USA... | reverse complement strand
CCTGGGGAGAGGACCTCACCCCCCTTGCCCCCCTCTCCCCAGGGAGAGGGGGGTGGCTGATGCTCCGGACCGGGGCAAGTGCTCCCTCCCCCTTGATGGGGGAGGGATGGGGTGGGGGTGGAGGGTCTTTCGACGATTGTGCGCCGCCCGGCGCATGGGGATGACCCTGAGCGGGTCAAACCATATGAGGGGAGGGGTGGCAGCCGCTTTGATAGGGTCGGGTTTAAACCCGACCCTATCATAAATTGAGCTATATCCCCCCAATAAATTAACAATCTCTGAATCAGCATAATTCTTTCTGTTGGCGACGGATTTAAATCCGTCGCCGCTTATAACCCCACCCCCGCGCCGCCTCAGACGCCGGCAGGGGCTACCGGCAGATTCGCCGATCCGGCTGCGCCGGAATCGGCTCACTGCTCGGCAAGGTTTGTCCCAACAGATAGGTCCGCAAGCGCTTGCGGACCTATCTGTTGGGACGTTTTAATGGCGTGCACTTCTCCCGTGCGAGCTTCTGTAGGAGACTTGTTCTATCGGGAGGGGTAGTGATAACATGCGGTATGCGTACGCTCGAGGGCGCACTTCCATGTGCGCGCTCTCGCGACGCCGCGCATCCGTGCGCGGCGGATTATCTTATTTTTTGAATATCTGGATGAACGCGTTGAAGCCGCTCATGTTCCTACCGGCGGACACCGCGTTCCAGCTTTCACGCGCCGCGCTGCCGATGTTTCTCTACGCCTCCGCGAGCCGGGAGAACGCGGTGGGAACGGCGCTACCCCGTGGAGGGGAGTAGAGAGCCGTGGTAATATTTGTTATTTATTGCGCATGGTTTGTATACAATGAACAAAATAACGGAGCTGTATAAATAATAATTACTAATAGGTGTTATATTGTATTAAAATAATTATTGACAAATTCTTATTGCCGATTGGGGTGTAACATACACCTGTTATATGACATTCGGCTATTGAGCTCGATGGATTGATTCAACTCAAGGGATCGCATATACTTCATTAGTAGCTGATTACGCATGTCTTGAATTTTAAATTAATATATAAGTACGGGGGGGATATGAAAAAATATTATGTTTCGATATTTATTACTATCTTGCTTATGGCGGTGGCTGGTTGTACATCTGTTGAAAATAGCTTGAAACGTTCGTTAAGCTTCAGGAGTAATTCTGTTTATAAAAAACTGTGTTCCGGTGTTCCCGTTATTAATGGTTGTACCTGTGAACCCTCCGGCAGCGAGCAGTGGCGGTCCATTAAAAGATTGGGTCTTCATGATATCGCATTTTCAAATTTAGATACTTCAAAATTGAAGACCGCAGAAGAAATTAAAAAGTATATAATTAAGAAATATTTATTAAAAACGTATGATCTTAAAACGAAATCATTGGATATTACCTGCCATAACGGTTTGTTCAATGACAAAGAGTCGGCCCAATTTCTCAATACACCGTACTCGGTCACATCTGTAGCAGAGCAATTTACAAGTGATGCGATATTAAAAGGGCAGGCGAACTTCAAGGCGGCGCTTGAGGGATTGCAGTACAAAAGCTTCACTGCTGATCTATCTGCGAAGTTTGATATTGAGCTCGAAAAACAGATAAAAAAGAGTGGCACCGGAAAAGCACAATTCATGTATGTCATCGTATCTCTTGATGGAATTGGCAATCCAGAGCAATCTGCATATCTGAAAAAATTCCCGGTATGCTTGAGAAAATACACTCAGTCAGAATCCGGATTGATACTCGGAATAGCGGGGATTGTTGTTAAAAATTTTTCATCAGATCTTACAATTTTTGAGGCAAGCATGTTTAAAGCAGCTTTCGAGGCGACTATGAGGGGCAAGGTGGATTTGAAGCTTCAGAAAAATGTTGCTATAATGTTAGATTTTGCATCTACCTGGTCAACAACGATGAATGAAACGATCCGGACAAAAATAGTCGTCAATCAGGCTGCGAGTGTTTTTTATCCGATGTGGATAAAAAATATTGAGAAATAGGTGCATATAGGAGTTATCTCATAATGATTACCTCGTGACCAGCCGCCCGGCCAGGACGGCCGGGCGTCGCGAGAGCACACACGGATGTGTGCCTCGAGCGAACGCTTACCGCATGTTATTACAACACATAATGGTAAAACAAGTATCATCCTGAAGTGAGTACCGGAGAAGTAATTGCCATGAAAACGTCCGCCGTCAGGCGGACAAACCTTGCCGAGCGATGAGACGGATTCGGCGAAGCCGAGTGTCGCGGAGGCCATGGATGGCCGAGAGCGACCGAATTCGCCGGGAAGTCTCCGCCGGCGTCTGAGGCGGCGCGGGGGTGGGATTTCAAAAGGGAGGGGGTGACCGCGGTGCCACCCCCTCCCTTTTACTCATGCCAGACCCGCGTCGGGTCGCCCGTGTGCGCCGGGCGGCGCACAAACATAAAACTTTTTAACTTGCCATTTTCCGGACATCCTGAATAGTATATATACGATGAAATACTTCATGCGGAGCATGACATGACACAACGAAAAACCGCCCTCATCACCGGCGCGACCTCGGGCATCGGCCGCGCGTTCGCCGGGCGCTTCGCGTCGATGGGCTACGACCTCATCGTGACGGGAAGGCGGAAGGCCCTGATCGAGGCCGAGGCGCTTGAGATAGCGGAGCGGTACGGAGTGAACGTCAGCGTCGTGATCGCGGAGCTGCCGGAGGAAGGGGGCGTCCGGCAGGTCCTGAAGGCGATTGCCGGGTGCGCTACCCTTGCGGCCCTGGTGAACAACGCGGGTTACGGGATCGACGGGCTTTTTATCGAGCGAAAGATCGAGGAGCACATTGCGCTTGAGCGCGTGCTCGCGGAAGCCCCTATGCGCCTGGTCCACGCGGCCCTGCCCGGCATGATCGGAAGGAAGGAAGGGATCATCATCAACGTCTCCTCGCTGGGCGCGTGGGCCCCGGCGCCCGTTAACGGCATCTACGGTGGCTCCAAGGCGTTCCTCAATGTGTTCACCGAGTCCCTCCACATGGAAGTGCGTCAGTACGGGATCAGGGTGCAGGCGCTCTGCCCGGGGTTCACGGCCACCGATTTTCACAGGCAGATGGGGGTCGAGAAAGAGATGCAGAAGCGCCGGCTCTACTGGATGGAGCCGGACGACGTGGTCGGTTATTCGATGAAATGCCTGGAGCGGGGAAAAGTGATATGCGTACCGGGGCTCGTGAACCGGCTGCTCCGCGCGCTCATCGCGATCGTGCCGCGAAAGATGTATTACCGCGTAACAGAAGCAAATCAGTGACGATGCGCCCGCGTCATGTTCGGCTGCCCTGCAGCGGGCCGGTACTGCCGCTTCTAGGATGTGAGCGCGTCTATGTCAGCCAGGTCCCTGTTCCTGCCGAGGGAGCGCTTGTTCTTCAGAAAGCTTTCCCTGCCGATATAGCACGCAGTGAGGTCGCCGAACGGGGCCTCAACCCTGCCGTCCCATATCTCGTCATCGGTCAGCCCGGTGAGACGCGTCAGGATGTCTATACTGACCGGCGGGTCCCCGATTTGAATTACCTTGCCGGACAGGATGTCTCCGGCCGTGATGTCCGCCGGTGCAAAGCCGAAGTTCCGCAGGGCTTTCATCAGCCGCGCCGCGTTTTCAGCCGAGGGCCTTATCCAGATGTCGATGTCCCCGGTTGCGCGGGGGTGGCCGTAGAGGGCCAGGGCGAACGCTCCGACGATGACATAGTCCACGTTGTTCTTTTTCAGGGAGAGGATGAATCCGTAGAAATCGGGATGGACCTTCATTGTATGTCCCGCAGAATTATTTCCCGCCTGATGCGGGGCAGTTTTTCGTTGCTGCTTATGGAATAGAGCTGCTCACGTAAAAATTCCACTGCTTCGATGCGCTCTCCCGCCGGCAGGGACAGCCAGTATTTACGGGAGCTCACGGGGTCATCGGCATCTCCGGAAAAGCGAACGCGCATGTGCGAGTGGTCTTTCATCACTTTATCGTGAGATACGTATACCATGATGAAAACGGCCTGTCAAGGCTATTTAGCGCTGCTTCAGTTCCGGTAGCTCTGCAGCGGCGCCGGGATCCTGCCGCCGCGCCTGATCAGGCCGCCGGGGCTGAAGCCGTTCACCGGCATCACGGGCGCGCGTCCCAGGAGCCCGCCGAATTCCACGAGGTCCCCCGCTTTCATGCCCGCGACCGGGATTATCCGCACCGCGGTGGTCTTGTTGTTCGCAACGCCGATGGCCGCCTCGTCAGCGATGATGGCGGCGATGGTATCCTCGCCCGTGTCGCCGGGTATCGCGATCATGTCCAGCCCCACGGAGCAGACCGAGGTCATGGCCTCGAGCTTCTCGATGGTGAGCGCGCCCGCTTCCACCGCGTCGATCATTCCCTGGTCCTCGCTTACCGGGATGAAGGCGCCGGAGAGGCCGCCCACGAACGACGAGGCCATGAGCCCCCCCTTCTTGACCGCGTCGTTCAGGAGCATGAGGGCCGCCGTGGAGCCGGGCGCGCCGCAGCGCTCCAGCCCGATCTCCTCCAGGATGGCGGCGACGCTGTCGCCGACGGACGGGGTGGGGGCGAGCGACACGTCCACGATCCCGAACGGAACGTCGAGCCGCCGCGCCGCCTCGCGGGCCACGAGCTGCCCGACCCGCGTTATCTTGAAGGAGGTCCGCTTTATGGTCTCGGACACGGCCTCAAGGTCGCTCCCCTTGATCTTTTCCAGCGCGCTCTTGATCACGCCGGGCCCGCTGATCCCCACGTTGATGACCGCCTCCGCTTCGCCCGGGCCGTGGAAGGCGCCCGCCATGAAGGGGTTGTCCTCCGGCGCGTTCGCGAACACGACCAGCCGCGCGCATCCCACGCTTCCCCGGTCCTTCGTGGCAAGGGATATCTCCTTTATGACGCGGCCGAGCATGATGATCGCGTCCATGTTGATGCCGGAGCGCGAGGTGGCCACGTTGACGCTCGCGCAGACCCGTTCGGTGGAGGCGAGTGCGCGGGGAATCGAGGCGATGAGGGCCCGGTCGCCCGGGGTCATTCCCTTGTGCACCAGCGCGGAGAACCCGCCGATAAAGTTCACGTTCACCTCCGCAGCCGCGTCTTCGAGCGCGCGCGCGTACGGACCGTAGTCGGCCGCGCCCGAGCTTTCAGCCACCAGCGCGATCGGCGTCACGGCGACACGCTTGTTTATAATGGGCACGCCATAGCTCTCCTCTATCTCGTCGCCGACCGCGGCCAGCCGCGACGCGAGCCGCACGATCTTTTCCCGTATCTTCCTGCAGGACTTTTTGATGTCGCCGTCCGCGCAGTCCAGCAGGGAGATTCCCATGGTGATAGTCCGGATGTCGAGCTTCTCCTCCCGGATCATTTTCAGCGTTTCGAAAACTTCGTGCTGGTTCATGGCCTACACCCGGTGCATTGAGTTGAAGAGCTCTTCGTTGTAAATGTTGATGACCAGGGCCATGCGCTCGCCTATGTCGTTGAGCTTCGCTTTCAGCTCCTTGAGGGAGACGCTGCTCTTCGCCAGGTCGACCGACATCATCATGGTGAAGTTTTCCTGCATGATGGTCTGGCTGATGTCGAGGATGTTGACGCTGACCTCCGCCAGCATGGCGCTGACCGCGGCGATGATGCCGACCCGGTCCCGGCCCACGACGGTGATGATTGCTTTCATATATACTTCCAGTATGGGGATTGTTGTTCACTATGCGTCCGCATGGGATATGTTTCGTCGTAAAGGTGGTTTTTTTTAAGTCATTTATGGCCGGTGCGCCGCACGGCGCAGGGGGCGGCCTGATGTCATTCCCGCGAAGGCGGGAATCCATTGGCAGACAGGATTATTCTCGGGTTGAGCAACCCATGGCGCGTGCCTCCACCCGGAGGCAGGGGTGCTACCCGCCGTGGTCGAGACGGGATAGGGGGGTGCGCTACACGCGCGGTGTTGTGACCCGGAGCGGGTCAGGCATTGTTATGAGGAGAGGGGTGGCAGCCGCGGCCACCCCTCCCCTCATACTCCCCACCCCCGCGCCGCCTCGCCGGCGGGGGCTGCGGGCAGATTCGCCGGTTCGGCTGCGCCGAAACCGGCTCACTGCTCCGAACGGTTTGTCCCTGTGAAGGCGGGGATGCTCATCCCCGCCTTCACAGGGACGGTTTAATGGCGGTTTGTTCTCCGAAGATCGCTCCCGGATGATACGTGATTTTTCATGTGGTGTGGTAATAACATGCGGTACGCGTACGCTCGAGGCACGCATCCATGCGTGCTCTCGCGACGCCGGGCATCCGTGCCCGGCGACTTTTGCAAATGTCTCACCCAAAGCTAGGGCCAATCCTGTAACCCTTTGTATTCTCTAGGTCCCCTGCGTTTGAATCCTTAAGCATTCAGCCTGTCAAAATAAATACCATGCACAAAAGAAAGTATATTCCATGTGACCCCGGGGACCTCGGTGGACAATGCAGACGGAGCGTTAGTAATCCGCATAACAATATTATTGTTGATTAATATTTATGAGATAGCTATAGTTAATACTATGCTGTAAGATATTACATGCTTCCCTGATCACAAAGGATGAACTTCTATGACAAAAAAACTATTTATTTCCATGGTGTTTATTCTTTTCACGGCCGTACATGCCCACGCGCTCGGGTTGGGTGTGAAGGTTTCCCATAATCTCGGGAACCTGCATTTCAAGTACTCCGACATGTCCGACCTGATGAGCTTGAAGAAATACGGCTTCGTCTCCGGCCTCCTGCACTCGTTCGGGATCGGTGCGATGCTTGATACGAATCCCGGCGGCGAGTCCTGGTTCGCCTACCGCTTCACCGCCGAGGTGATGTTTGGCGCATCATCCCCCGACGGTTCGCTGTCGCTTGTGAGGTTCCATTTCAACAATATGCCTCTCTTCAAGCTCTACCGGAACGATCTCATACGGCTCTGGATCGGGCCGATGATCTCATTTGGCGGGATCTATGGAGTGAATATGAGAAAATCGTATATGATTATATTTCCCAATTTCTATGATTTCAATAATGCCTCTGCTTCTCCGTTTAAATTAAAAATCCGGCATTTCTATTTCAATGCGGGCGGGGCCGTTGGCGTCAATATAAACCTTAAGAATTCCAATACCCTGACGATAGAGGTTGGAGCCCGGCTAGGCGTGGGTCCGGCATCAACTTCGCGCGTCCCGTATTCGGCGGGACATATCAGCTCGCAGTACACGATTGCCGAGGGATATATATCATGCGGCTATTTGTACAGGATTATTGATTCGGGCAAAGGTAAAGTGGAACAATGACGCTGCGCATCAGGCGGCCTGTTATGGCATTCTCTTATATAGTTTTAGTTTCCTCTGCGACTTTGCAAAAATCTTGCAGGTGCTTTTTATATAAGATTATGTTGTAACCAATAGTGTACCGGACCACTACAACTATTCACTTTTAACTATTCACTGCCTTACCTCCCCATGTTGATCCCGATCGCCTCCGCGCACTGGATGAGCTGCGAGTCTACCGGCACGGCGCGTACCTTTCCCGCCAGCTCCGACAGGGGCACGAGCACCATGTCCGGCGTGTCCAGCGCCACCATGGTGCCGAACTGGCCGGCCGCGGCCGCGGCCACGGCGTGGCTTCCAAGCCGTGTCCCGAGCACTCGGTCAAAGGCGCAGGGCGAGCCGCCTCGCTGGATGTGCCCCAGCACCGTGCAGCGGACCTCCAGGTCGACCCGTTTCTTGATCTGGTCCGCCAGGTAGAAGCCCACGCCGCCGAGCTGCGGCACGCCCTGGAGGCGCGTGGAGGCCGCGGCCTGGGTGATGACGTCGCCGCCCTCTTCACGCGCGCCCTCCGCCACCATGATGATGCTGAAGGGGCTCCCGCCTTTTTCGCGCATCACGATTTTCTCGACCACGCGGTCTATGTTGAAGGGGATCTCCGGTATCAGTATGATGTGCGCGCCGCCCGCGATCCCGGACTCGAGCGCGATCCACCCGGCCGTCCTGCCCATGACCTCGAGGATCATGACCCGCTGGTGGCTCCTGCCGGTCGTCTGGAGCCGGTCAAGCGCCTCGCACGCGACCTCGACCGCGGTCTGGTAGCCGAACGTGTAGTCGGTCCTGTCCAGGTCATTGTCTATGGTCTTGGGGATGCCGATGACGGGCACGCCCTTTTCATGGATGCGGTAGCCTATCTCCAGGGTGCCCTCTCCGCCGACCACGAACAGGCAGTCCAGGCCCAGCCTCGTGAAGGTGTCCACCGCAGCGTCGGAGCGGTCGCTCACGCTGATTGTTCCGTCCGGACCCAGCTCGCGGTACTCGAAGGGGTTGCCCTTGTTGGTCGTGCCCAGGATGGTCCCCCCCAGCGTGAGTATGTCGCGCGTCGAGCGGACCGTGAGCTCCTGCGTGCTGGCGGTCAGGAGACCGTCGAAGCCTCCCTCTATGCCGACAACCGATGCGCCGTGCCCAATGACCGCGGCCCGCGTGACCGCGCGAATGACGGCGTTAAGCCCGGAACAATCTCCGCCGCCCGTGAGTATTCCCACCCGTTTCAATGCCATTGCCTTCACCCCTCCGGTATGTTTTGCATAGTATATGCATACGCGGGGGCGTTCGTCAATAACAAGTTTTGCGGGTCATCGGGGAAAACCCTTACGGTTATTGTCGGGAATCCCTGATGCTCGTCCATGCTTTATATCGAAAAAACACTTGAATTTACCCGTTGCGCAAACATGCTGGTCTGCCGGATAATACGATACTACTCAACTCGTGTAATGTCCGTTCCGCGGAGGCCGGCCATGATTCAACGATTAAGAAGTTTCTTTCTGGAAACATATGAAAACGAAGACTACCTGACACGGAGGAAAGCGTTCCTCGTCCTCGTTTTCGCCTTTATTGTCATCATCGTGCTTAACGTCGGCATGCTCTTCACCCTTACCATAAGCTTCGAGCGTTTCCTGGAGTTCGCGGTATCGGCGCTTTCGGCTTCTGCCGTCTCGGTTGTCGTGATCTTGATACTCAGGCGCGGGCACCTGGCCGCCGCCTCCAATATCTTCGTGATATTCTGCTCGCTTGTCGTCTCGTACGGGTTTTTCAGGAAGCCGCCCGAATCGGCATACAACACCATGGTCTATTTCATGTTTGTCGTCATACTTTTCGGCGCGGTATTCACCAACCGGATCATCGCGTCCTGCGTCATGGGCTCGTTCGTCGCGGTTGACCTCGCCTATTTTTTTATTCACCGCGGGCATGCCGATCCGCTGGTCGCGGGCATCATCAGGATCGGGCTCATCGACAGCCTCGCGGCGCTGTTGCTCGCCTACGTCATCGCCCTCCTGTCGATATCCGTCCTGCAGAACGCCATCGCCTCGATAGGGGACGAGAAAAAAAAGAACGAGGAGCATTACGGGAAGCTGGTCGGGCTTCACGGCGTCATACGGGAGAATACCGGCGAAATGTCCTCCCTGGCCGAGGGCCTCTCCGGCACCGCGAAAGGCTTCCTGGAAAATTTAAAAGAGCAGGCGAGCTCCACCGAGGACATCGCGCGGTCGTCGGCGGACGTCTCCAGCAGCGCGGCGGTCGTGGGAAGGACGATGCAGGAGCAGTTCGCCGCGCTCGAGTCCCTCATCGGGACCATACGGGGCCTGGCGGTCGAGATAGAAGCGCTGAAGCGCGGGTCGGAGGAGGTGGCCGGCGAGTTCCGCTCGGTCCTGGGCCTGACGCGGACCGGGGAGGACGCCATCGCGCTTATCGAAAAGAACTCGACGTCGCTGCTGGAGAGCTCGACCCAGCTCACGTCGGTCATGGCCATACTGGAGGACCTGTTCGACAAGATCCATCTCCTCGCGCTCAACGCCGCCATCGAGGCGGCGCGCGCGGGTGAGCAGGGCCGCGGCTTCGCGGTCGTCGCGGACGAGGTGGGCAAGCTGTCGGAAAAGTCGATGGACAGCCTGAAGGAGATCAACCGCCTCATAAGCTCCAACGTGAAGAACGCGGGCGAAGGGGGGCAGAGCGTCTCGACCATCGTTGACCTGATACGGCAGATCGTTGAAACGGTCAGCAGGCTGGAAGACAGGTCGCAGGACATATTTTCCACCATTAACCGGCAGGAGGAGATCCGCACGAACCTTGAAGCGAAGATCGATGACCTCCAGAAACGGACCAGGACCATGCGCGAGGACACCGGGCGCCAGGACCGGGCGATCGAGAGCATAGCCGCGTCCATCGCGGGCACGCGCGTGCTTATCCAGTCCAATACCGACAGGGGAGAGGCGATCTCGGACACATCGGTACAGCTGGCGCGGATCGCGGACAATCTGAAGAAGCAGGTGACTGATATTTAAAAAGAAGAGGTTTGCAACCCCCGCCTGCCGCGAATCGTTCCCGGCACGCGGGGTTCGAAATGACACTTCCGGTTTAGCAACCGGTCAATTGATCATTCCCGCCCTATTTGTATACTACCTGCCTGTGGCTGCCGTCCGCCCGCTCGCGGTATGCCAAATATCTCTTTACACTTTCGGCATCTTCCTTATACTTTACCCGGCATAACCGACATGAATCCATTATCATATATACTTTTCCTGGCCTCGGTAATTTACCTGTTCCTGGGTGTTTATTCGGTAAAGCTGGAGCCTTCGTCGTGCCTGAACAGGACGTTCCTGTTCACCTGCACCTGCTTTGGACTGTGGGCTTTTTCTTTTTCGTTCATGCATGCGTCCTCGTCCATGGCGGACATCATGTTCTGGTACAACATCAGCTCGCCGGGGTGGTGCCTGTTCAGCGGCACGGCGATCCATTTCCTGCTGCTTTTATCGAAAAAAGACACGCTGCTTGACAGAAAGTGGATTTACCTGATTCTCTATGGACCGGGGCTGCTCCTCATTTACAAACAGCTTGCCGATTCATTCGCGGTCACGGGCTTCATGAGGGTCGGCTGGGGTTATGCAGAGATAGCGCCCGTCACGTCCGGGTGGTACCTGTTCTTCATGGCCTACCAGGCCGGGTACCTCGTGCTGGGGCTGGTGTCGGTCGGCGTCTGGGGGATAAAGACGCGCATACGGAGGGAGCGGAAGCAGGCCCTGATGATGTTCGTCACTACAACGCTGTCCCTCGTCCTGGCGTTCGCGAACGATATCCTCCTGCCCGCGCTGAATGTGTATCTCTTTCCCTCGTTATCGCCGGTCATTGTCCTCATCTGGGCCTTCGGCATGTGGTACTCCATAACGCGGTACAAGCTGATGTCGTTAAATATCGAGAACGCGGCGGACGAGATCATCTCGAACATGAAAGACATGGTCCTGCTTCTTGACACGTCGGGCAGGATCGTGAAAATAAATTTACGCGTCACCGAGCTCCTTGGATATGACGAGTGGCTCCTCCTCCAGAAGCCGTTCGGTTCCATGGTCCGGGACAGGGAGTATGTTGAATCCGGGTTGTACTCCATGAAAAACGGGAGTGTGCGGGACAGCGAGATGGTCACCGGGTTCCTTGATTTAACCGGCCGCGAGCTGCCGGTGAAGATGACCGCGACGACGCTGCGCGACCGGTACGGCGACCTGATCGGTACTGTCGTTGTCGGGACCGACATCAGGGAAACGATACAGCTGCGGAACGAGATCCGCGAGCGGATCAAGATGGAGGGCGAGCTCAAGCTGCGGAACGAGATGATCGAAGCCGATCTCCTGAACGCGCAGTTCATCCAGAAGGCCCTGCTCCCCGCGCATGCGCCGGTCCACCCGAGGCTCGCCATCGACTTCCGGCACTACTCGATGCACAGCGTCGGCGGGGACTACTTCTCCTTCGCCCCGCTTGAGTCCGGACAGATGGGGGTTTTCATCAGCGACGTGTCTGGGCACGGGGTGTCGGCCGCCCTTTTTCTCTCGCTCCTGAAATCCGTGTCTGAATCGGCGCTGGGGAGATATGCCACCAGGCCGATGTATTTCATCCGGGACCTCAACGCGATGCTCCTTGCGGGCATGCAGCACTATTTCGTGACCGCCCTCTACGGTTATTTCAGCTTTCCCGGGGAGGGGGCCGAGTTTTCTTTCTCCCAGGGCGGCCACCCGAACCCTGTAATCTACCGCGCCGATACCGGCGAGGCGGGGTTCCTGGAATGCGAGGGCACTCTCCTCGGAAAATTCGATACCATCAGGCTCAATGAGAGAAGCACCCGCCTGGGCAGGGGGGACCGGGTCTTTCTTTATACGGACGGGCTTCCGGAAACCAGGAACGGGAACCATGTCATGTTCGGCTATGAGAACCTGGTGCCGCTGGTCAGGAGGGCGGGCGCGGCCGGACTTTCCGAGACCCTTGACGCGATCATCGGCGAGATCGATGCCTATCGCGGCGGGGGGCCGGTGGAGGACGATATCGTCCTGATCGGTGTCGAGGTCGTATGATGTCAGTGACTATGTTCTTCGGAGTTTGCTTATGAGCGCCGGTAAACGGAAAACCATTCTCCTGGTGGAGGACGAGGCGATTGTAGCCCTTGCCGAAAAGGCGACCCTGGAGAAGCACGGGTACGCGGTCATAACCGCGTATTCGGGCGAAAAGGCGGTGGCGGTCGCGGAATCAACGCCCGGCATCGACATCATTCTCATGGATATAGATCTCGGTAAGGGAATCGATGGGACCGAGGCTGCCAGGAGGATACTCCGGACGCATGAGGCGCCGCTGGTCTTCCTTTCCTCCCACATCGAGCCGGAGATCGTGGAAAAGACCGAGGGCATCACCTCGTACGGCTACATCGTCAAGAACTCGGGCGAAACGGTATTCCTGACTTCCATCAAGATGGCGTTCAGGCTTTTTGAAGCCCGGATGAGCGAACGGACCAAAACAGGCGCGCTGGAGAAGAGCGAGGAGAAGTACCGCACGCTGGTCGAGAACATGAACGACATCGTGTTCGCGATGGACGTCAATGGACGCTTCACCTACCTCAGCCCGGGCCTCTCGCGTGTAAGCGGGTACACTCCTGACGAGCTGACGGGCAGGATGTTCACCGACCTGGTCTACCCTGATGACCTGCCCGGCCTGAAGGTTGGCTTTAAAAAAATCGCCGGCGGCGCCATCGAGCCGCACGAGTTCCGCGTGGTGGACAAGGACGGATCGGTGCGGCACGTGCGCACATCCAGCAGGCTCGTCTTGCATAGGGGCGCCGTTACGGGCATAACCGGCATCATGACGGACATCACTGAGAGCAGGCGCGCCGAGGAAGAACTCGTCCTGAAATCTCTCGTCATTGACCAGGTAAAGGACTTCGTGACGATTGCTGGCCTGGACGGCACCATCACCTACGTGAACCAGGCGGTGATGGACCTGTTCGGCCGGCCCAGGCATGATCTCGTGGGGAAAAATATAACCATCTTCGGAGAAAGTGCGGAACGCGGCTCCACCCAGGGCGAAATTCTCGAAGCAACGCTGCGGGACGGGGCCTGGCGGGGGGAGGTGATCAACATAGCGGTGGACGGCAGCGAGCATGTGATGGACAGCCAGACGCAGGTCGTCCGCGATGCCGCGGGAAAAATCATCGCGCTATGCGGTATCTCGACCGACGTTACCGAGCATAAAAAAGCTGATGCGGCTCTCCGCGAGAGCGAGGAACAGTTTCGGATGATCTTCGAGAACACCAACATGGGGATATTCCTTTCCACCCTCGATGGCGTCTATCTCAGGGTGAACCGGGCCATGCTGCGCATAAGCGGGTACGACAGCATCGAGGAATTCATGAAGATCCCGACGTCGCGGCTCTACGCGGAACAGGCGGACCGGCAGCGCATCCTGGGGGAATTGCGGGAAAAGGGGTCGGTTGAGAACGCCGAGATACGCGCGGTAAAAAAAGACGGCGCCATTCACTGGATTTCCCTGAACGCGGTAATGCTGAGGGACGATGACGGCGTACCGAAAAACATCATCGGTTTCGTCGAGGACATCACGGAGAAAAAGCGGGCCGGGGAACTGATAAAGGCCGAGCGCGACCTGGGCCTGCAGCTGGCCGGCGCCACGTCGTTGAAGGAGGCCATGCGGTTTTGCCTGTCCGCGGCCATGACCGCGGGCGGCATGGACAGCGGCGGCGTGTATTTGGTCAATGATGCGGGCGGAATCGACCTCGTGGTGCATGAAGGGCTCTCGGACAGATTTTTGTCCAAGGTGTCGCATTACGACGCGGGCAGCCTGTCAGTGGAGATCCTGATGAGAGCGGTCCCTGTTTTCGTTGACGATTCGGGAGTTGTAGCCGGGACCGCACCCCCCCCCTCGGTTGCCGGCTTGAGACCGGTGATGAAAGAGGAGGGGCTGAAGACGCTTGCCATGCTGCCCATCAGCATGGGGGGCGGGATACTGGCCGCCATGAACCTCTCCTCCCATGCCAGCGGTACCATAAGCCATCATGCGCGCATGGCCCTGGAGAGCATGGCGTCCAGCCTGGGCTCCGCCATTTTGAGGTTGAAGACGCAGGAGGCGCTCCTTGACAGGGAGAGCAGGTTCCACACGTATTTCACCCTCCCGCTTGTCGGGATCGGCATCATGACGCCTGCGGAGGGGACGAACGAGGTGAACGAGCGGCTCTGCGAAATCCTCGGCTACCCGTACGAGGAGCTGAAGGCGCTTTCCTGGGTGGACGTCACCCACCCGGACGACGTTGCGGCTGACCTCGCCCAGCTGAACCGCCTGATGGCGGGCGAGCTGGACAGCTATCTGCTCGACAAGCGCTACGTGCGAAAGAACGGTGATATCGTCTGGGGATCGCTGGCGGTGGGATGCGTTCGCAATCCCGACGGGTCCGTGCGGCACCTCGTCGGCATGCTGAACGACATTACCGGCCGCAAGCGGGCGGAGGAGGAGAACCGGGCCCTGCTTGAGGAAAAAGAGGTCCTCCTCCGGGAGGTGCACCACCGTATCAAGAACAACATGAGCTTGATCACGGCCCTGCTCACCCTGCAGGCCGGGAGGCCGGAGAGCGCCGGGGCGGCCCCGGCGCTCCGCGAAGCGGTGAGCCGAGTGCGCAGCATGGGGCTCCTGTACGACAAATTGTACCTGTCCAGCAACGTGCGGGAAATGCCGATCGACTCTTACCTGAACTCCCTGGTCGGCGAGATCGTTTCGCTGTCCCTCGGCAAGGCCGCCATAAGTGTGGAAACGGACATTGAAGATTTCACGCTTTGCGTCAGGGAGCTCTCGCCTGTGGGGATCATAGTGAACGAGCTCGTCACCAACGCGCTGAAGCACGCATTCCCCGGCGGCGGGAAGGGGACCATCCGCGTATCGGTCTCGAAAAAGGGAACAACCGTCACCCTTGCCGTCCAGGACAACGGGGTGGGCCTTCCCGTGAATTTCGATATCGCGAAATCCACCGGATTCGGCCTGCAGCTCGTGGCCATGCTCGCCCGGCAGCTCGGCGGTACGATCAGCGCGGAGAAAGCGAAGGGGGCGCGGTTCGTGCTTCAGTTTGATGCGGAATAATATAAGGGGG
>Ga0116149_1003756_pt1 | contig 15443 bp, 11 predicted proteins | sample AD_UKC057_MetaG_FD_89787 | JGI IMG/M metagenome (GOLD analysis project Ga0116149, IMG submission 89787) | Active sludge microbial communities of municipal wastewater-treating anaerobic digesters from USA - AD_UKC057_MetaG | ecosystem: Engineered > Bioreactor > Anaerobic > Digestate | place: USA... | reverse complement strand
TGTGGCCCAGGGACATCTGTGCCTGGGCGAGCAGAAGCCAGGTCTCGGCATTCTTGTCATCCACGAGCAGGGCGTTCTTGGCGGTGGCTTCTGCGAGGGCGGGCTTGCCGCCCTGAAGCTGGGCCTTGGCCAGGCCGTTCATGGCAGCGGTGTTGCGCGGGTTGAGATCGACGGCTTTCTGAAAAAGCGCCGCGGCCTCATCGGCTTTACCCTGGTCGAGCAGGACCATTCCTTCGTGAACTTTATCCTGGCTGGCGGCGGGCAGAACCATCAGCATCAGCACCAGCGAGAGCATTGCGGTGAATCGTTTCATGAGTTGACTACTCCTATCTAAGCTGAACCAGACGAATGGGCATGGTGGTCGGCACAAGACCGGCGTTGAGGATGATCTTCTGACCAGGCGCACTGGCGATGAAAGAACAGAAACCCGCTGCAAGCAGCGACTTGCGATTGAAATAAACATAGAGGGGGTAATGGAGCGGATATTTTTTCAGATGGACATTGGCCTGATGGAGCTTTTGTCTCACCGGCGCACCGCTCGAGTCGGTCATGACAAAGGCGAGCGGGCGCACCATGCCCTCATCCTCCTCGGTGAGGGATTTCAGGGTATCCTCTTTGAAAGCGGCCAGCGAGGCAATGCCCAGTGCCTGGGCGTGGCTGGCCACATATTCCACCACCTCCGACTGGGTGGCGGTGATGACGGAGGGGACGAAATCCTCGCTGCGGTTGAGAAAATGGTATTTGAGCAGTTCATAGGCGCCCGAGTTCTTGCCTGTGCTCACCAAGTGCAAGGGGCCGGTCAGGCCGCTGGCGGGCAGCTGCTGCCAGTTGGTGATGCGCTGATCAATGATGGCCGCAAAATCGGCCAGGGTGAGATCCTCCAGGTCATTGACACGATTGACCAGCAGGGCCAGAGCATCCATGGCGACCTTGAGCGAGTCGAGCTTGATCTTCGGATCAGCCTTGTCGATGATCTGGAGTTCCTCTTTATTCAGCGGCCGGTCGGTCAGGACCATGCGCACACTGTCATTGATGAGGTGGACCAGGCACTCCCGGGTTGAGGCGCCAAAGAGGGTGATCCGGGCGTCAGGATAGAGGCTGGCGAAGAGGTCGGCTTCCTTTTTGGCCAGCGCCAGGTGTGAATCGGAGACGTAGACCCCGAGCGAGCCGCTGGTCGGGCTCTCTTTGGGCTGGATCTGCATCTTGCAGGCGGTCAGAGCAGGGAGGACCGCCGCGGCAGCGACCAGCAAGAGTTTACTCTTCGTCCACATTGGTTTGTCTCCTGTACTTTGAATGCTTGGGTCTAAGAAAGGTGACCAGAAAACGGTACAGGCTCATCAGGATCAGCACCGCGCCGAAGATGTTGCTCACCTGATTGGGCACCTGATAGCGCAGCAGACCGGTGACGAGCGCCATGCCGGCACAAAAGGTAATGCCGGCAATGGCGTAGGCGAATACTTTACCAGGATCCAGCTTCATCGTCACCGAAATGCTTAATTGAGCTTGAAATTAAACGAAAGCGAAATCCAGACCGAAACCGGACCGGTTTTCATCATCGCGGGGGTGAAAATCCACTGCTTGGCCGCGTCGATGGCCGGCTGGTTAAAGATCTCCGAGGCGCTCTTGAGGATGACCACATCCTTGACCTTGCCCTCTTTGTCGACCCACAGTTTCACCCAGACCGTGCCTTCGAGGCCGGCCTTGCGCGCCAGTTCCGGATAGACCGGCTCAATGCGCCTGATGACCTGGGGTTCTTTTTCAAAGGGGACGAAGTCCGGGGGCGGTGCCTCCTCTTCATCGATGTTTTCGACCTGGACATCCTGTTCGATCACCGCACCAGAGCCGGTGCCGGCGCCTTCACCGACCGGACCGGTGACCGCGCTCATTTCCGTCTGGGAAGCGAAGGATTGCTCGGGGCTCACATCCGCATCAGGAACGGGCACGGGGATGCCGACGCTCGGTTTGGCCATGGGGGCGGCAGCCGAGACCGACGGTGCGACCGCGGCACTGGCACCCTGGATCGAGGGGGGCGGACCCAGTTCGCTGTACTTGAGGATGCGCACAGTCCGGACCGGGGCTTCTTCTTTGCCGAGTAAAGTCGTCGCATAGTAGATGCCGAGCCCGACGAATAGGATCACCGAGGCGATGATCAGGCCGTAAACCATGTATTTCTGCTTGACTTCCTTGAGCTCGATCGCCCCATAGAGGAGTCTTGCTTTTTGCGCAAGTTCAGTCATGACACTCTCCTTATGTTAGGAAGTTAAATCGCCTGGGCGACAAGCTGACTGTCAATTTCCTTGAACGGGGCAATCGAGAACCGGGTGATGTTGGCCAGGTTCAGTTCGTCCATGATATTGACCATCAATTCATACGTTCCGGTACGCTCCACCTTGATCAGACAAACCAGCTTGGGATTCGCCTTGTTGCGATCGACCATGAGGGAACGCAATTCATTAAACTGGATCTTTTGCGGTGTCTCCATTCCCATATTAACATAAATGGAGCCATCGGCGGTGGCGCGTATGGTCAACAGACTGGTTTCGGCCACCTCGACCTTGACATCGGAGTCAGGGGGGAGGTTGATCTCCATCGTCTGCGGAGTATTGAAGACCGTGGTGAGCATGAAGAAGGTGATCAAGAGCATCATGATGTCCACCATCGGGGTCATGTCAATAAAGACACTTACGCGCTTTTTATGTTTTTTGCCGCCCTTGCCTTGTGTTGACTTGGGGGCAACAACATCAGCTCCTGCCATACTTTAACTCCATCAAATTTTCTCGAGTTCCGTTACAAGGTTGAAACGCGTGATTTTAACCTTCTGCAGGATGTTCATGACATCCTCGATCGGCCCAAAGGGAGCTTCCTTGTCAGCCTTGATCACGGTGCGCAACTTGGGATTGGCGATGCGGGCCTGGATGAGCAGGTCGGCCAGCGTTTGCTTGTTCTCGAGCTCGATGCCGGACTTGAGGGCATATTCTTCGCCAAAAAGCCGGCCGCGGAGCGCCTGGGAGTCCAGTCCGAGAAAATAGCGATCATCCTTGGTCACCGTGATGGTCATCACGTCCGATTCGGGCAACTTGAACTGCGAGTGCGACGAGGGGAGGATGACTTCGGCCTCTGAGGGTGGTTTGAAGCGTGTCGTCAACATGAAAAAGGTCAACAACAGCATCATGATGTCCACCATGGGCGTCATATCTATTTTAATATTGCTGCGCCCTTTTTTGTGCTGCATGGTTGTTCACCTCATCAGGTTATTTGATCTCTTTCTCGGAGAGCGTGGTGACCATCGAATAGGTGGCTTCGTCGATCATGTAGGTGAAATTGTCGATACGGGTGCTGAAATAGTTGAAGGCGACGATGCCCAGGATAGCGGTGATGAGACCGCCGGCGGTGTTGATCAGGGCTTCGGAGATACCCAGCGACAGGGCGATGGCGTCCGGAGCACCCGACTTGGCCAGGGCCTTGAAGGCCTTGATCATGCCGAGGGTGGTGCCGAGCAGACCGACGAGCACACCGATGGAGGCCAGGGTCGAAATACCCACCAGGTTTCTCTCAAGAAGGGGAACTTCCAGCATCATCGACTCTTCGATCGAATGCTGCATTTCATCCATGGTCTCCTTGGCGCTGAGATGGGAGCCGGAAGCTTTGAGAAGTTTGTACTTTTCCAGACCGGCGCGCAGGACGCTGGCGGAGGTGCCACGCTGCTTGTCACAGGCGGAGATGGCGGCATCGATGTTGCCGGCCTTGATCTCCTGCTGAACCTTGCGGTAAAAAGCAGTCAGGGAGCCTTTGCCTTTGGCCTTGTTAAGGGCGAACAGACGCTCAACGATGAAGGTGAGGAGCATGAGGATCATCATGATCAGGATGGGAACGAGGATACCACCAGCTTTGATGTAGTCGGGCAGAAACTGGAAGATAACCAGAGCGATAGCGAACGCCACGACCATGACGATGGTGATGAAGAGACCTTGTTTCATGGTGCTTTCTCCTTTAATGTGATGGAAATAGTGGATTAGTGGTGAATGGATTCCTGGGTCCGGAGACTGGCGATGGCTTCATCCCGGCTGTCTTCCACATCAAAAACGCTGATGAGCTTGGTGATGACAAAGAGATTCTGGATGCCCTTGCCCATTTCGCATAACTTGATCTGGCCCTTGCCGCGAGTGTACATGGTATGCAACCCCACAAGTGTGCCGATGCCCAGACTGTTGCAGTAGGTGGCGCCGCTCAAGTCGATGATCAGTTTGCGGTTGCCCTGCTCGAAGAGATCCGCGACCGTCGATTTCAGTTCGTCGCTTTCTTCACCGCCGACCAGGGAGCCGCGAACGCTCACGATGGCTATGTCGAGATTGTTCATGGTCATGACTCTTACCGCCACGGCAGATACCTCCTCACACAGATCAACACCTGCTGCATTTTCTACCGCAACTATTATATCAATATTTGTGCCAAAATGCAAAAGGAAATTTTCGTAAAAAAAACAAGTATTCAGGGAAAGGGGCTCCGGCGGCAAGCGGACCGGAGGTTGCATTTTGCAATGCCGTATTGCGCCTGAGCTGGAAAATGAAATATAACTATTTCATATATAAGGAAATAGATATTGATTGTAAATTGCAAGGCCGCCTACAAACGGTACTTTTTCCGTTTACGCCACAGCGTCGCCGGATCGATGCCGAGGATGCGCGCCGCCTCGTCATAGTCCTCGGCGTGCTCGAGAACCTGGATGATGTGGCGTTTTTCCACCTCCTCCAGGGTGAGGGTGAAACCGGGGCTCTCCGAGAGGCGGCGGACCTCCTCGGGCAGATGAGAGAGTTCGATCGTCCCCCCCTCGGCCAGCAGCACCGCCCGTTCCATCACGTTCTCCAGCTCGCGGACGTTGCCGAACCAGCGGCAGAGGCGCAGAGCTTTCATCGCCTCGAGCGAGATAGCGGGCGGATTCTCCCTGGCGAACTTGACGATAAAATGGTGCACCAGCAGAGGGATGTCCTCCGGCCGCTGCCGGAGGGCGGTCGCCTTGAGGCGTACGGCGTTGAGGCGGTAAAAGAGGTCGTCGCGGAAAGAGCCCTCGCGCAGAGCCTCGTCGAGGTCGCGGTTGGTGGCGGCGATGATGCGCACATCCACCTTGCGGGTTGCGCTCTCCCCGACCCGCTCGAACTCCTTGCTCTGGATGACGCGCAGGAGTTTGGCCTGGATGGAGGGGGAGATCTCCGCCACCTCGTCGAGAAAAATAGTGCCGCCGTCGGCAATCTCGAAGCGCCCCTGCCGGTCGCGGGTCGCGCCGGTAAAGGCCCCCTTGATGTGGCCGAAGAGTTCGCTCTCGAGCAGCTCTTCGGGCAGGGCCGCGCAGTTGATTTTGACGAAGGGTTTGTCCGCGCGGGCGCTGCGGTTGTGTATAAAGTGGGCGATCAGTTCCTTGCCGGTGCCGCTCTCGCCCTCGATCAGGACGCTGATATTGCTGTCGGCGACGCGGCCGGCGAGCTCGAGGAGGGCGAGCATCTCCTGGTTGCGGGTGATGAACTCTCCGGTATCGGGCTGCTGGATGACCTGTTCGCGCAGATCGCGCACGGCGCTGCTGAGTTGATGGTGTTCCCAGGCCTTCTGGGCGGTGATTTGCAGCTCCTTGACGTCAAAGGGCTTTTGCAGGTAGTGGTAGGCCCCTTTCTTGACCGCCTCGATCGCGCTGTCGATGGAGCCATGCGCCGTGATGATCACCACGGTCAGATCCGGATCGAGTTCGTGCAGGCGCTCGAGCATCTCCAGGCCGTCGTAGGGCTGCATGCGCAGGTCGACGAAGGCCAGGTTGAATCTCTCCCGCCGGGCGATCTCGAGGGCTTCCTGGGGCCGCGGTGTGAGGGTGGCGGAAAAACCGATCGATTCCAGACAGATGCCGATGGTCTTGAGAATGTGCAGCTCGTCATCGACGACCAGGACCCGCACTGCCGCCGGCGTGCTCATAGGCTCCTCGTCAAGGGAAGTGTGAAGTAAAAGGTGCTGCCCTGGCCGGGTTCGCTCTCCACCCAGATGCGTCCACCATGGGCGTGCACGACCTGTCTGGCGATGGCGAGGCCGAGGCCGACGCTGCCGGGGGTGGTTTCGCTCTCTTTCCTGACCTGGACGAATTTTTCAAAGATGGATGCCTGTGCTTCCAAGGGGATGCCGGAACCGTTGTCCGCCACCGCGACCCGGATCTCCTCCGGCTCCGCCGCGGCGCTGATCCTGACCTCGCCGCCCGCCGGGGTGTGGCGCAGGGCGTTGCTGAGCAGATTGGTGAAGACGTAGCTCAGCTGCTGGGGATCGCCCAGAAATGCCGGCATCCCCTCCACTTCGCTGGTGAGGCGGATCTCTTTGTTCCGGAACGGCAGGCGCAGGGGGCCGATGGCCTCCTGCACGATCTTGGCGAGGTTGAGGGGCACCATCTTCATCTGGTGGTGGCCGGTTTCGAGTCGTGAGAGGTCGAGAAGCTCGCGCACCAGTTTGGTGAGCCGGACGCAATCCTCCTTGGCGTTGGTCAGCAGCTCGGCCTGCTGTGCCGAGACCGGGCCGAGGAGCTGCTGGCTGAGGATATCGATGGTCATATTGATCGAGGTCAGCGGAGTCCGGAATTCGTGGGAGACGGTGGCGATGAACTCGGTTTTAAGCCGTTCGAGATCCTTGAAGCGGGTGACGTCCTCAAAAAGGGTGACGATGCCCTGGTTCTGTCCTGTTTCGTCGACGATGATGGTTTGACGGGGCCGGTAGTAGATGGTATTCTTGCCGTTCTCGAGTTTGAGCAGAAAGTCGCTGTGCGCGGTTTCGCGCAGCTGCTCCTCGCTGGCCAGGAGCAGGCGGCGCAGCCTGGTGTCGGCGACCACCTCCTCGACCGGTCTGCCCTCCATCCCGGTAGCCGGGTTGCCGAGCATCTGCGCGGCGGTGAGGTTCATAAGCACCACCTTGTGCTCCGCATCGGTGACGATAAGGGGCTCATCGATGCTGGTGACAATGGTCTCGGATTTGTTTTTTTCCGCGATCAGCTGGTGGATGTCCATCTCTTCGTAGGTGCGCAGGCGTTCGGTCATCTTGTTGAATTCGCTCGAAAGCTCGGCGAATTCATCGTTGGTGGTGATGTCGATCTTTTGGTTGAGCTGGCCGCGGCTGATGAGGCGGATGGTGCGCGCCAGGGTCGAAGCCGGCCTGATGACGTTGCGGGAGACCTGGGCGTTGGACCAGAAGGCGAAAAAGATGGAGATCAGGGCGGCGACAGCGATGAGGATCATGCTGCGATTCATGGCATCGCGCGCCAGCTCCACGGCGCTGGTGGTCAGGGCCTGGGTGACTTCGATGAGGCGGAGGCATTGCCCGCGCAGCCGCTGTTCCACGGGCACGATGCTCTCCATGTGGAAGGGGCGGGCGAGGGGGCTGTTCTGTTTGCACAGGGTGTAAAAGGCCTCGGAATTGGTCAGGTAGGCCTTGTAGGTATAGATCATGCTGTCCAGGATCGCCTTGTCGGGCTGGGGCAGATCGGCGGCGAGGGCGCGCTGGTACCAGTTGAGGAAGCGGTCGCGGCTGCGCTGGTAGCTGATGTAGGCGAGATCCACATCACCGCGCAGCATGAGGATCTGGTCCTGGATCTGTTCGTCCAGGGCCTTGAGCATGCGCTGGCTGGCGATCGCCGTGGGGGTGTGCTTTTCCAGGATTGGCGTGATGGTCCGGTTCATGCGGAAAAAGCTGACAAAAGCGACGATGCTGAGCGCGACGATGATGGCTACCAGAGTGTAGTAGCCGGCGCCTATTTTAAATCGCAGGCTGGGCATGATTGGGCAATATACCTGTTTTTAGCCGGTTAATCAAGAGATAACTGCGCCTTGGCGTGTTTAAAAAGTCCTTGACAATAAGTTCTATATTTTGTAAAATGGTTATAAATTTTTGGAAGCGCTTCCTGATACGGCCCCTGCCCCGGGACCGCAGAGGGGAGGGGTTCCCGAGGAGCGCAGGGAGCAACCGGCCGGAGAGCGGTTTGGCAGCAACCATCTACGATGTGGCTAAAAGAGCTGGTGTGGGGATCGGCACGGTCTCCCGGGCGATCAACAACAGCCCCCACATCAACGCACGCACCAAAGCCCGCATCCTCGATATCGCTGATGAACTCCACTACCAACCCCACGCCCTGGCGCAAAGCCTCGCCCGCAAAAAAACCAACACCATCGCCAGCGTCGTCCCCTTCTTCACCAACTATTTCTATGTCGAACTCCTCAAGAGCGTCCAGCGCGCCCTTTCCCTCTCCAATTATGATCTGATCCTCTTCAGCGTCGACCGCATGAACCGCCGCGACCGCACCATCGACCGTGTTTTAAGCGAACGCCGCTGCGACGGGGTGCTGATCATCTCTCTTGGTGTCATGGAGGGCTATGCGGAGAAATTTATCGCCGCCCATCTGCCGGTGGTCCTCATCGACCATATGCATGTCGATCTCGACTCGGTCGAGATTGCGAACCGGGCGGGGGCTTTCGCCGCCACCAGCCATCTCATCGGGCTGGGGCACCGCCGTATCGGCATGATCAACGGGCATCTCTCCAGCTACCCGGCAAAACTGCGCTTTGAGGGATTCCAGCAGGCTCTCCGGAGCCATGATCTGGGCTTCGACGAGCGCGACCTGGTCGTCTGTGACGCCAAGGCCGGGGAGCACGGTTTTAACGAGGCGGCCGGCTATGCGGCGATGCAGCGTCTCATCGCCCAGAACAAGAGCCTGCCCACCGCCCTGTTTGTCGCCAGCGACGTCCAGAGCCTCGGCGTGATGCGCGCCGCCAAGGAGGCCGGGGTGCGTATCCCCCACGACCTGGCCCTGGTGGGCTTTGACGACATCGAATTCGCCAAGTTCGTCGGCCTTACCACCATGCGCCAGCCCATCGCCGCGATGGGGCGCATGGCCGTCACCCGTCTGCTTGAACGGATCGAGGGGACGCAGAACGGCGATTTCCATCACGAACTCGAAGCCGAACTCATCGTTCGCGAGAGCTGCGGCTCCCGGCAGGCCTTTCATGTCCGGACAGAATCTGAAACTGTACAACAGCAAGCGTGAAATCCACTATCCCTAATTAGCTGCAAAGGAAAACCATGATGAACAAGCCGCTGCAAACTTCCCTGACCTGGCTCGCGGTCTTTGCTCTGCTTCTTCCCCTTCTGGCCTTTGCCGGCACCACCGGCAAGATCGTCGGCAAGGTGAAGGACGACAGGACCGGCGAGACCCTGCCCGGCGTCAATGTGGTGCTGGAAGGCACCATGCTCGGCGCGGTCACCGACTATGATGGCGATCTGATGATCATCAACGTCCCCCCGGGCACCTACACCATGCAGGTCAAAATGATCGGCTATCAAGCCAAATCCGTCTCCAACGTCAAGGTCTCGGTCGACATGACCACCACCATCAACGTCAGCCTCAGCCAGACCGTGGTCGATGTCGGCGAGCAGGTGACGGTTGTTGCCGACCGTCCCATCGTGCAGAAAGACAAGACCTCCTCGATGGCCGCGGTCAGCGCCGATGAGATCACCGCCATGCCGGTCCAGGAAGTGGCCGATGTGCTCGAACTGCAGGCCGGTCTGGTGCGCGACGGCGTGGGTGGTATTCACGTCCGCGGCGGCCGCTCCGGCGAAGTCGCCTACTGGGTTGACGGCATCGCCGCCACCGACGGCTACTCCGGCAATATGGGCGTGCAGATCGAGAACTCGTCGGTCCAGGAACTGCAGGTCATCAGCGGCACCTTCAATGCCGAATACGGCCAGGCGATGTCGGCCGTGGTCAATATCGTCACCAAGGAAGGCGGAGAAAAGCTGCACGGCGAGTTCTCCAGCTATGTCGGCGATTACCTCAGCTACGACGATGACACCTACTGGGTGCTGGAGCCCAACTCGGATGAGATTTCGGCCATCCGTTCGCCCCAGGAGGGCAGCTACAGCAAGACCAATGCCCTGCGCAGCTTCAACCCGATCTACAATGTGCAGGGAAGCCTCAGCGGCCCGCTGCTCAAGGACAAGCTGACCTTCTTCGTCACCGGCCGCTATTTCAGCAATGACGGCTATCTCTACGGCAAGCGCTGGTTCACGCCGCAGGGGCTCAAGGGAGACGGCGAGCTGGTCTCGATGAATCCCTTCGCCAAATTCACCGGTCAGGGCAAACTGGCCTACCGGCTCAGCGGCAACATGAAGCTGACCTATGCCCTGATGGGCAACCAGAACAACTTCCGGTGGTATGACAGCTATTACAAATACAATCCCGATGCGAACTACCGGCGCTTTGAAAACGCCCTCAACAATACGCTGACCTTCACCCACACCGTCAGTATGCGCACCTTCTACGAGGTCAAGTATACCCACTCTTCGACCGACTATAAGCACTATCTCTACGAAGATCCCTACAACTCGGTCTCCTATATCGCCGACACCACCTTCGCCGAAGACGGGACCACCTCGATCAGCTATCGCATCGGCAAGGATGCCGAGGGCTATGTTCATGGCGACTCGCTGACAGCGCCCTCCAACTGGAGCTTTTCCGATGCCGGCACGCAGCTGCAGCATTTCAAGCGCAACACCACCTATGATGTCGCCAAGTTCGATATTACCAGTCAGGTCACCAAGAACCATCAGATCAAGGCCGGTCTTGAGGGCCGCTTCAACAACCTGACCCTTGAAGAATTCTATATCATCCCGGCGCAAGAGGGCAACGAGCAGATTGTGCCTTTCCGCCCCTCCATCCCCGACCGCAGAACGCCGGATCACAACGGCTACTCGCAAAAGCCGGTCGAGTTCTCCCTCTATGCCCAGGACAAAATGGAATTCAACGATATGATCGTCAATTTCGGCCTGCGCTTCGACTATTTCAATTCGCGCGGCAAGGTGCTGGCCGATCCCAGGGATCCCAATATCTACGATCCCTTCGATCCCTACAACAAGTACAAGAACTATACGCCTGACACCCCCGAATCGGAGCTGGTCCAGTATACTGTGGCTGAACGCCAGGCTTTCTGGTACAAGGATGCCACGGCCAAAATGGCCCTCAGTCCGCGCTTCGGCATCGCCTATCCGATCACCGATCGCGGCGTCATCCACTTCTCCTACGGCCATTTCTTCCAGATCCCGACTTTCCGCCAGCTCTATGGCGCCAACGACGGCACCGACACCTCCAATCCGGATCTCGAAGTGACGACCACCTCGGGCAACTCCACCTTTCTCAGCAATGCGGACCTCAAGCCCCAGCGCACCGTGCAGTACGAGATCGGCCTTTCCCAGCAGATCACCGCGGATCTGGGCGCTGAGTTGACCATGTTCTATCGCGACGTCCGCGACTGGGTGGGCGCCAGCTACTCCATCCCGACCTATCTGGCCAGCGTCGCCTACACCCAGTTCGAGAACAAGGATTATTCCAACGTCAAGGGTGTAACCCTGGCCCTGACCAAACGCTACTCCAGCTATTTCGAGGCCGGCCTCGACTACAGTTTTATGGTGGCCGAGGGGAGCGCCTCCGATCCCAAGGATTCGTACAACGACCGCCTCAGCGACAAGGCCCCGCGCATACAGCTCACACCGCTGGGATGGGACCAGCGTCACACCATCAACGGCAATCTGAGCGTGGGCACCAGCACCTGGCGGGCCAGCCTGCTGGTCAAATACTGGACCGGCACCCCCTACACGCCGACCTTTCCTCCCGGGGTCTCCTCCGGCAGCAGCTCGTTCAGCGGCCTTGCGGAAAACAGCTCCCGCAAGCCTGCGATCAATTCCACCGACCTTCGCCTCTTCAAGACCTTCAGGCTCGGCAAGCAGAGTTTTTCGCTCTTTGCTTACATCTTTAATCTTTTCGATCAGCGCGCCGCCACCAACGTCTGGAGCGACAGCGGCAGTCCCAGGTACACCCTGCAGACCCGCAACGCCAGCTTTGATGCCAACCGCGTCAGCACTATCGAGGATAATGCCAACCATCCCGAATGGTATATCGAGCCCAGGCAGGTGCAGCTTGGCTTTTCGCTGGGTTTTTAACCGGCTTGGTGCAGGATGTTTTGAGAGCGAACTGAGCTAACATAAGGGACCATACAGCATGAAAAAAACAATCATATTGACCCTCATCACGGGACTTGTTCTGCTCGCCGCCGCAGCTTTCAGTCAGCCCAAGCCCCATGGCATGTTCAGTGAGGAACGCAAGGGCTTTCACAACGGCAACCGCATTCAGACCACCTATTACAATTCAGGTCTGATCGGCCGTGTTTCCGGCATCGAGGAGGACATCGCCGGTGAGTGGCCCAAGGGCTCCGGTCATCTTTATATCGGCGATCAGCTCATGATGGTGGGCGCCGAGATCGTCGACCGCGAGAAAAAGCTGATCCACTCCGTCGTCACCCCGCGCGGCCCCAAGGTCGATCCCCGTATGGGCGACCGCTCCTCGGACTTTCTCACCTGGTACACCTGGGAGGCCCTGCCCGGTTACGCCGGCAAGGACACCAATGTGGTCGCGATGAGCCACATCCCCAAATCCTGGCCGGTCTACTGGCCCGACAAGGAAGCGATCGCCGATGATCCGGGCTGGCGCAACGACAGCTTTGATAACGACTCCAAGCGCGCCGCCTGGAACGGCTATTTCGGCAAGAACCAGTTCAGCGCCGACCAGGAAAGCTATTTCGTCATGGACGATTACAACGATGCGAAGTATAATTTCTATCCCGACTCCACCGATCTCTCCCGCCGCGGCCTCGGCCTGCAAGCCTCCTCGCGCGGTCTGCAGTGGGCCCAGGTGCTGGCCCAGGATGTGCTCTTTTTTATTTATGACATCACCAACATCGGCACCACCACCTACGACAAGGTCGTCTTCAGCATCATCTGCGGCTATATGGCCGGCGGCGATGGCGAGGATGATAACTGCACCTTCGACCGCTCGATCAACCTGACCTATACCTGGGACTATGACGGCATCGGCTCCGGCGGCTGGTCGCCGGTCGATATCGCCGGCTGCGCCTTCCTCGAAAGCCCCGGCAACTTCCGCGACGGCATCGACAACGACGGCGACGGCGCCATGGGCTCGGGCAAGACCATCACCGAGGAGATGTTCAAGCCGGCGCAGCTCGCCGCCGGCCAGGATGTTGTGGTGATCTCCTACGGCAATAATTTTGAACGCAGTGTGCAAAAGATGCCGGCCGACTCGCTGGCGATCACCGGCCCCAAGGGCAACCGCATCGTCTTCCGGCCGGGACAGCAGGTCGAGGAGATCCGCTTCAACGGCGTCGATGACAACCTCAACGGCCTGATCGACGAGAACAACTATAACGAGATCGAGATCACCACCGGTGTCACCCAGAAAAGCTATGTCTATGTTGGCCTGAAATATGTCGATTATATCACCGGCGAGGGGATGGACAACAAGCTTATCGACGAACGCCGCGATGACGGCCTCGACAACGACGGCGACTGGAATCCGATCACCGACGATGTCGGCCTCGACGGCCAGTTCAACACCATGGATTCCGGCGAGGGCGACGGCCTGCCCACCTCCGGCGCCGGTACCAGCGCCCCGGGCGAACCCCACGTCGACAAGACCGACGTCAGCGAATCGGACCAGCTCGGCCTGACCAGCTTTTATTTCTTCTATCCCTTTAACAAGTTCGGTCTTAAAGAGGACGAGAAGCTCTGGACCTACTCGACCCCCGGCTCTTTTGTCAATGGCGTCGGCAACAACGTCGACGGCGACTGGATCTATGCCTCCGGTTACTTCCCGCTCAAACCGGGCGAGACCGAGCGCATTTCCACGGCCATCATCTATTCGGCCTGGGTGCCGGGCGATCCGCGCAGCGGCATCGTCGCCAAAAAAGCGACCGCCCAGTTCATCTATGACGAAAACTACAATTTCGCCAAGGCCCCCAATCCTCCCAAGGTCTGGGCTTCGGTCGGTGACCGCGAGGTCACTCTCTATTGGGACGATTCGGCGGAATTCTCCTATGACGCGGTCAGCGGCTACGATTTCGAAGGCTACCGCATCTACCGCGCTTCCGATCCCGGCTTTGAAGACGCCAAGCCGGTCACCGACTATCTCGGCAGCCGGCTGATGTCCGTGCCGCTGGCGCAGTACGACCGCAAGAATGGCATCTCCGGATTTTATGCCGAGAGCTATCCGGGCACCGGCGTCGAGTTCTACCTCGGCAATGATACGGGACTCGCCCATTCTTTCCGCGACACCACGGTCGTCAACGGCTATACCTACTATTACGCAGTCACAGCGTACGACCGCGGCGATCAGATCAACGGCTTCAACCCGGTCGAGTGCCCGATTGATATCAGCATCGATGCCGCCGGCAACGTCTCGCTCGGCTCCAATGTGGTGGCGGTCGTCGCCGCGGCCAGGGCGGCGGGCTATCAGTCACGCGAGAAGATGATCCCGCTCGAGAAAGAGGCGGGTACCATCGGCACCGGTTCGGTCCTGGCCGAGATCGTGGATGAAAAGATGATTCCGGACGGCCACGATATTCTCGTCCGCTTCACCGATACCGCCTCGGACGGGGTCGATAATGATAACGACTGGGATGTGGCCCTGCATGACCTCGGCGCCGATGGCATCGCCGGAACCGGCGATGCCGGTGAGGGGGATGGCGTGCCGACCATCGGTGAGCCCAATCTCGATAACAACGATCTCCAGGAATGGGTGCCGATGACGACGGGCTACAGCATTTTCGACGTCACCAACCCGGCCGATCCGTTCACTCTGGTGGAAACCTCTTTCATCCAGCTCGCCGAAGGCCAGGCGATTCCCGACACCGTGGTCGACACCAGCGGCGACATCGACGGCGGACGCGATTTCTTCTACGGCATGCGTCTCAATATCGAGAACGCCAACCGGGTTGAGAAGATCATCGAAAAGTCGAACTGGAACGTCATTCGCACCACCGCTCCGATGAATTACGCCTACGTTTTCAACAAATTCTCCTTCGCGGGCTATTATGAGGTCGGCGTGGAGTACCCCGTCAACATCGCCGTCGTCGCTCTGGATGATCTCAGCGGAGAGTCTTCGCCTCTGACCATTCACCGCAAGAACCCCAACGGCACGATGGGCGCGGCCTATCCCATCCCCGGGGTGAAGACCAACTTCAAGGTGGTCGATATGGACACCCGGACGGAGATCCCCTACGCGTTCCTGGATTACGCTATCCGTCCTTCCTTCATCGAGCCGGGCCAGCTCTCCAATTTCGACCGCATCATCTTTTACGAAACGGTGGGCGCGGAGACCAAAGTCACCTGGAGCCTCTATTTCGCCGGCAACGACACCAGCAGCTATCACCCGAAGGCGGGCGATACCCTGTGCGTCGTCACCACCAGGCCTTTCGGCAGCCGCGACTCCTTCAGCTTCACCACCACCGCGGCGCAGGTCGATGAGGCCCAGGCCGCGGCGGAACTGAAAAATATCAAGGTGGTTCCCAATCCCTACGTCGCCTCCGCGG
>Ga0116149_1003751_pt1 | contig 15454 bp, 10 predicted proteins | sample AD_UKC057_MetaG_FD_89787 | JGI IMG/M metagenome (GOLD analysis project Ga0116149, IMG submission 89787) | Active sludge microbial communities of municipal wastewater-treating anaerobic digesters from USA - AD_UKC057_MetaG | ecosystem: Engineered > Bioreactor > Anaerobic > Digestate | place: USA... | reverse complement strand
GCGTGTGCTTCAGCACCGCTTTGGAATGGGAACGTACGGAGGACGGTCCTCGGAAAGCGGCGGTCAACCGCCGCACTCCAGACGCTTCGCGACCTCGGAGCCGAACTGAGCAGAGGCGAATGCCACAACAAACACCGGCCCAAGGAGTTAGACACCCTCGACAGCGCTGCTCCGAGAAGCCACTCGGCGGCTTTGCTTAGGTTGACGCGTATGCGCGGCCGCGGGAGAGTCCGTGTGCTACAGCACCGCTTTAGCATGCGGTCACGGATGGCGGCCCGATCCAACCGCAGAGACACGAAGACACGCAGCGCGGCCAAGCCGCAACCGAAGCGATCGAATCCTCGTACACATCTGGCTCGGACGGTCACGCCGGTCGCCGCGCTGCGATGGCGCTGACGCGCAGGGAATGGTGTGAGGAGAACAAGAACTCAGCCGCAGAATTCGCTCGCAGCCTGCGAGCAATCTCAACGATTGCAGTGCAGAGAACACGCGGTTGGGAATCTCCGCGCTCTTCGTGCCTCCGCGGTGTCCTGCCCGGCCTTTTGCTGTCGCGGCTCCGCTCATGCGCCGAACGATTCAGCTCACCGATGGCGGCCCCTCCGTGCCCGCTGAATTGCCAGCCTGCGCGGCGGGGCCGCCATTCGGCGGAACGCCTGGATCGCGAATGCCTCTCCACTCCTGATACTGTTTGTTGAGGCGAGCAAGTATATCCTCGTAAACACTCAACGACGCACCTTGGCATTTGCAGTGCCGTGCTGGATCCGCGCTGAAACTATGAACCCCTTGCCCTTCCAAGACGTGATGACAGCACGTGAACTCATCCAACCGGGCCACGCGGCCCGTTCACTTGCGTCACGACCCGACTCTAACCCAGACCCGGGCCTTGCTCCAAGCCGCCGGTGACGTGAGGGGACTCTCCGGGGTGAAAGTGGAACGAGGATGGCATGATCGGCTGTGGCGTCTTCATTGGTCCCTATTCGCGTCCATTCGCGTCCATTCGCGGTCACTTTACCTGTCCTGCGTTATCAAACCTCATTCAGTATGAATCATCCGATTCGGGGCGTTCTTGCAGCGCCTCTTCTGCTTCTATTCGCTTCTTACGTTCGATTATATACAGTGGGAACGCGCTTGCTGTGCCTGTATTGGCTCTGCTCGAGAGAGACAGAACCTCAGTCACTCTCTCCGCCGTGCCCTCCCTCAGATGCCAGATCGTCTTATCGATGATCGAGTGTGCATATGCAGTACCATCAATCATTGGCGTAATCTCCAGCACAAAAAACTCAGTGCTGTTAGTAGATATGTCGGGGAAGCGAACCTTCACTGCCTCAGAGCCTCGCACGTACCACAAGCCTGAATCAAAGCCTGAATCAAAACCAGCAACGTATGCACCTCCATCGGCCGTTGGTGTGATACTCGTGAAGTGCGTCTCGGAAAAAGAGGCAGGCGCCTTCTGACCTCGAGTCTCGTTCTGCTTTGGGCGGTCACAACTCAAGCCGGCCAACATTATAGCGCAGATCGCGAAGATGACTCGTGCGCTCATAAGGTCCGTCGACGCCCCCCAAAACGACAGAATTGTGCGACAGCCGCCCCGCCGTGATAACGCCCGCGACTTTCGAACTGCGAAGTGACGCGGCTGTTCGCTCCAGTGAGCTGGTAGAAGGTCATCTTTGTGTCCGCCTTGTGAACGTCCTATCGCTGTGCCCCATCGTCCCGTGTCGGTAATCAATGTAGGTGATGCACACCCTGAAACTGTCCGCCTTCCGGTCGACAAACTCTTTGAAGCGGCAAAGCACATCGTCGAGCGAACAGTCTCTGAGCCCACCACTCTCGCTTGGCATCTCGAATGTGTAACTCCGATAGTTGGGCTGCGCCAAGGCGGCGAGGTACTCACCGAACTCGATCAAACCATCAACTCCACTCGTCTCCCGTGTCTCGTTGTCGCTCATCATTGTCCTCTCTTCGAAAATGACGCTCTCACTGTCGCTTGAACGCCAACGACAAATGTTTACTCGGTGCGGCTGACCACCTACTCCGGTCCCGCCAACACCGCGAAAACTTAGGTCAATTCCGCTCCGCGAAAATCCAGGCTAGCAGTGGGTGAAGCGACGCCACGAGAACCTGCCTCCGATTGTTCCCAAGTCACGTCTCTATCACCATCTACTCGCGCCCCACGCGATGCGCAGAAACACCCACCCGGCACGAGCTGCTTCCCGCATTTGCAGCAATGGTGGTACTCGGCATGCATTCCTTTACTCATACGGGGTTATCCGAGTGATTCATTCGCCGATGGCACGGGTGCCATTCGGTTGACCACACGGTCTGCCCTCACACCGTGGGAGCTGGGGCAGAAGTCCCGACTCCACAAACGCCACCATTCGGTTGGTCGTCATGGTCAGGAAGGGTGGCGCAACACTGAGGAAGAAGCAACTGCAGAATCGCGAGACCCCGTGGGGAAAAAGCCGCAGTCAACCCGGCGAGTCCACGAACCGAAAAGCAGGCGGTCCTGGTCGTCGATCTTGTGCTGTCTTTCGGTTTTTCAACTTTCGCCCGCCAGGCTGCTCACGCCGCCCGGCGCTGGCCCCGATGCAAGAGATTCCGCGTACACCGCAATCCTCTCGATCCACCTGCTCACCGCGGTCCGACGCGGCATTCTCGCAAACATCTCCTCGGAGATCCCGGTCTCTTTCTTGAGAACGCATTGAGCCGATGAACCTCTCCGGGGACGACGCACGCGTTAAGCCAGCTGAAAGCCGGCGCTCCGGTGCTCCTCACGATCTCGCTGCCCACGTGCGAAGGGGTCAAATCCCTCGTCGGCAGACGGCTACGGAACCACGGTTCATGGGCAGCACCCGCAGGCACGCGTCTTTCATGATCCACCGCGGATTCATGAGGCACTCGCCTCTCTCTCTTCCATGAATGCCCCAGGCCCATTCTCGTTTTGTTGTTTTGCATGCACTTGGCGCGTTGACGCTTTGTGTGGCGGTTTCGCGTCCGCCGTGGTAGTGAGAGCGTCCATGACCTCATACCAGCTTGGGAGCGCCGCCGCCTGGTTCGGACTCGGCGCCGCGACGGCGGCCATCGGCCTGGGCCTCGCGTTGCCGACTGCACAGGCAGGCGGGGAAACGGCGGAGTCGGGACACGCGCGGCCATTCCACGAGGCCGAGATCATCTTTCCACTCGAGACGTGGCACAACCACGCCTCGTGCATCGTCGAAACGCCGAGGGGCGACCTGCTGGTGTGCTGGTTTCACGGCTCGGGCGAGCGCACCGCGGACGACGTGAAGATCGAAGGGGCGCGCAAGCGCAAGGGATCCCGGCAATGGAGCCAACGGTTCACCATGGCCGACACGCCCGGCTACCCGGACACCAATTGCGCGATGTTCATCGATCCTGAGGGCCGGCTTTGGCTGTTGTGGCCGACCATCCTGGCCAACCGGTGGGAAAGCGCCCTCATGAAGTACCGCATTGCCTCGGATTACCATCGCGACGGCCCGCCGCGCTGGTCCGCGACGGACATCCTCCACATCACCCCCGGAAAGGAATTCGAGGACGAGATCGCCCGGCGCCTGCCGTCCCTCGAACAGCTCGTCCGGGAATCCGCCCTGCCTGAGCAGGATCGCCGCGAGGCGCAGGAGTATCTCGATGCCATGCGGCAGCACGCCACGGACAAGCTGTATCGGCGCCTGGGCTGGATGACCCGGGCGCATCCGTACGTGCTCGATGCCCACCGCCTCATCGTGCCCCTGTATCACGATGGTTTCTCCTTCTCGCTCATGGCCATCACGGACGACTGGGGCGCGACCTGGCGCTTCAGTCCGCCCCTGATCGGCGGCGGCAACATCCAGCCCAGCATCGTCCGGCGGACGGACGGTTCCCTTTACACGCTCATGCGTGACAACGGTCCCGCGCCTCATCGGCTGATGCAGAGTGACTCGCGCGACCGGGGAGAGACCTGGACGCCCGTGACCGACAGTGTCCATCCCAACCCCGGATCCGGGGCCGAGATCATCGGCTTGCGCAACGGCCATTGGGCGCTGGTGAGCAACGATACCGAGAAAGGCCGCAACAGCCTGAGCGTGCAGATCTCGGACGATGAGGGGAAGACATGGAGATGGAAGCGCCGCCTCGAGTACGACCCGCCTGGCCCCGAAGCCGGCGCCTACCATTATCCGAGCATCATTCAGGCGCGCGACGGCACGCTGCACGTCACTTACAGTTTCCATCTCAATCGCCGCGCCCTGCCGCGGGATGTCGACGGCGATCCGGCGGCGAAATCGATCAAGCACGCCCAGTTCAACGAGGCCTGGGTGCGCGAGGGAGATCCGCGGTAACCCGCGTATTTCGTAGCGCGGCGCTGATTCCCGCCTTTGACGGAGCGAGATGGCGCGGACTCACGTCCGCGGCTACGCAGCGCTGGAAGATCTATCAGGCGTGGTAGTTGGCCGACTTGCGCGAGTGCTCGCGCACGAGCAGGCCGGTCCGGTGCAGTTTGCGCAACAGGTAGGAGGCGCGTTGAATTCCGATGCGCAACAGGTCACGGCATTCGGCATTGTTGATGCCGCCGTGCTGGCGGACATGCTCGAGGATTCTGGCCTCGTCGCTGGCTTCAGCGACACACTGTCGGCTCCCCGTCTTCCCGGCCCGCTCGGGGTGGCTCGCGGCGCAGTCTTTTGGGGCCGGCGCAGGCTCTGCCCCCGGATAAACGAAGTGGAGATGTTCAGGGCCGATCTGGCCGCCGCCGCTCTCGATCAGGGCGCGTTCGATCAGGTTTTTGAGTTCGCGCACGTTGCCGGGATAATCGTAAGCGGCCAGAGCCGCCAAGGCGTTCGGGGTCAAGGCGGGGGGGCGCATCCCCATCTCGGTCGCCAGGCGCTCGAGGAAATGACACGCCAGAAGCGGGAGGTCCTCCTTGTGCTCCCGCAACGCCGGCAGTGCCAGGCTGAAACCGTTCAGCCGGAAGTAAAGGTCCGCCCGGAATCTCTTGGCCTCGATCTCGGGCTGCAAATCCACGTTCGTCGCCGACAAGACGCGAAACGTGACGTGCTTGGTCTGGGACGACCCGACAGGCGCGACCAGTCCGTCTTCGAGCACGCGCAACAAATTGCCTTGCAGCGAGGGCGGCAGGTCGCCGACCTCATCCAGAAACAGCGTGCCGCCGTCGGCCTGTTCGAAGTAGCCGGCCCGTTCCTGGACCGCGTTGGTGAAAGCGCCCTTCACGTGGCCGAAGAAGCACGATTCCGCGAGTTCCTCGGGGATGGCCGAACAGTTCACCGCGACAAACGGGCCCCGGGCCGTCGGCCCCTCGAAGTGGATGGCCCGCGCCACCAGTTCCTTGCCGGTCCCGCTCTCGCCCGTGATCAGCACATGCACCGAGGTGAATTGCAGCAGCTTGCGGATCTCTTCGATCATCCGGTGCATGGACGCGCTCTGGCCGACCAGCGCGCCCAAACCCCAGGGCGCCGCCTCGCGCCGGGCCAGTGTGCGGACCTCGGCCTCCGCGCGGCGCCGTTCGTTGACTTCGGCCTGCAATTGCTCGTTCTTCCGTTCGAGCTCGAGGCTCAGGAAATGGATCTTGAGGTGAGTTTGGATCCGGCTGAGCAGTTCCTCGGTCTGAAAGGGCTTCCCCACGTAATCCACTCCACCGGCCCGGAAACCCTCGACCACGCGCTCGACCTCGTCGTGGACCGTCAGGAAAATGACTGGGATCCCGCGCGTCCGTTCGTTGGCCTTGAGGCGGCGGCACGTCTCGTAGCCGTCCAGGCCCGGCATCATCACGTCGAGCAGGATCAGATCGGGCTGGGCGCGCGCCGCGGTCTCGAGCGCTTTCGGGCCGCTGCGGGCGACCAGGATCTCGTAACCCTCCGGCTCGAGCGTGTCACTCAACGCGCTGAGATTCGCCGGCACATCGTCCACAATCAGGATCTTGGCATTCATGGCGAAACGATCCGCCGCAGGATGACGACAACCTTGTCGAGATCGAAACTCTGCACCAGCGGTTGCAGCGCCTGGGCCAGGCGCGCGCCGTCCGCGCCTGCCGACGCCAACTCGCCCAGGGCCCCCTTCAACTCCGTGCTCCGGTTCTCTTCCGCGGCGGCCAGCGCCCGCCGCAGCAGCTCGGGTGGCAGAGCGCTCACATCGATCTCACCCGCGCACGGCGCCTCGGGCTCCGGGCCCGGCGCCGGCTCGAACTCGGCGTCCAACAGCCTCCTCAAGCATTCGCAGATGCGCTCGAATCGGAACGGCTTGCCCAGGAAATCCGCAAACCCGGCCGCGATACAGTCCTTCTGCTCGTGCGCCAAAACCGACGCCGAAACCGCCACCAGCACCGGCCGGTCCGGCCCGCACTGCCGCCGAATCCGCCGCGCCGTCTCGACGCCGTCCATCCCCGGCATCCGGATATCGAGAAACACGATGTCCGAGGCCCGTTCGGCCAGAAGCGACATTGCCTCTTCTCCGCTCGCCGCGATGCGCACCTCGCATCCGATCGCCTCGAGCATTTGCGACAGCACCTCCCGGTTCTGCGCAATGTCGTCCACGACAAGCGCGCTGACCCGGCAGCCTTCTCGCAGTCGGGTCCCGATGCCAAGTCGCCCGAGACTCTGGACTTCGGTCCTGGGCTTTCCCCTCGCCAGCGGGATCGTGAAGAAGAACCTCGATCCCTTCCCCGGTTGCGACTCGACCCGCAGCGCGCCGCCCATCAGCTCGACTTGCTGACGCGACAACGCCAACCCAAGCCCCGTCCCGCCCTTCCGGACTCCTTCGCTGCCTTGCTGGAACGGTTGGAACAGCCTGGCCTCGAGTTCCGCATCAATGCCAGGTCCGGTGTCGGATACGTCGAAGCGGTAGCGAAGGACGGGAGGAGGGGCGGGGGACGAGGGACGAGGGGCGAGGGATTGGTCATTGGTGGTTGATGGTGTCTGACCGGTGATGCGTGACGCGTGATCCGTGACGGGGGAGTCGGGGTCCGCGATGGGCGCGACCGGGGGTGCAGTGTCGTCCAGTTGCGCCACGCGCAGGATGACAGTCCCTTGCTCGGTGAACTTCACGGCGTTCCCCAACAGATTGACCAACACCTGCCGCAACTTGCTCTCGTCCCCCCGCACCCACTCTGCACTCTCCACTCCCCACTCTCCCACTCTCCCACTCGACCTTGAACTCGAGTCCCTTCTGTTCGCACCGGATGCTGCACATCGCCGCGACGTCACGAACCAGGCTGGCCAGATCGAAGTCGGTGGTGCGGACCTCCATCTTTCCGGCCTCGATCTTGGCCAGATCGAGGATGTCATTGATCATGGGCAACAGGTGGCGCCCGCTGTTCTCGATCGTTTCGAGCGCCTGGTGCTGCCGCGGGGTCGCGTGGCGATCCCGCCGCAGGAGTTGCGAATAGCCCAGGATCGCGTTCATCGGGGTGCGGATCTCGTGGCTCATGTTCGCCAGGAACAGACTCTTGGCGCGATTGGCCGATTCGGCGGCCTCCTTGGCCTGTTCGAGCGAACGGTTGCGTTCGATCAACGCCCGATTGCGCTCGCGCCGATGCTTGATTGCCAGTCCGGCAAAGAACAGGCCGCCAGCGACGGCAAAGCCGAACCCGCCGATCATGCCCATTTCCGCGTAGTTGCGGCGCACGACGAGCCTGATCGAGCCCGGCGCCGAGACGTTTAGATCCCGATCCACCGCGCGCACCCGGAATTCGTATTGGCCGTAGGGCGGATTGGTGTACGCGATTTGCCTTGTGTAAACGGGACACTCGCGCTGCCAGTCCGACACCACCCTTGGAGCGGGGACGGCCTGGTCGCCAGGCACAGTCATCATTGTCGGAGTGGGGACGTCCTCGTCCCCAACCAAAGGCGGTGCACCGTCCTGTTCGTCGATCGCGTCGGTTGACCGCACAGGCCGCGGACGAGGCCGTCCGCGCTCCAACACCGCCGGAGCGGGGACGTCCCCCGCCATCGCGAGTGAACACGGTGTTTCTCGGCGACGGGCCATCGCCGCTCCCGAAAAGATGGCGGGTCATGGCAAGAAAGAGCACAATCAACTCCGGGTTTTACAAAACATGAAACGATTCACACTCTGGCTGGCGATGATGTCCCAGGCCTTGTCCGGCGAGATGGAGTTCGAAAACAACAGCGCGGCCTCGTGGCTCGCACACGCCCCGCCCGTTCCTCAATTCCGTGTTCCTGCCTCGCGCATCGAGTGGGAGCCGCGCCGGCGCCAGATTCGGGCACGGTTGCTCGACCTGCTGGGCAAACTGCCGGAGCGTCCCAAGGCGCCTTCGGTGCATGTCGTGTCGCAGGAAGACCGCGGCGACTACATCTGCGAGTCGTTTCGGTTCGACAACGGGGCCGGCGACCAGGTGCCAGGTTTCCTCCTGTTGCCGAAGGAGCACGCTCGGCCAGGACCGGCCATTCTCTATTGTCATTGGCACGGCGGCGAGTACGACAAGGGGAAGATCGAGCTGTTCGAGGCGGAACACACCCCGGAACCGCCCGGCCCGGCGCTCGCCCGGCGCGGGTACGCCGTCCTGGCAATCGACGCCTGCTGTTTCGGCGAGCGTCAAGGCCAGGGGCCGGGCGGGTCGCGAGAACGCGGTAGCGCGGCCGAGCTGACGGCCAGCAAGTTCAATCTCTGGGTCGGGCGTTCGCTGTGGGGGATGATCCTGCGCGACGATCTGATGGCGTTGGATTACCTGGCGTCGCGGCCCGAGGTCGACGCCCGGCGCATCGGCGTGACGGGGATGAGCATGGGGGCGACCCGCGCGTGGTGGCTGATGGCGCTGGACGACCGGATCAAGGCAGGCGTGGCGGTCGCCTGCCTGACGCGCTACCAGAACCTGATCGCGCACGCGGGTCTGCACCACCACGGCATCTACTACTACGTGCCCGGGATGCTGAATCACTTCGACACGGAGGCGGTCCTGGCGTTGATCGCGCCCCGCCCCCTCCTGCTCATGAACGGCGACCGGGATGACGGCTCGCCGATCGATGGCATCCGGACCATCGAAACGCAAGTGCGCCCGATCTACCAGATCTACGGCGTCGAGGCGTCTTTCCGAAGCGAGGTGTACGCGGGCATGGGCCACGAATACCGTCCACCCATGTGGCAGAACACCCTGGCTTGGTTCGATCGGCATCTTGCTTTCTAGCCCGCGTGTTCCATGGAGTTGTGATTCCGGCGAAGCCGAATACTCCGAAACGCGAACCCATGCGGGCTAGAAAGGCGTGAATTCCGCATGGATTCGGCAGCCGGGGACTGATACGGTCGGGTTGTTATGGCCAGCAACCCGATGCGCAGTCTGCGGCGGCTTCAGGCGGAGGCGCAGGACGCCCTCGACGACGAGAGGCTCGCGCAGCGTGACGAGCGTCAGATCTCGAGGCTGCAAACCTTCGTCCATTTCTGGTGGCTGGTGGCCCGCAGTTTTGTGCGGAACAGATGTCCGCTGCGCGCCTCCGGCCTGGCGTACGCCAGCCTCCTGGCCATGGTGCCGATGCTGGCCGTGGTCATCAGCGTCTCGGCGAGCCTGCTCAAGAGCCAGGGGGAAGAACCGATCCAGCGCTTCATCGACACGCTGGTCGAGCGCCTCACCCCTTCCATGCGCGGCTCGGCGCCGCTCTTCCCCTTTCGAGACTCGCAAACAACAACCACGCACACCGCGGCCGGCGCGGCCGCCCCGGCCGGGCCGGGGGGGGCATTGATCGATCCGGAGGAATACGAAAAGACGCGCGAAGACATGGTGCGCAAGATCAACGGGTTTATCGGGAACATTCGCAGCGGCACACTGGGCGTGACCGGCACGGCGGCCTTGCTGTTCGTGGCGATCGGCATGCTCAGTCGCATCGAAGACACGTTCAACGACATCTGGGGCGTCACACGCGGCCGGTCGTGGTTCATGCGGATTGTCCAGTATTGGGCGGCGATCACTCTGGGCCCCATCCTGCTCGCCGTCACGTTCACCATGACGAGCAGCCCCTACTTCGAGGCCACCAAGAAGCTCGTCGCCAGCTTCGGCGCGCTGGGCGCGTGGAGCCTCAAGGCCGGCCTGACGATGTTGCCCTACGTGATCTGGAGCCTGGCGTTCGGGCTGTTCTACCAGCTCATGCCCAACACCAAGGTGCACTGGCGGGCCGCCCTGGTGGGCGGTGTGGTCGCCGGCTGCCTCTGGCAGCTCAACAATGAGTTCAGCGTGCTCTATGTCTCGCGCGTGGTGAGCAACAGCCACATCTACGGCGGGCTGGGCATGGTGCCGGTGTTCATGATCGGCCTCTACGTGGCGTGGGTGATCCTCCTCCTGGGCGCCCAGGTGGCCTACGCGTACCAGAACCGCCGCACGTACCTCCAGGAGAAACAGGTCGAGGGAATCCACCAGCGCGGACGCGAGTTCGTGGCTCTGCGGCTGGCCACGGAGATCGCCTGCCTTTATCACCAGGCCAAAGGACCGGTCACCGTCGCCGCCCTCGCCGAGCGGGTCGGCGTTCCCACCAGCCTCACCGGACAACTCCTGCGCGCCTTGACCCGCGCCGAACTCCTGGTCGAAACCACCGACACGGACACGGGCTATCTCCCGGCCCGCCCGCTCGACCGCATCACAGCCCAGGATGTCCTGCAGGCCGTCCGCGCCGGTCAGGGCATGGAGTTGGCGACGCACGAGGATCCCGGACGCGCTTTGGTGCGAGACGAGTTCGAACGCATCGCCGCCGCCGAACGCGACGCTGCCACCGGCGTCACGCTGCAAACCCTGGCCAAACGGGTGACCGGTGCGGGACAGTCGAGCCAGCCCGATCGAGAGGGAGACCCTGCTATTTGCCCTCGATCTGCTTGAGCGCCGCGGCAGCGGCCTCGGGGTGCTGCGCCTTGATGGCTTCGCCGATTCGCTGAACGGCCAGCTTCGCCTCACCCTGCGCGCCCGGTTGCGCGACTTGCTCGACCGCCACAGTGAGCGCATCCGGATGGTGGCATCCCGCCAGGGCGCCCAGAATCAGCTTGCGATCCGTGTCGGTCTTCGCCCCGGCTAGCAGTGTGCGATACCGGGCGACGACCTCCGGATTCGGGTGGGCATTCTGTTCGCCGAGCAGCCGGGTTAAGCCCCGCAGGACCAGAACCCGCTCAGTTTCAGAGGCCGCCTTCGAGTAACAGTCCGAGAGCGGTCCCCACGCCGAGGCATCCGGCCAGTCGGCCAGCGTGCGCAACCCGATGTCACGAAGCGAAGAGTCGGCGTCCGCGGCGCTCTTCGCCACCAGGTCAAGCCCCTCGGCATCCGGACACACCGCCAATAGTGGCAGGTATGTCTGCATGCCACCCAGGCTCGGCGCGGCTTCGAGTGCGGCGCGGATGGCGGCGGCGTTCGCTGATGGCGCGCCGACGCGGCTCAGCAACTGGCTGGTGGCTTCCATGGCCTCCGCCCGGACCGACTCGGCCCGCAGGCCGCCCAGCGCCTTCAGGACGGACGGCACGTCCTCCGCCGTCCCGACGCGCGTCAGACCTTGAAAGGCCAGCTTGACCATGTCGGGAGACGTGCTGCCTGCCTCGACGAGGAAGACGCGCAGGCTCGATGGGTTGGCCCGGCGAACCAGGGCGGCAAGGAAGGGCGTCTTGGGGCCGGCCATGCGATTGCGGAGCTGGGCGATCAAGGCCTGGTCCACAGCGGCGCCGCCTTGAAGTCCAGCCAGGGCGATCTCGATCAGCTTGAGTTCCTCCGACCCCTTGGCCGCCTGGGCGGCTTGGGCCAACTCGGGAACGTTCGACTCGTCGGCTCGAATGCGGTCGGCCAACCCCGCCGCAAAAAGCGCCGCCTGGGCGAGCAGGGGCACGTCGGACGCTGTGCCGATCCGCCCCAGGTTCGAGATCGCCGCGCTTCGAACCAGCGCGTGCGGCGAGTCGACTTCCGCAGCCACCGCCTTGCGCGCCTCCGCGTCCCCGCGCTCGGCCAGCGCTTCGAGCAGGAGCGCCTGATGCGTCGGCTCCAGGTTCGGCAGCAATGCCGCGAAACCCTTCGACGCCTCGGCATTCTGCATGGTCGCCACCGCCGCGATGGCCGAGGGCTTGAAGATCTTTTCCGCGCCGGTCAACGCCTCGCTCGCACGTTGCAGCCCGCCGTCCTCATCCAGCCTCAGCAGGGCTTCGAACGCGCCGCGTCGGACATGATCGGCATGGTCCGCTGCGAGCAATTGGTCGTAGATGCGAACCGCTCCCGGGCGTCGGTTCTGCGCAACCAGTCGTTCCGCGAAGAGGAACGATCCGGCGGCCACGGCGTCCGCAACAGCGGGATCGTTCTTCTGGCGGGCCTCCGCCAGGGCGGTCCGCGCCGTGGAACCGCCGATCTTGCCCAGCGCCAGGTACGCGGCGCCAGCCACCGCACGATCCTCGTTTTTGGCGAAATCCAAGAGCGCATTGACAGCCTCCCGATCGCGCCGGGTGCCAAGGGTGTTGATGACCTGGACAAGCGCCTGCCCCTTGAGACGTTCGAGGGCCTCACGGAGAACCTGCCCGGCCTGAGTCGACGAATTCTTTGCCAAGGCCAGGCACGCGATGCCGACTGTCTCGTCGCTCTCGAGCAGCCTGGCCGCGGCGGGCACCGAGGCCTCCGTGCCAATGATCGCCAGTTGCGTGCAGACGAAGCGCCTGGCCTCGAACGTCGCCTGCCCGGTCAGCGCCTCCGCCAGCTCGGATTCGAGCTTCTGGCGCGCGGCGGGATCGCCGACCGCCTGGGCCACCCATTGTTCATAGTGGCGCAGGACGGCGACATTGCCGCCGGACTCGTATTGGCGAAGGGCTTCGAGGTTGCTGCCTGCCGTGTCGGCGGCTTGCGGCATCACCGCAGTAGCCAACCACGCAATCGCTAGGACAAACTGAGTCTTCATAAATTCAACCCGGTCCGGTGGGGTTTCTACACGCGCCACGGGGCGCGCGGCTCGCGGTACAGCATCCGATTGGCCTCGGCGCAATCGAAAACCTCCTTCACCGGATCCCACCCGAGCTTTCGGTTGAGCCGCGCGGCGATGGTCATGCTCTCGACGACCGCCTGGGCGCGGTGGGCGACCTCGGGATGACAAAGCGGCTGGCGCCGGCTGCGAATGCACGCGAGCAGGTCGCGGATGTGCGAACTGGCATTGGACCAGCTCACGCCGCCTTCGGGCCGGAATTGGAGTATGGATTTTGGCTCGGCCGTCACAAGGTCCGTCTCATCGTCCACCTGCACCCAACCCGCATCCCCAATGTAGCGAATGTAACGATCGGTGAACCCCTTGCGCTGGTAGAGAATCCCCTGCACGCCGTCCGCGTACCGGCATTTGAACGTCCCGGTCATGGCCGTCTCGCTCATCCACGTCTTGGGATCGGGCCAGACCATGTCGCTCGTCTCGAACTCGACCGGCATGGTGTGGTCCGTGCCGAGCACCCACTGCATCTGGTCCGTGTAGTGCGTCCCCATGTCGGTGTGCATCCCCTCGCCCGTGTCCCAGAAGTAGGCCCACCCGTTGACGCGACCGGGATTGAACGGGCGCCACTGGACCGGGCCCAGCCACTGATCATAGTCCCAGCCCTCCGGCACCCGGGTGTTCGGCTGATGCGGAATCGTCCCGCCCGTCCAGACCTGCATCTCGACGGTGTGGATCTTGCCGATCTTCCCCTGCCGCACCAGCTCGCGGGCGAACTGATACGACTCCGTCGAGCGGCGTTGTGTGCCGGCCTGGTAAATGGCCCCGTACCGCTTGCAGAGCTCGACCAGTTCGCGCCCCTCCCGGATGGTCAGGCTGATCGGTTTCTCGCAGTAAATATCCTTGCCGGCCCGCGCCGCAAACATCGAGGCGGTGGCGTGCCAGCGGTTGCCCGTCGCGATCAGCACCGCGTCAACGTCCTTCCGCGCAAGCAGCTCGCGGAAATCGCGGTACACCCGGCAATCCGCGTTGCGATAAAACGCATCGATGGCCTTCTTGCCCGCCTGGCGGCGGTCCTCACGCGCATCGCTGATCGCGGCGAAATGCAGGTCGGGCTGCGAAAGGAAATTCGGGAGAATGTACAGCGCCCGATTGCCCATGCCGATCCCGCCAAAGACGATCTTCTCGCTGGGCGGCGTCGCGCCGTTGAGACCCAGCACCGCCCCCGGCAGGATCAAGGGAGCCGTGACGGCAAACGCTCGGGTCAGGAACTGGCGGCGCGGCAGGACAGACGCGGTGACAGCATTCATCGGCGGAATCCTTTCACTGTGAACAGGGGTCATCGTGCTGGACGCAGAGTTCCCGACACGGCCCCGGATGTAAAGTCAGAAGCTCGATGGCCTGCTCCGGCGGCCGTGAGTCGTTCACACACCTCGCAATCCGAGGCGAAGCCTCGCTAAGGCGCACGAGGACCATCAACCGATTTGTAGCCGCCGACGTGAGTCGGCGCTCATTCCTGCCTTCGTGCAGCGTGATGGCGCGGACTCATCCCGCGCTGCGGGACGGCTACGGAACCACGGTTCACGGGAAGCGTTGACATTCAACGGTTGCACCGCGCCCCGGGTAGGCCCCTCCCTCGCGCCTCGCTCAGTTGCGGGCCCAGCGATAGAAGCGAATGGGCGTGGTCTCGGTCGAATAGAAGCGCGTGACCGTTGCGCCCTGGCCCGTGATGTTGTTCTCGATGGTCGTCCAGGCAACAAGGTCGGCGGAGCCCTCGATGCGGTAACTCACACCGCTGGCCGCGTTGAACCGGAACTCGATCGCCGTGCGAATCGACAGGTCCGATTCGGGGGTGCTGTTGGCGCTGTTCGGGTCGTAGCCGCGCTGCGCCTCGAAACCGTCAGCGAACCCGTCGGCGTCCGTGTCCGCCTTCAAGGGGTGGGTGCCAGGGTCCGCGGCATTGACGAACTTGCCGGAGTTGGATTCGACGCCGTCCAGCAGCCCGTCGCCATCGGTGTCCGGGTTCAGCGGATCGGTTCCGGTATCCGCGGCACTGACGTAGGTTCCCGTGTCGGTCTCCACGCCGTCTTTCAGTCCGTCGGCGTCCGTATCCGGGTTGTTGGCTTTGGTGCCCAGCGTGTATTCCTCGATGTTGGTCAGCCCGTCGTTGTCGAGGTCCGCCGCGGCGTCATCGAGAAGGGGGTTCAGCCCGTTGGCCTCCTCGTAAATGTCGGGCATGCCGTCCGCGTCACTGTCACCCGGGATTGCGACAAGTTCATTGACGAAACCGTAATGGTGGAACGAGTTCCCCTCGCTCGTCGTGTTCAGCACCATCACGAACGTGCCATCGGCAGGCGCCACGTAGTCGTAGCTGATCGCCGCACCCGGCGAGCCGGCGCCGGTGCTCTCCAGGTAGCCGAGGTCGGCGGGGTCCGGCGACCACCGGAGTCCGTCGCGGGAGATGCGGTAAGTCACGCCTGGATCGTCGCTCGCGGTGAAGTCGATGTCCGCACCGCCCCAACTGCTCACAAAGAACGTCAGCCGGTAGGTGTGGGCCTCCCTCAAGCCGGTGAGCGTCAGGGTCT
>Ga0116149_1003747_pt1 | contig 15469 bp, 9 predicted proteins | sample AD_UKC057_MetaG_FD_89787 | JGI IMG/M metagenome (GOLD analysis project Ga0116149, IMG submission 89787) | Active sludge microbial communities of municipal wastewater-treating anaerobic digesters from USA - AD_UKC057_MetaG | ecosystem: Engineered > Bioreactor > Anaerobic > Digestate | place: USA... | reverse complement strand
TATCAATAATTGTTACGTGTTTATTGTTTGTTAGTACCATTCCTTTTTTAAGAACACTAGAATTATTAAGAAATTGGTCTGCTTCACAGGCATGTCCAATTGCTTCATGTGCGAGTAATCCAACAGTATCTGGGTCTAATATTGCACATGCATTGTTTATTGCAGGGCATGGTTTTGAAAATAAAAGTTCTTCTAATTTTTGTTTGTTGTTATTAATTATTTCTTTTTTTTTATAATAATCTATTAACTCTAAGCCTCCAACATTTCCAAACCTTTCATAAGAGCTTTCTATATTTTTGTTTCTTTTACCAGTAATCCATGAATAAAAAAAATAATTTGGTTTTTCTTCATAAATAAAAGAATATGGGTTTACAAAATAGTTTTCTGAATAGTTTTCTTGTATTCTTGTTTCTAGTTGTAATATTTTAACAATGTTATTGTTTTGTTTTTTTATTAATGCATTTTTATTTATTTCTACAAGTTCTTTTGTTTTTTCTTCTATTGAAATGGTTTCAAATTTTTTGTGTTTGAATTTTATTTTATCTTTGTTTTCTGCAACATTTTTATATTCTGTTTTTTTATTTAATTTTTGTGAATTGTTTATACATGTGTCAATAATATTTTTATAATTTTCTAAATTTGTTGTAGAACAAAATCCTAATTTTTTATTTTTTATAGTTCTTATCCCTATACCAATTAGTATGTTTTGGTTAATATCTTTTGTTTGTGTTTTATCTATATTTATTGATAGATTATTTATTTTTTGTAATCTTATGTCATAATAGTTTAATTTTTTTGTTTCTAAATAATTTTTTATTTTATCTAAGTAGTTTTCCACATTTAGTGTGTTTTGGTTTAAATTTTTGTTTTGTGTCATTTATATCATCACAATTATATATGTTAATCAATTTTAAAAATATATCTTATTATATTTATTTACAAAAAATGGTTAAAAAAATAAATATGCCTGCAAAAAAAAATAAGACTATTAAAGAGAAAACAGTAGATGCACTTAATGACATACAGAATATAAAATATAAATTTAGTGGTTCTTTACTTTATTTTAAAAAAAACAATTTACCTCATAAAATATATTATTGGTTAATTGATCATCCTTTTTTTTATAAACAGAAAAGTAGACTAAAATATGTTGCCGTTTCACTTGTTGGTGTTATTGTTAATACGATTATGTTAGTGGTTTTAACTTCTATATTAAAAATTAATTATTTGTTTTCTGCAACATTAACAGAAGTGACATCTATTATTTATACATTTTTTTTAAATAAAAAATATACATTTAATTTGCACACAAAAAATTTTAAACAAAATATTGGTTTGTTTGTTTCTTATTTTTGTGTATGTTTATTAGCATTAGGCATAATTCTTTTGACAATGTATATTTTTGTTGAAAAAGTTGGTATTTTTTATTTATTTGCTTGGGTTTTAGCTGGTGTAATTAATTTTTTTACAATTTACCCCTTACAAACATTTCTTTTTAAATCAAAGATTTTTCCTTGGAATAAATGAAATATTCAATAGGTTTTAATAAGTTTTGTAGTGTATATAAATTAATTAAAAAAGAAGTTTTATGATAAAATTATCTGAAAAAGACATTGGTAACTTAATAGAGGTTACAAAAAAAAAAGGAAATCAAGATGTAGTCTATAAGGGATACCTTATAGAGTTTACAGATTCTTTTCTTAAGTTGAAACTTTTTGATATTGGGTATAATATAGGTATTAATATTGATTCTTTAACAACAATAGCACGCTTAGATGAAAAAATTGTTTTGGGGAAGCCACCATCTTTAGATATTAAGTCTAACCCATCTCTCCCAACTATTACATATATTGGAACAGGAGGTACAATAGGTACACATGTCGATTATGTTACTGGTGGGGTTTATATGTGCAGAACACCCCAAGAAATACTTGCTACAACGCCAGAGCTTGCAAATATTGTGAATATTAAAAAAATAGAGTCTCCTATAATAAAACCTAGTGAAGATTTGGGTTTTCTTGATTGGAAGATTATTTCTGAAAAAGTTTATGATTCTTTAGTTGATGATTCCATTAATGGAATAATTATTACCCATGGGACAGATTTTCTTGCATATACAGGGACTGCACTTTCGTTTATGATAGAAAATGTTAATAAACCAGTTCTTTTAGTTGGTGCTCAAAGATCTCCTGATAGGGCAAGTTTTGATGGTGCCTTAAATTTAATTTGTGCTGCACAGTTTGTTAAAGAAAACATTCCTGGTGTTTTTCTTGTTATGCATGGTTCTATTAATGATGATTATTGTTATGTATTAAATGCCACAAAAGCAAAAAAGTTTCACACTTCTAGAAGAGATACTTTTCAACCAGTTAATGATGTGCCTATTGCAAGGGTTTATTCTGATGGTAAAATAGAATATATTAAAAATAAAGAATTATTACAAATGCTTCCAAAAAATAAACCAATTTTAAAAAATGAGATCAGTGATAAGGTTGGGGTTTTAAAAGTTTATCCAGATTCAGATCCAAGTATAATTGATTGGTATATAGAAAAAAAATACAAAGGTTTAATTATAGAAGGCACCGGTTTAGGGCATGTCCCTACAAAATATGATAGAGATAAAAATTGTTTTTTAGAAAAAAGTTGGATTCCTTTTCTTAAAAAAGCAAATGACAATGGAATTATTTTGATTATGTGTTCTCAATCCATTTTTGGAAGAGTAAATAATTTAGTTTATGCAAATTTAAGATTTGCATCTGAAGCAGGCGTTGAGTATTTAGATCAACACGATATGCTTCCAGAAACAGCATATATTAAATTGTCAATTGCATTGTCAAGATTTAGTGAAAAAGATGACATATTAAATTATATGAAAAGCAATGTTTCTGGTGAAATTTCTAATAAAGAAACACCAGAGTCATTTAATTTTGTTTTTTGATTAGTTATTATTTTTGATGATGGTTATGAAGAAGATAGATATAAATGATTTAGATTATAATAAATTAGGTTTAGAAGTTGGTTTAGAAATACATCAACAATTAGATACTTCTAAACTTTTTTGTAGATGCCCTTCTAAATTAGTAAAGGATGAAACAATTAAACCTGACAAGGTTATTAAAAGAAAATTACGAGCCGTAACTTCAGAAACAGGTGAATTAGATGTTACTGCAAAAATGGAAGAATTGAAATCAAAAACCTTTGTTTATTATTTTTATAATTATAGTGATTGTTTAGTTGAAATTGATTGTCAACCACCATATCCATTGAATCAAGAGGCATTAAAGATTTCTATTATTCTTTCAAAATTAACAAATTCTGTTTTGCTTGATAAATCTTATGTTATGAGAAAGCAGGTAGTAGATGGTTCAAATGTGTGTGGTTTTCAAAGAACTATGTTGGTTTCTACAAATGGGTATTTAAATTTTGATTTTGGGCGAGTTCGTGTTCCATATTTGTTTTTAGAGGAAGATGCTGCAAGGGCAATTGAAAGAAAAGAAGATGAGGTTATTTATTCTTTAGACAGATTAGGTATACCATTAATTGAAATGGTTGTTTGGCATGATATACATACGCCTGAAGATGCAAAAGCTGTCGCATTATTTCTTGGACAGTTGTTTCGTCTTACCGGTAAAGCAAAAAGAGGCCTTGGTTCAATAAGGCAAGATCTTAATATATCAATAAAAGAAGGGGCAAGAGCAGAGATAAAAGGCACCCAGGATTTAGAGTTGATCCCAGAAATTGTAAAAAGAGAGGCGTTAAGGCAAATTAATCTTTTAGAAGTTAAAAATGAATTAATTTCTCGTGGTGTAACTAAAATAATTTTAAATGAAGTAGATGTTTCGAATGTTTTTTTAGATACACAATCTAAGATTGTAAAAGAAGCATTAGTTTCTGGAAAAAAAGCATATGCTTTTTGTTTAAATAACTTTAAAGATATTCTTGGTTTTGAGATACAACCAGGGAGAAGAATAGGCACTGAGCTTGCAAATTATTTGAAAGTATATACTCCTTTAAAAGGTCTTTTCCATTTAGATGAACTTCCAAATTATGGGGTTACACAGGAAAATGTTTTAGATATTAAACGGATATTAAATATTGGTTCAAATGATTCATTTATACTTTTATTATGTCACTCAAATATAATTTCTTTTGTAAAATCAATTTTAGAAAAAAGAATAAATGGTTTATTAGATGGTGTTCCTAAAGAAACAAGAGTAATTACACCCGATGGAAATAGTGAGTATCAAAGACCAATTTCAGGGAGAGCAAGAATGTATCCTGAAACCGATTTAGATTGTATTGAATTTACACAAGAATTTATAACAGAATCTTTAAATGATATGCCTTTGTCTTTAGAAGAAAGAGAAAATGTTTATATAAATAATTTTAAGTTGTCTAAGCAGTTAACAAAGAAAATGGTATTAAGTAATTATGCCCCACTTTTTGAAAATATTTTAAAACAGAACCCTTCACTTTCTCCAACAAGTGTTTGTGTTTTTTTATTGGAAGATTTAACAAAATTATCTCGTGCAAGTTTAATTAATGTAGATGATATTGAAGACAACAAATTTTTTGAGTTTTTTTCATATAATGATTTTAATAAGATTCCTAAATCAAAGTTGTTAGATTTGTTTGTTTATTTTATAAAAAATAATGTTTCTATGTCACAAGCAGTTAATGATTTAAATCTATTAACCAGTGACAATATAAATTTGCAAGAAATTATAAAACAAACAATTTTAGAAAACAAGATAAAGGTTCTTCAACAAAGAGAAAGAGCACAAGGGTTAATAATGGGGCAGGTTATGCTAAAAACAAAAGGAGCAATTTCTGGGAATATTGTTTCTCAAGAGGTTATTAAGGAGTTGACTAATTTTTTAAAAAATAACTAATTAAGTTTTGTTTATGTTTTTATATTTTTGTTAAATTTACAAATTTTTTTAAAAAAATACCTTTTTAAATATAATTATCTATATTATATTATACTGTTTATTTTAAAATAATTAAGATGAGATAATGGAGTAGGATAATATATGAATATATTTAATTTATTTCGTACAAAACATGAATCAATTATTGAAATTGATGCAAATACAATGAAAGAAGTTTCTAAATTACAGAATATGAAACCACAGGTTCTTAGAGATTATAGAAATAAACCAATTGATTGGTTAATTAATCACTTACAATCAATCCAAGATGTTGTTGAAGGAAAAACTCTTGGTACAAAACAACAAAGTTCTTTTTATTTGGATGGAAAGAAAGTTTTTAAGAATGAGACAACACGTGCAATCTTTAATGATTTATTTGATAACTATAATGCCTATTATTATGCTTTAAAAAGATATATAAGTGTCAGAAAACAATTAGAAGATGTTAATAAACTTAAAGAAGAAGAGTTTTTAGCTGCAGGTAGAGAAAAGGAAATTTTAGAAGAGTGTCAATCATTAGAGAGACAGTTAAATACCTATGCTAATAATATAACAAATTTAAAAATAAGATTAAGACAAGCCGTTTATGGTTAAATCTTTTTTCTTTTTACTTTTTTAATTGTTTATGGTTTTGTAGAGAAACATTAATTATTGATATTGTATTTTTGTTTTTTTTGTTTTATTATTTTTAATAAAATAGTTATTTTTTACTTTATTATTTTTGTCTTAAAAAATTTAAATAAAAAAATATGTATAATTCAATAATTGATATTATTTTAGGAAGTAGAACAATTGTCTTTCAAGAGAAGTTTACAAATAATGTTGAGTGGAATAGAAAAATAATTGGTCCTAAAAACAATCCTGCTGTTTTGATTTTTTTAGGTAGAAACGTGGATTTTAATACCCATTCTGCAATTTATAAAAAATTTAAGAATAAAACAAAAATTATTTATAAATTGCCAAATAAATTAATTTCAGAAGATATTGATCTGTCTAAAAAGTTAATTAATGAAATAGTTGATGATGTTCAAAATATTATTAAAGAATATGATGTTGTTTGGTGTTATGGCTTAAGTTTAGGATGTTTACTTGCAACATATGTTTCTAATAAATTTTCTAAATCTATTAATAAATTATATTTAATTAGTCCTGGTTCTAGAGTCTCTGATATCTTTTGGGATAGTTTTATTACAAAATCACAAGTTAAGAAAGCAAAAGCAAACGGGTTGACGTCTAATGATTATAAAATTAAATTAAAAAAATTTGATCCTATAGAAAATTTAAATAATCTAATTCATACAGATCTAAAGGTGTTTGTTGGAAAATTTGATGCAATTTTTCCGTATAAATATACTAAACAGTTTATTGATAAAATAAAGCAATTAAAAATACCTGCAGATATCAAAATATTTTCTTGCGGGCATTATCTTACTGGTGCAATTGGAATTTATTTAACTAGTGCCAAATATTATTCTTAATTTTTTCTAGTGAATTTTATGTTTCCACTTTTAGTTTTAAGTATTAATTAATGTCAGTTACACTTATGTTGTTTATTATGTACATTTTAGTACATATAAATAGGTGTTATATATATATTCTGATAGCACTCTATAAATAATTAGATTAGAAAAAACTCTTAAGATGATTCTAGAATGGAATTTTGGGGGTGGTTCAAAATTTCAAGATAGCTTTTTCATCTAGGAGGTTGTTGTCATACATGGCAATAAATAACAAAGACGATAGTTGAGGGAGCGAAATCAAAAGATTTGATAAAAATAAGAATTTTGTGGCTCCCTCATCTTGAAAAAAACTTTTTTTTAAATAACTTTTTTTGAACTTAAAATTGTTTTAATATCTATATTTTTATTTTCTAAATTTTTAATTATTCCTTGGGTATGTCCTGCACCAACAACTGCAACAATATTTTGTCCAGGTGCATTTTGAAGTTGATATGCAATATATTGATCTCTTTCATCAATTAATATTTTTTTTAATTTAGGATAATTTTCTGTAAACATATCCATAATTTTATTTATAATTTCACTATTTTCTTTATCTGTTTCTACTTCTTTTAAAAGTTTATTTATAAAGTTGTTTCCAAGTTCTTTTTTAAGTTTACGTCCTGGAAATAATATTTTAAATTTATCTTTAAATGTAAGATTTTTCATAAGTTTGTTTAAAGTTATATAAATATCTCTATCTGCAAGAAGGATTTGTGCATTTATTTCTTTTGCACACTTTATTGCTTCAAGCATTTCTTCACCAGCATCTATATTATAATTTTTTGCAATTTTTTTTTGTGATTTTGCTAAAAAATATTGAACCATAAACAAAAATGGTTTTTTAGATCTAAAAATATCTGAAAATTTAATTTCTCTTTTATTTTTTTGAGTCATTCCAAGAAATCTGTCTCTGTCTAGTTCTATTGCAACAATTTCTGGTTTTTCATTTAATATTGTTTCTCTTACTTGTTGTTTGCTTTTATGAGAAATATGTGCAGTTCCAATAAGTGTGATATTTTTTCCATTAACTGATATTTTTTGAATCATTTTTTTTCTTTTTTTAAATCTAAATCTATTTAAATATAATTGTTATTATATCTTTATATTTATAAGTGATATAAATGAATAATGTTACTAAAATAATTTATTGTTTTCTATTTTTCATTTTATTAAATATTCCAATTTATGCAACAACAATTACAACTATAACAATTGATAAAAATTATACAAACAACACTAGTTCTTCACAGATATATACAGTTTCTGGAACAGTAACTGATCCTAGTGGTCCCCTAGTTCCATTAAAAATTTATTCTGATAAACAAACTGATCCTTTAGATTTTAATGGTTATGTTTCAGATGCTAACACATTTTTAGCATATTTTTATTTAGATATAAATTCTTCTGAAAGCTCATATGTTAGTGGAAGACCAAAAATTATAATAAATTCATTTGATGAAGTTGTTGTGTATGATGCTGAAAATGAAGCTATGCAAGACACATTAATTGTAGACACTCTCCCTCCAAATATTGGGCATTTTGAAAATCCTTTTGATATGTTTTATTCTCAATCAATAACTGTTTCTTTTTCTCCGGAAACTGATGATGAAACATTTATTGATAAATATATAGTTTATGTTGTCCCAATTTCAAAATTAAATTCATATTCTACAAATTATAGTAAAAAATTTGTAAGTGATAATAATACAACTTATGGAATGGCATTAGATATTTCTTCAATTTCTGATGGTAATTATTATGTATTATTAGATGCAAATGATATTGCAGGAAATTATGGGTCATCCCAAGAAGTAATTGATACAAATAAACCAATATATATTGATCACACACAACCAATAATTAATTATTTTAATTTAAGTGAAAATCATTTGGTAACAAATGGTACCACATGTTATACAAACCAAACAACATTTGATATAAGTGTTTCTGTAACAGATAGTGCCCCAGGTATGTCTTGCACTTCTTTTGCAATAATGAAAATAAATACAACACAAATTCCGTATATTGATTGTAATTCTTTATTAATGGCATTTAATTTTCCTGTTTCAAATGCATCTAATGGAAGTGATTTTAATGTTTCTTTTGTAGATGTAAATGATATTGTTGATAATAATTTATCTACAACTTTTAAAATAATTGTAGACACAAATGCACCTCCAAATCCTAATATTCATACACTCACAAGAACTAAAGATGAAAATATAACAATAACATGGGATATGCCTTCTGGTGAACCTCATTTTGATTATTATAAAGTATATAGATCTCAAACTGATTTTAATTCAATTTCTTCAAATCAAACATTAGTTTGTACACAATCAACATCCACCACTTGTAATGATTCTTCAGAAAAACTTCCAAATACAACATATTGGTATGGAGTTATTGCATATGATAAAGCAAAAAATTATAGTGATCTTTCAAAAATTAATCCTACTACAAATAAATATTATTCAAAAACAACAATAAAAACAGGACCTAAAATTGAAATTTCTATTGCGGATGGAAATAACTATACAAATAGTGCAACACCAAAATTAGAAATAACATGTTCCTCAAATGTTGATAGAATTTGGTTAAGTTGTAATGGTGTAACTTTTGATGCAGGATATTCTGTAGATGATACAGAATTTACAATAAATTCATTTAATTTTACAACTTTAAATTATGGTTGCCATGGAACTGTAAATGAAGAAAAAGCAATTTATGTTAAAGCAAGAGATAAAGACAATGTTTCTTTAGAAAGTGTTGCCTTTGATACAATAATTTTTGATAATTTCCCACCATCAATTCCAACTAATCTTAAAGCAATATCTCAATCAAATGGTTCTATTAAATTAACATGGAATGATTCAGGTGATAATTCTTCTGGTTTAGATTATTATAAAATATATTATTCAACAACAAATAATGTTTCTAAAAGTTCATCATTTATTACATCTTCTTCAGAATCTTATGTTTTTACATCAGAGGTTGATTCAAATTATTTTTTTGGAATATCTGCTATTGACAAGGCAGGAAATGAATCTCCATTAAGTTCTATTGTTTCTGGTAAAACAAAGTTTTTAGGTCCAAAGTTTGTTTTAGATGAAAATCAATTTGTTAAAATAAATGGTGTTTTATTTTTAAAGAAAGGAACAAAAAGTTTCCTGATTACAAGTGATTTAGGGTTATTAAATGCCAAAGTTAAATTAAAAATGAATAATAGTGCATTTCAAGAGGTGCCTATAACATTGTCTGATTCAACACATATTTTGTTTAAATATGATTTTAATAATTCTGCAGATGTTAATTTATTGATAGAAGGTACAAGTACATATAATATAAAAAACACACAATATTTTTTCTTTAAAATTGATGCAGATGCTCCACAGTTTGATATTACTCAAACACAAACAAATGGTGTTTTTAGTTTTAATATTACATCTTCTGCTACAGATATAAATAAAGTTGAATATAAAATAAATAATTTAATTGTTTGTACAAAGCAACCTCCTATTTTTGTTTGTGATTTTAATTCTTTTTCATATCCTGATGGAAATTATAATTTAGATGTTTTTGTTTATGATAATGTATTGAATTTAGCCCAGAAAACAATATCTTTTTCTATTGATAATATAAATGAAGATAAAGTGAGAGTTGATGTTATAATTTCCAAAATTGCACCATCTATAAATTCTTTAGCTTCAAATATTGTAACTTTAAATGATTGGTTAATTGAATTTTCTCCTTCTTTTTTAACAGACTATAATCGTTTATATGACACTTTAACAAAAGCAAATCAAGAATATTTACAAGGACATTATTTGAAAGCACAAGAATATTATACTCAAACAGATATAATGTTAAAAGATATTTTTAATAAATTACCAAGTTACTCAATTTTACAAACAAAATCTATAGATTATGTTTATGATTCTTCTAAGATTTATGGTTTAAATAATTATACAAAAGATGGGAATGTTTTAAGAGATACAGGTGCATTATATACAAATAGACAATTAAGGATTTCTAGAGAGTTCATTATCCAAGAAGTTGATTCAGTTAAATATTATGTAATGTCATTAAAGGTAATTAATGATTCAAATTCTAATTTAAAGTTAACTATTATTGATAGACTACCAAAAGATTTTGCAGAATCAACAGATTTAATGTTATTTAATTTGCCTGTTGAAATATTGCAAACAGACCCTGTTTTTAAATATGTAGTGACTGCCCCTGCAAATGGATATGTTGTTATAAGATATAAAAATAGTGAAGAGATTACATCATTTGATATGATGACAATGTTTGATAGAATTGAATTTGATGAACCAATTGTTTTAGTTGGAGATGTATCTATAGATAAACTTAATATTAATGGGGTATTGTCTGATAATTTAATAACAAAATATTTAGTTTATGAAATTGTTTTTTTAATTATTTTGTTTGTGCTAATATATTTTTTAATTATGCAACATAAAAAGAATGTTAAAAATAAAATGTAATTATTTTTTAGAGAATGACTAAATATGATTGAAGGTCTAGAAACAAGAATTGTTGTTGTAGGTGGCGGCCCTGCAGGTTTATATTCTGCATATTTAATTAAACAATCTAATCCTGAGGTTTCTGTTATTGTTTTAGAAATGAAAAATGAAATTGGGAAAAGTTGTTGTACTGGTTTAATAAGTATTTCTGGTTTTGAGAAAACAAAATTGAATAGATATATTATATTAGGAGATAGTGTAGTTAATAAAGTCCAAGGTGCAGAAATATTTGGCCCTTACAAGGCCTTTTTAAGAATAAGATCTAAAAAAAACCAGGCATATGTTTTAAATAGAAGAAAATTTGATCAAAAAATCAGAGATTTAGCTTTAAGTGCTGGTGTGGATATTTTGTATAATTCACAAGTAATAAATGTTTCTGAAAACAAAGTGTATTACATGGATTTAAAAACAAATCAATCTTATGAGATGAGTTATACTTTTTTAATTGGTGCAGATGGTGCAAATTCTGTTGTTAGAAATTATTTTTTACAAGATAAAGAGTATCAAAAAGAGTTTATACATGCCTATCAAGTTGTGGTAGAAGGTGATTTTGAAAAAGAGATGGTTCAAGTATATTTAGGGGATTTTGCAAAAGGTTTGTTTGGATGGGTTGTTCCAGAATCTTCTACACAAGCAAAGATAGGAATTGGTGTGAATTTAGGTAAAAATCCACAAGAGGCATTTACTTTGTTTTTGGAAAAATTTAATATTAAGTTTATAAAAAGAATAAGTGAAGCAAGTGGAATTATTCCAATTCATGCACCTTTAGATAATTTTGTAAAAGACAATGTTTTACTTGTTGGAGATGCTGGTTTTTTTGTAAAAGCAACAACAGGTGGTGGAATTAATTTTGGATTAATTTCTGCAAATCTTGCTGCAGATGCTATAAATAATAGAATTAAAAAATTTAAACCACTTTTGGAGTATAATAAGTCTTTAAAAAAATATTTGAATGAATTAAATATTCATTATAAATTACATAATTATCTTTTATCAAAAACAAATACAGAATTAGATGAATTATTAATAAAACTAAAGCAATTAAATGTAGAAAAATTTTTAGAAAAAAAAGGAAATATGGATTTTCCAAGTGAATTTATGTATCTTTTTTTACTTAAACCTAAAATGTTTTCTTTATTTCCTGAGTTTATGAAGTTTAGGAAGTTTTGATTTTTTATATTATAAAAATGTTGTCAATTCCTTGATATTGATTTTGAATGATTTATGGATGTTTTCTGTATTTTATGTATGTAGTATTGAGGTGTTGTTTTGATTTAAATGAATTATATTTTATGGTATTAATGGAATTAGATATATTTTTTTAAAAATTAAAATTGAAGTTAACAAAACCATAAAAAAGAAATATTTAAAAATAGTAATATACATAATGTGTTTATGGGATCAACAAAATATATTTTTAATAAAATATTATTAAGTATAATAATGTTTACTTTTTTAATTACACCAATAACTGCTTCGAGTGTGTCTTTAATTTCTTCAGAAGCAAATACTATTGGTGATTTGTCTATAGATTCATCTATAGATCCATATCTTGATAATTTTTACAGAACTCAAGATATGATCTTCCCACCAGAAGATGTAATGCAGGCATATAGAGAGAAATTAGAAAGTGGAGAAATTTCCATTATCCCACAAAACAAAATAGCAAGTGAAAAGATTCAAAGGAGTTTAAGAGAACTATTATTAGATGAAAAAACAACTTCAACAGATCCTGATGTTATTTATTTAAAAAATAATTGGCAGAGATTATTTCAAGAAAATCCTGGTTTAAATGAAACATTAGAAAATGCCTTAAAAACAAATACATTTGCTTCAACAATTGTACAGAATGTGTGGGGTACTGCTCCATTAGTTGGCCAATATCATATCCCTGTATTTCTTGTAGATTTTTCAGATAATTTACATGATGATATAAATCACCCTCCTTCTATTTATTATGATCAATATAATTCTCCTAATTATTTAGATGATTTAGATATAAATGCTATAAGTGTAAAAGACTATATTGCACATGAATCCTATGGTATGTTAGATGTTACTTTTGATATTTATGGTTGGAAGACATTACCAAAATTGTATAGTCAGTATCTTATAGATAATAATTTTATATATTTAGATAAAGATACACTTACTGCTTTTGATCCAGAAATAGATTTTTCACAATACGACCATGATAATGATGGGAGAATAGATGGGTTTGTAGTTATCTTTGCAGGCACCTGTGGGTTATCAAATACATTGCCTTGTGCAACAATTATTAATAAAGTGTATGAGAATATTTTTGTTGATGGTAAAAAAATAGGTGATGGTGTAATTATTGGGGAGGAATATCCTTACGCTAGTTGTCAAAATTTAATAGCACAGGGTTATAATTATCCCCCTGATTGTAGAATATCTACTCTTGTGTGTACTCATGAATTCATGCATGTTTTAGGTATGTATGATTTATATCAAGTATATCCTTATAGTACATATGGAATACCAAATTTAAGTATGATGACTCAATATATTGCCAGGCCAATGAAACCTATAAATTTAGGTGCTTGGCCTAGTTTCTTTTTAGGTTGGGCCCAAGGTATAACGGTATTGGATCAAGAAGTTGTAGATATAAATTCTATAGATTCATCTCCAATAACTTATATTGTACAAGATCCTGACAAAATGGATTCAAATGAATTTTTTATGGTGTCTAATAGGTATATAGGAGGGAATTCATTAGATAGAGATATGTTTGGATGGAATAGTGGATGGAATTATTCTTCTGATAATATTTATGGTGGATTAGAGATATATCATATAGATGAAAACTATATTTTTTGGAATGCAAAAAATTTGATGTATGATCCTGATGGTAACTATTATGATGACACTGGTGGTCATTCAGGAATTGTTTTTGAGCAAAATAAATATGATGCATATACCTCTCCATTTACATATGCTGATTTTTATTCATATGTTCCAAGTAAACCAGAAAATGAAACTTTTGATTATGTTCCTAAATATTATAATTATGCCACAAGAGATTTAACATCTAAATCTTATAATGGTTTACAAGACACCAATGTAATGGTTTCAGCACAATCTGTTTCAGGTCCAGTAATTACAACCTATTTACAAAGCACAGCTCCAGATCCAATAATTATGGAGTTAGTAAGTCCTATATCTTCTAGCCAATATTCTTTATCAGATCCAATCTCATTTATAGTTTGGGTTGATCAGTCAACCATATTTGCTCCAGAACCAACATGTGTTTGGACATATTATACTACAACCATAAGTACAGATTGTAATTTTACAAATACTCCTCAAGCTCTTAATCTTCCAGTGGGTAATGTCACATTAACTTTAACAGTAAAAGATGAATATTCCAATCAAACCGCAACAGATCAAGTAACTATTGAAATTCTTCAACCTTGGTTACAAGTAGAAATCATTTCTCCAAATGACGGAGAGATTTATCCAAGAAACCAAACGGTAAATTTTTTAGAAAATCACATATATGATACAGGGTATGTAACTTGTAAATGGTATTTAGATGACTCGACAACACCTTTTAGTACCTTGTGTGTATTCCAAAACACTCCTGAATATCTAAATATGTCTGTAGGTCCCCATACAATTTATTTGCATATAAAAGATAGTTTTCAAGAAGCTTCTGATTCTGTAAATATTATTGTAGATTATGGTGTAGGTATAGATCCACAAGGATTTTTAACAGCCTTTATTTCATCTCCTGTTACAGGTTCTGTTTTTGAGCCAAATGATTTAATTTATTTTCAAGCAGGTTATATCAATAATGTAGGCAATATAAGTTGTAAATGGTATTCAGACAATCAAACAAACCCAATTTCTGAAAAGTGTGAATTTACAGGCACTCCACTTCAATTAGGGTTATCTAGTAAAACTGCAAAGACAAGAACTATTACTTTAAAAATAAAAGACTTAATGACTTTAATGCAATCAACTTCCACTTCTACAATCACAGTTAATGGGTTATCTGTAAAACCATCTCAGACACAGGCAATAATATCTCCTAGTATTCCAATAACTCCTCGTCCTAGTCCACTTCCTCAGCCAGTCCCAGTTGTTATTAAAGATAATAATAAATTGAAACTTATACAATCAAATACAAATACATCAATTGTTTCTAAGCAAGAGAATATTATGAAAAGATAATATTATTTTTTTTATCAAATCTATAGATGATATTTATTGGTAATATTTGTTTCACAAATGTTTTTACAAAGAAATAGATGTTTTTAAAAACATTTTCTTTCTTATTTTATTGTTTATTTTAACTATAATATAAAAATATTGAAGAACATGACGGGAAAAAAAAGTAATAAAAAAATGAACCAAAAAGGTCAAATATCTATAGAATCGTTAGCTATTTTGGGATTAATTTTGATAGGTGCAACTATTTTTGCTGTATTTTATTTACAAAGTACAAAATCACAAATAACACAAG
>Ga0116149_1003742_pt1 | contig 15478 bp, 13 predicted proteins | sample AD_UKC057_MetaG_FD_89787 | JGI IMG/M metagenome (GOLD analysis project Ga0116149, IMG submission 89787) | Active sludge microbial communities of municipal wastewater-treating anaerobic digesters from USA - AD_UKC057_MetaG | ecosystem: Engineered > Bioreactor > Anaerobic > Digestate | place: USA... | reverse complement strand
CGAAGGACAGCACGTTTTCGAGGTCCTCCGGCCGGACCTCACGCTCCACCAGGCGCAGATAGCACTGCCGGAGATTGCGCGCGAAATTGGCCGAGCCGTAGCCGTGCACCTTGTTGTTGACGATCTCGATCTCGTCCTTGATCAGCGCGAGGACGAACTTGCGGGAGCTTTTCAGGCCCTGGTCAAGGAAGACCGCGCCGATCACCGCCTCGAGCGTGTTGGCTAGTATCGAGGGTCGCTCGCGCCCCCCGCTGTGCTCCTCGCCCCTCCCCATCAGGATGAACTCGCCCAGGTCGATCTTGCGGGCAAGCCTGGCCAGGGTGGCCTCGGATACAACGGCGGACTTGATCTTGGCGAGCTTTCCCTCCTGGTAGTCCTCGAAATGCTTGAATAAATATTCGTTCACTACCAGCGCAAGCACGGAATCGCCCAGGTATTCGAGGCGCTCGTTGTCCCTGGCGTTTTTGCCGGATTCGTTGACGTAGGACCGGTGGGTTACGGCCCGCTGGAGGAGACTTTTATTCTTGAACTTGACGTGGATGACCCGCTGCAGGCGGTCTGTATGTTTTTCCCTTAATTTCTTCTGCTTGCGCCGCTCTTCACTTTTTGGATTCTTTTCTAGCAACATGCATTTTCCGCCGCCCCGCAGTTATTGACGGCCGCCGGCTACCGATTCCAGGTATCGTACGACGTCGTCCACCTTGCGGAACCCCTCGGCATCGCCCTCGGATATGTCAATCCCGAACTCGGCCTCGAAGGCCATTACAAGCTCGACGGCGTCGATCGAATCGGCGCCCAGGTCATCGACAAACAGAGCGTCGCCGGTTATCTGGTCTTCATCCACGTTGAGCTGCTTCATGATGATCTTCTTGACACGCTCGAAAACAGTCCCCGGCATGATCTCCCTCCCTGACAGATGAAAAACAGGCGGTAGTAAGGCCGCACAGGCCATGCAAATCCTACGCGTCGTTAAAAAATTGTCAAGAGATAATACAAAAAAGGGACGCCCTTCAGGCGTCCCTCCCGTTGCACCGAATGAATAAGGTCCTGTTATTCCTTGATCTTCACCTTTTTCTCTACTATCACCTCGCCCTTATACGAGCCGCATTCCGGGCATACCCGGTGCGGCATGACGTATGCGCCGCACTTGGGACAGGGACGGAGATTGGGTGCGCCGATGGCGTCATGAGATCTTCTCATTCTTGATTTGGACTTTGATTTCCTTCTTTTTGGTAAGGCCACGATTGGAACTCCATCTCATATCATATTTAACGCGCGGTCCCGCGGGGCGACCGTTCGCACGCTTTCATAAACTCAGGGATTGTCCATATTTTGACGAAATTCTGTCAAGATATTTTTTCTATTCAATCCCCCAAACAGGGACTCCCTACATGGAGCCCAGCAGGAACAGCCGCTTTTTGGCCAGTTGGGTATATTGGGATTCGGGATAAGCGGATATCACCTTGTTGTAATACTGCCGGGATCCTTCCAGGTCTTTGTTCAGGGCGCAGGCCCGGGCATAATTGTAATAGATCTGGTCCGCTACCGCGCTGTCCGTATACTTCTCATCAAGCCGTTTGTAGACCCCGATCGCCCCTTTCAGGTCATTCGCCTCCTCGAGAGCGAGGGCCGCCTTCAGCAGGGCAACGGGGGCCAGGATGTTTTTCTTCTCTTTGTCGGCAAACGTCATCAGGCATTGTTTCGACTCGGCCCAGTTCCTCCGGTCGTAATAAATGTTGCCCAGGACATAGTAGGCCGCGTTATGGGAGAAGCCGAAGTATGTCGTATCGATAAACTTCTTGAGGTCGGCGACGACCGCATTCATCTTGTCCTGCTCGGCGGGGCCCTTGATCCTGGCCAGCCTGTCTACTATCTGCTCGAAGCGCTTTTCGTTCCCGGTGTTGACGATCTGGACGACGACCGGGATGGCGATCGCGATAACGATGGCGATTCCAAGCCCTATGAGCGCATACAGGGCGAGCTTCCTGTTCTTCTTTAAAAATTCTTTCGCGTCCATGAGGAACTGCTCGATCACGTTCCTTCGGATCTCGATGGACTTGGCTTCCTGTGCCTGCCTCTGCCGCGGTCTTCGTGCCATAGATTATTTGTTCTCCAGGTTGATGTTGATGAAGTCCCCCAGCGTGGCGGTGCTCGGCCTGGTGCCCTTCATGATACGGTCCAGCTCTTCCTTCTCCGTCGCCGCATCGTAGCTCTTGATGCTGAGCGAAAGCCGCTTCTTGTCGACGTCCACGTCGAGCACCACGGCACCGACCTGGTCCCCGACCTTGTAATGATCCTCGAGGTTCTCGACCCTGCGGCGCGACACTTCGGATATGTGCACGAGCCCCTCGACCTCATCGCCCAGCTTCACGAAAAGACCGAACTGCGTGATCCCGGACACGACGCCTTCGACCCGCGTCCGCGGCGGGAATTTCTCCCGAATGGACTCCCAGGGAGACCTGGTGAGCTGTTTTATCCCGCACGAGATTTTCATCTCGTTCCTGTTGATGTCCAGGATCTTGACCTCGACCTCGTCACCGGCCTTGTAGGACCCGGGCACTCCCTTCAAATTCTCGTCCCAGCTGATGTCGGAGATATGGACCAGCCCGTCTATGCCGTCAGCAAGGTCGACAAACATGCCGAACTTGACTATCTTCTTTATCTTCCGCCGGTGGACCGAACCGACCTTAAACTGCTCGTGGATGGTATCCCACGGGTTAGGCTGGAGCTGCCGGTAGCCCAGCGAGAGCTTGCGGTCTTCCTGGTTAATGCCGAGCACCTGGAAGTCGTACTGCTCGCCCTTGGCAAGGATGTCCTTCACGTTCACTCCGGTCTTGTTCCAGGAAAGCTCCGCGTTGCCGACAAAGCCTTCCACGCCGTCGTCAATCTCGACGAACGCGCCGTGGCTGGTGAGCGTAACCACCCGTCCCTGCACCCGGTCTCCCTCATGGTATTTGTCGGTGATGGTGAGCCAGGGGTCCGGCGCCAGCTGCTTGAGCCCGAGCGATATCTTGCGCTCGGCGCGGTTGATGCCCAGGATGACAAACTCCTGCTCCTTGCCGAGCTTGAGGATCTTCCGCTGTTTGAACACCTTCTTCCAGGACATGTCGTTCCTGTGGAGCAGCGCGTCCAGGCCCTCGACACGGACGAATATGCCGAACTCGACGTACTTGACGCCCTCGCCTTTTACAATATCCCCCGTTTTATAGGCGGCGGTGAATTTTTCCCACCGCGCCTCGATCTCCTCGTCCAGGTAGTCCTTCCGGGAGAGCACGATCGATTTTTTCTTCCTGTCGATGCTCTTGATCTTGAAAACGTAGTCCTCGTCGGACCCGTTCTTGTTCTTCAAATCGGCGGTAAGCGAAAAGGGAAGAAAGGCGGGGATGCCGCCGCAGTCGACCAGCTTGCCCTTGTCGATGGCGTTCTTGATCTTTCCGGTGATGGTGCTGCTCCCGCCGTCGTGCTCCTCCATGAACTTCTTCCACCGCATCTCCAGCGACGCGGACTTCATGGAAAACTGGAACATGCCGTCCATCATCCGCTTGTTCTGCAGCATGACGGGGACGACGTCGCCGATCACCGGCTTCTCGTCGAACTCATGGATCGGGATCCTGCCGTCGGTCTTGGCGCCGACGTTTACGTACGCGTAGTCACCGTCCACCGTGACGATCTCGCCCTGAACTATCTTCCCGGGTAGGATGTCATCCATGGTGGAGTCGGCGACATGCTCCATGTCTATGTTTTCATTTATATCGTGGGTGACGTTCTCCATGCTGTCCCATCCTGGTGCTATAAAATAGGAACCTGTCCGCTTTCACGGTGCCTTTCAGTGCGTGCCGATCGGGGGATTTTTTTACTCCGACTGGAATCAGAGAATTCGCAGGACCAGTTCCTTGACGCGATCAATCACCTGTGCCATTGACATATTAGACGTATCGATATAAACGGCGTCCTCCGCCCTCTTCAGAGCCCCGAACGGCCGTTTCGTATCCTGCTCATCACGCAGTATAATCTGTTTTTTGATTGAATTTTCGTCAACATTTTTTCCCAATTCCCGGTACTCATTAATCCGCCGTTCGGCCCTGACATCGACCGATGCGTCAAGGTAAATCTTGATGTCAGCGGCGGGGAACACGACCGTCCCGATGTCGCGTCCGTCCATGATGATCGATTTGGTACTCGTCCAGCTCCGCAGCAGACCGGTGACGTAGTCACGGACTCCGCGATCGTCCGATATAACGCCGATGTTCCGGGTTATCTCCTCGTCGCGTATACGGGTAGAGACGTCCTCGCCGTTGACGCAGGTGCGGGAGCTGCCGTTGGGGAGGAACTCCTGGGTTATCGACAGACCTTTTCCGCCGCCAAAGGCAAACCCGGGCGCCACGGAGCCGTCCCGCCGGAGCACATACCAGGTGATTGAGCGGTAGAGCGCCCCGGAATCAATGTAGGTGAGGCCCAGGTCGGCCGCGACCCGCTTCGATATACTGCTCTTGCCCGAGCCGGCCGGCCCGTCAACCGCCACGACGATATTCTTCATTTCAGCCCGTCCCTGGTGATCTTGGCGCCTGCAAGGTACTCGTGGATCTCCCGAGCGCCCGATCCATCGGCCGCCAGGGCCGCCCTCAACCGGGCCAGCTCGTCCATCATACGGTCCAGCGCTTCGATGAGATTCTTCCTGTTATGGATGGCGATGTCCCGCCACATGTCCGGCGAGCCGGACGAAAGCCGCGTCATATCCCTGAAGCCGCGGCCGATGAAGGGACCGGGATCGCCGGTACGGCCGTTCCGGAATTCGTCGAACACCCGGACCAGCGCGCTGGCCGTCAGGTGCGGCAGGTGGCTGGTATAGGCTGCAATAACATCATGCTCGGCCGGAGACACGACCGTCGTGACGGCCCCCATCATCTTCCAGAACCCGGCTATTGCGAGCACGTCCTCCTCGCCGTTACGGGCATGGGGCGTGATGATGACCGCTGCCCCTTCGAACAGGTCGGCGCTGCTGTGCTCGTACCCCATCTTCTCCGACCCGGCCATCGGATGGCACCCTACGAAGCGGTCGGCACGGTCGTACGACTCGACGCACCGGATGACATCCTCTTTCACGCTGCCCACGTCGATGACGAGGGCGGACGGGCCGAGTTCCGGGTTCCTTAACAGCTTTCCGATGATCTCTATCGAGGAATCGACGGGCGTGGACACGACGACCAGATCGATCCCGGCAATGGCGGCATCCTCGAAGCCGCCTGCGGCGTCGATCAGCCCGCCCTTCAGGGCCGCTTCAAGCCTGCGGGGGTCCCTCCCGTACGCGGCGATACGCACGCCGGGGTTAAGGCGCTTCAGGCATTTACACACGGACCCGCCGAGCAGGCCCAGGCCGAATACTGCTATGCTGTTGAACATGGCTCACCGGTGTTGTTGATGGCGGGCCGGCGCTGCGCCGCCCGGTTATATATCTATGCCCCGGCGCGGGATCAGCTTCCCGCCGGGTAGGAGCCGAGAATTTTCAGGAATATAGTCTCGTTCTTGATCGCGGCCAGCGTCGTGCGCACGATCTCGTCATCCCTGTGGCCGAGGAAATCGATGAAAAAATTATACGCCCACATCTTCTTCTTGTCGGGGCGTGATTCTATCTTTATCATGTTGATCCCCGCGTCACTGAACGGCTTCAGCATCGTGAGGAGGGCCCCCGGCCTGTCCTTGACCGCGCAGACGATCGATGTCTTGTCGTTGCCGGTAGCCTTCCCCGCCGTATCGCCGACCACGAAGAACCTGGTGAAATTCTGGCGCGAATCCTCGATCATGGTAGCGAGCGTGTTCAGGCCGTACAGATCGGCGGCAAGCACCGACGCAATAGCGGCGGCACCCTGCTCGCCCGCCGCTATTTCAGCGGCCCGCGCAGTCGAATCCACGCTTATCATATCCGCGTTCGGCAGGTTGGACCTGATCCATCCCTTGCACTGGCCAAGCGGCTGGGGATGGCTGTACAGTTTGCGGATCGATCCCATATCCCGCTCGCGCGAGAGGAGGCTGTACGTTATCCGCACGTACTGCTCCGCCATGATGCCGAGGCTCGTCTCCATCAGCTCGTCCAGGGTATAGGTGACCGAGCCCTCGGTGCTGTTCTCAACCGGCACGACGCCGTAGCGGGCTGAGCCCTTCTCGACCTGCCGGAACACGTCCTGGATCGTGCGCTGGGGATGCGACACGATCGATTCCCCGAACAGCTCCTTGACCGCTACGTTCGAGAGGGTCCCTTCCGGGCCCAGGAACGCGACGGTAATGGGAGCGGCGGCCGCGTGGGCCCCGGCGATGATCTCCCGGAACACCCGTTTCACCGTCACGTCCGTCAGGGGCCCCGGGTTATTCCCCCTGACAAGACCCTCTATCCGCGCCATCTCGCCGCTCGCGATCACGTCCGCACCGCTCCCGGCCCGGATCTCACCGGCGTACAGCTCGGCGAGCCGTGAAATGCGCTCGACGATCTCCTTCTCGATGCGCCCGATGTCGCCTGTGGACGCCATGTTATTCTTCCCAGTCCAGTGAAAATTCCTTTATTTCGGACAGCTTCGGGAGGTCGGACAGCTTGTTAAGCCCGAAGCACTTCAGAAATTCATTTGTCGTTCCGTAGGCCAGCGGGCGGCCCGGCAGCTCCTTGCGGCCGACAGGCTTGACCAGGTTGCGCTCCATGAGCTTCACCACCATCGTGCGGCAGGCGACGCCCCGGAGCTCTTCCAGCTCGGCCATGACGATGGGCTGCTTGTAGGCTATGATGGCCAGCGTCTCCATCATGTTCTTTGACATGCCCTCGCGCTTCTTCACGCCGATGACCCGGCGCAGCTGGTCGGCATGCCGGGGATTGGTCACGAACTGGTATCCCTTCGCAATCTCCTGCAGCCTGATCCCGCCGTCCCGGTCCTCGTATTCGTCGACCAGGGAGTCAAGGATGATCTTGGCCTGCGTCGGATCGATCGAAAAGCTGGAGACGAAAAAGGAGAGCGGCACCGGCTCGTTGCTCAGGAAGAGCACCGCTTCGAGGAGCCCCTTGATGGAAACATCATCATGCTGGCCGTCATCCTGCCCGGATTCCGGATCGTTCATCCCGTCGCTCATCTCCGCGACCTCATCCTGTATCTTTGCCATAATAATCCGCCGTCATAGGGAGGGCTTCCGGGTGCGCGACGGAAACCCTGTAATTCAGTCACGCCGCGCTTCCGCGGGGGCGCGCCTACTGGACATGCACATACTTCATGATCCGGATGATCCCGAAAATCTTGTGCTGGAGCAGCTTGACCACCCTGGTCTTCGCCAGCTCGAGGATCGCCATGAACGTCACGACGATTTCCATGCGTGAAGGCTTCGCGCTGAAAATCTCGGGGAAATGCAGCACGTCCCGCTCTTCCAGTATCCGCCTGATATGCTCAATCCTGTCGCTTACCAGAATCTCGTCAAATACAATTTCCTTTTCCTCGATATCCCTCCGCGACTCCATCACGTCGGCGAACGCTTTTAACAGGTCGAAGAGCGAGACTTCGCCAAAATCGTCTATCTCTATAATCTCGTCATAGGTATTTTCCCTCGCAAACCTGTTCGCGTGAGCCTCGAACTCCTCGAGGAGGCGCCGCGACGCGTTCTGGAATTTCTTGAACTCGAGGAGCTTCTGCACCAGCTCGGGCGGAAGCGGCGGCACGAAATATTCATCCTCCATCTGGGCCGCCGGCAGCAGCGCGCAGCTCTTATAAAACAGAAGCTCGGACGCCATGCGGATAAAATCCGTGGCAACGCGGACATTCAGCTTTTCCATCAGCTTCAGGTACCCCAGGTACTGCTCGGTGATGGTCGAGATGGTGATCTCTGTAATATCGATCTTCGCCTTCTTGATCAGGTCCCAGAGCAGGTCGAGGGGCCCGTCAAAGTTGTCTATGTGAAGGATGGGCGAGTTTTCTTCTGTTTCGCCGTCGGTCAGCTCGATTCTTTCTTCAGTGTCGCTCATAGTTACTCGTTTGTAGACCAGGTAATTTCCAGGGTGCGCGCCCGGCCCGGGGACCGCCGGGGTATTACGGCGCAAAAAGCCCCTCATTGTCGAGGGGCCTTTTTTATATAGCGGGTGCTAAATATGTCAATCAGATTTTACGCCAGGGCTTTTTCGGCCGCCTTCTGAAGCCTCTCGGGCGGGAACGGCTTCACGACGAAGTCCCGCACTCCAAGCTTTATGGCCCTCGTGAGCAGGTTTTCCTGTCCCAGAGCAGTCACCATGATAATACGGGCATTCGGGTCGTTCCTCAGTATTTCCTCGGCCGCCTCGATCCCGTCTTTTTCCCGCATGGTAATGTCCATGGTCACCAGGGCGGGCTTCAGTCTTCTATATAGCTCTATCGCCTCGTTGCCGTTCTCGGCTTCGCCGATGATCTCATGACCGGCGGGAACCAGGGCATCTTTGACGAGTGTTCTCATGAATTTCGCGTCATCAACAATTAAAATGGTCGCCATTAACCTACTCCATTTACTGTTTCGTCACATACAAGCAAAAAAATTAATGTATAATATCCTGATACGGCCATGATCCAGTGAAAAATATTACGGAAAGTCGATGTTTTGGAATAATGAATTCACCATCCAAAAAATCAACTAAAAAATCAACACGCTCCTCCTTCCGATAAAATCATGGTCATAATACATTATTATGTTAAATATATTCAACAATTTTTTTTGATATTTCGGATAAAGGAACTATATCATGAACGGCTCCTTTTTCGACCGCAACTCTGTTCATCCCATACACGATCGACGTTGCTTCGTCCTGGGCGATCGTACGGCCGCCACGCTCTTTTACCCGCTCGATGCCGTCCGCCCCGTCACGTCCCATTCCGGTCATGATGACCGCGACCGCTTCTTTTCCGACGGTTGACGCCAGGGAATGGAACAGTACGTCTATGGAGGGCCGGTGGCCGGAGACCTTTTCACCCTTGAACACCCTGACAAAGCGGCGGTTGTTCTTCTCCTCCACGCCGATGTGTGAGTTCCCCGGCGCAACGAATGCGCTGCCCGGCATCACGGGATCCATGTCCTCGGCCTCCTTGACGCTGAGATGCGACAGTGAATCCAGACGCTCGGCGAAAGCCCTGGTAAAGCCTTCCGGCATGTGTTGGACCACGAGTATCGAAGACGGAAAATTCTTCGGAAGCTCCGAAAATACCTGCATGAGAGCTGCAGGCCCGCCGGTGGATGTTCCGATCCCCACGATACGTGAACTGAAGCTCTTGCGGTCAAAGGTTTTTGCCTCTTTCTCCCCGGACTTCAGGCCGGCCGCCGCGGCAACCCCGGATGCCTGCTCCCGGACCGATGACTCGCCGGAAGCGATCCGCGACCGGTAAACCGATTTGACCTTGTTGCGAAGCTGCTCTCCGATATCGTTGACGGAGGGAGACAGCATGGATGACGGTTTTGGAATAAAATCAACGGCGCCGTACTCGAGCGCCTTGAACGTCTCCTCGGCCCCGTGCTGCGTGAATACGCTCATCATGATGACGGGCTTGGGATTTGTCGCGATTATCCGCTTCAGGGCCGTGAGCCCGTCCATGACCGGCATCTCGATGTCCATGGTGATGACATCGGGATCAAGCTTGTTCGCCATCGTGACCGCCGCCTCGCCGGTCTCGGCAGTCCCGATCACCTTGATCTCGGGATCGCTTTCCAGGATATCGATTATTATTCTTCTGACCAGCGATGAATCATCGACAACCAGCACCTTAATTTGAGCCGACATTAGACCTCATGCGCTCCACCATGATTTTCATCGATTCAGCTTCAGGGAGAAGAAGAAGATTCCCGATGATCTTGTCGTTCTCAAAATAGAAGGAGGTGTCCATCACGATCGCGTAATCGTTCAGCATGTTATGCAGCACGAGGATCGAGTCGATGACGGACTGGAGATAATCATGAACGATCGTCGGAAGACCGGCGCGTATGATCAACCCCGTTTTTTCGGCAAAAATATTGATAACGGACGAGCCCACGATGTTCGTCAGCTCCTGGAGGGCGGATTCGCCGTCCTCGTTGAGCTCGCGGGTCTTGCGCGTCTCGGTGCCGTACAGGAGGTCGATCACCTCGTACCCGGTGTTCTCGTTGAATATAAAGAGGACCGTTCCCCGCGCGTCCCCGAGAATGGGCATCATGATGCCCATGTAGATGCTGTCGATATGGCCGATATGCCTCGGGATCTGCTCGATCGGCATCACGGTCACTTCGGGAATGGACAGGTCGATGCGCTTCGAGAGTATCTTCGACAGGGACTCGGCGGCGTTGGTCGCGCCCATGTTCGCGACAAGCTGGAACTCCTGTATATCGCCCTTTGTAAAGCCCATCGACGCGGCCATGTGTTCGGAAGGATCGCCGGTCCCGGCCGTTGTCTTGATGCTCTCGCGAAGCTCGTGGCGGAACTCGTCCAGCGCCCGGTGAACCCGCGTTTCTATCTGGGCGTCCTGTGCCGGAGCCGGCTTCTCGTCGCGGAAGGCCCGGACGACCGTATCCTGCTTTTCGCGTACCGGCCCGGCGCCCGTGGCCGCAGGCGCCTGCTCGACGGCCGCCCCGACCGTTACCGGCTCGGGCTCCTCCGCCGGCGCCGCTGCCGGGACGGCGGGCGCGGCCCTCAGCCCGGCCCCGCTTATCGCTCCCCGCGTCGCACCACGATGGAGGACCACGTCGTCATCGAGGACTTCCTCGACATCGGCCTCATGCGCGTCCGTGAGCCGCTTCTTGTCCGTTTTAGACAGCCGGTCCTGGTCCGCAATGACCCTGTTTATCATCGAGGAGATATCGAGGATCAGGCAGATGCTTCCGTCGCCGAGGATCGAGGCGCCCGCCAGGCCCTCGACGGTCTTGTAGTTCTGCTCGAGCGACTTGATGACGATCTCCTGCTTTCCTTCCAGGTAGTCCACGATCATGCCGATCTTGCGGCTGCCGAAGCCGACGACGACGACCGGCATCTTGTCGTCGGGCCCGAGCGCGCTCTCGGTCCTGATGAACCGGGAAAGCCTGAGCAGCGACAGTATCTCGCCGCGCAGGTTGATCACTTCATGGCCTTCTATGGTCGTTATGTCCGACTGGGATATTTTTATAGTTTCAATGACGTCAGTCAGCGGGATCGCATACATCTCGTGCCTGATCTTGACCATGATGGCAGGGATGATGGCCAGGGTAATCGGGAAGGAGAGGACGAACCTGGTACCCATTCCCCACTCGGTCTCGATTATGACCGAGCCGTTGAGCTCGCTCACGATCTCCTTCACAACGTTCATTCCGACCCCGCGGCCGGATATGTCGGTCACCTTCTCTGCCGTGGAAAACCCGGGCGTGAAGATGTAATTGTATATGTCGGCATCGTCCATGGCGGACAGCATCTCCGGGGTGGCGAGGCCGCGCTCGATCGCCTTGCGCTTGATCTGGTCAAGGTTCAGGCCCTTGCCGTCATCGCTCACTTCGACGAAGATCTGGTTCCCGCTCTGGTAGGCGTTCATCGTGATATGGGCCAGCTCTGACTTGCCGAGCTTTTTCCTCTCCTCGACTGACTCAATGCCATGGTCCACAGCGTTCCGGAGAAGGTGGAGGAGCGGCTCGCCGATTGAATCGATCACCTTCTTGTCAAGCTCCGTCTCCTCACCCTTGATCGTGAGCTCAACGTCTTTTCCGAATTCCTTGGCGAGGTCGCGTACCAGCCGCTTGAACCGGCTGAAGACCTGGCCGATGGGAACCATCCGGGTCTTCATGATCCCGCTCTGGAGGTCCTTCGCGATCCGGGACATCTGCTCCATGCGGCTCTTAAACTCGTTGATGATCGATTTTTCCTCGCTGATCTTGCGCATCTCCTCGTAGAGCTTGTAAAAACCGGAGTTCGCGATGACCAGTTCTCCGACGTTGTTCAGAAGAAGATCAAGCTTGTCTATGGACACCTTTACGGTCTTGAGCATCGACACTTTCCTTTTCTCCCCATCCGGTTTCTCCCCGCGGACCCCTGCCCCGATCACGTCAAGGGTTTCATGCTCGTCCTCGTCCTCTTCTATGGAGTCCATCTGCTCGTCGTCGGACGGGTTTTCCGCATCAAAGGCCGCTGCGGCCTGTATTGCAGCGTTCTCCTGCCTCCGCCCGGGCGCGGCAAAATCGCCGGAAAAGGTCCTGGTCTCCCCAAACTGCAGCCCGATCTTATCGTCCTTCCTGGCGATAACGAGAGGCCGCACGTCAATGCGGTATATGAGGTCAAGGTTGGCCGAGCGCCACACATTTTCAATCGACGAGCCGGTGAGTATGACCGCCTTGAATATGTTGTTCACCTCGTCGTCGTTCAGGTCCTCGATGGACGGGAACGTGACAACGATGTCGCTTATTTTCCCGAGGTTGCTGACGACCAGCTGGGCCTTGACCCATTTCATCTGGGCCATTTCCTCGATATACACGGTCACCTCGTAGCATGACTTGCCCGACTGGATGCCCTCGCGGATTCTCCGGCGCAATTCTCCGTCGAGCATGGTCCGCGGAATGCCGGAATCCTTTTTAGCGCGGGGAGCGGCGGCCTCAGCGGCCTTCTTTTTAGGCTGCTTTGTCTTTGACGTGTTTTCGCAGATGGTCTGGATGTCGTCGATCAGCCACTGAAGGCTTTGCTCCGGCTTTTCACCCGAGGCGATAGTGTCAATCACATTATGGATCTCGTCAAAACAGCGAAATATAATATCAATGATCTCCGACGTCACACTCATGCCGCCGTCCCGTATCCCCTGGAGCAGGTTTTCCATCATGTGGGCAAGGTCACTCAGCTCGTTCAGCCCGACGAAAGCCGCCGAGCTTTTCAGGGAATGGGCGGCGCGGAAAATGTTATTGATGATTTCGAGGTTCTCCGGATTTTTTTCCAGTTCGAGAAGGTTCTGGTTCAGCTCCTGAAGCTGTTCGTCCGCCTCTTCCAGAAAAATGTCCTGATATTCGCCGAGAGAAAAAGCCATAATGCAACTCCACATGTTCGATTAACACGCCGTCCTGAGACGGCCTGCCCGGCGCGCGATGCGCCGGCCTGCCCGAAAAACGACCCGCGTCCCGGCGCCGGCCGTGCCGCGCCGCTCCGCGGGAAACCCTAATCCTCTTCCAGAAAAAGAATGTTCGCCAGGTTGAGGATGACAATCAGGCGATCCTTCAGCCTCCCGATACCCCAGATGTATTTCTCGGACACTCCCTCTATCAGCTCGCTGGGAGGATCAACGTTGTTCTGCGTGATCCGCACGACCTGGTGAACGTTATCAACCATCAGGCCCACCAGTTTATCGTTCGTTTCAATGACGATGATCCGGGTGAGGTCGGTCACTTTCGCCCGTGGAAATCCGAAGCGCCTGCGCACGTCCACCACCGGTATGACGTTCCCCCGAAGATTGATGACGCCGATTATGAAATTGGGCGTATTGGGCAGGCGGGTGATTTCCGGGAACCGGAGTATCTCGTGAACGGCAAGGATATCGACCCCGTACTCAACGTCATCAAGCACGAAACTGACCAGCTGGATTATTGCTCCTTCGGCAACAAGCTCTTCTTCGTCCTCGGCAGTCATCTGCATCTCGAGTTCGTCCTGTTTCTTGATCAGCTCGTTTAAATTCATATCGGTTATCCTGCTAAAATGAATATGCCCGTTAAACAATTTACTTTAAAATAAAAGCCGTACATTTCAAGCATTTTTTTGGAAATCAGCGGTTGATTTGAGTCTCCGGCACCCAGCGGCAGCCGCGCCGGGGAAAAACACCGGAATGGGAGCATATTTTCAAGTCCCGGGGGATAAAGGAGAGGCGCGGCGGGTGCCGAATCACTTTTTGAGGCTGGTCAACCCGTTCTTTTCGTTCTCAAAATAGATATTCCCGCCGGAAACGGCCACATTGCCGGATTTGATCCCGGGAACCATGAGAGACCAGGTGATGTCTCCCGTGATCTTGTTGATTACGCACAGTGTCTGTTCCGACGGAAGATAAATGCGGGTGGCATCTTCAGCGACACGCTTTACGATGGGATTTCCCGCGTCCCGGGTCCATATCTGCTCACCGGACATGCTGACCCGGTGGACCCGTCCACCGCGGCCGAACACGTACACCGAATCGTTCTGGATGATCATATCGTCCGCAAACACGTCATTGAGCGGATAACGCCACGCGACGCTCCCCTCTTTCATTGAAAAGGCCGAGAGCTGTCCGTTTTCGGTCGCGACAAAGGCCGTGTCCCCTTTCGTGCCGAGCGAGACTATGGAGCCGGGGAAGCCCGCGTCGAAGGCGTTGAGCCCGCGGTACTTGTCGATTCCGACGAGCCTTCCCTTGCGTGTCGGGACCAGCACCATGTGACGCGAGAGAACGGGTGCGGCCGATATTTCATCGCCGACGGAGGATTTCCACTGGAGCTCGCCCCTGCGGTCGAGCTTACCGACAAGGCCCTGCGAGGCGGCATAGTAGATGCCGCTGCCGTCAAGGACGAGCCGGGCCGTACCGCCGGCCAGGGCTGTCCACGCGACCGAGCCGGTACCGAGGTCGAGCCTGCTCACCGTGCCGCGCACCGTGGAGAAATAGAGCGACAGGCCGTCCCGCACGGGCATCGACGCGATGGCATCTTCAAGGTCCAGGCGCCAGAGCGAGACGCCCCCGCGCGACGCGTCGATATACGATTGATCGATCGTGAGGATCGAATCGTTTTCGGGTATGAATAACAGGTACTTCTGCCCGCCCATTATTGACGGTTCATGTTCCGCAGCGCTCCGCTTGATGGAACCGGTCCGGCCGGCAGTGTCGGGCGAAACCGCCGCTCCCCTGTCGCCTGCTCCTTCGCTGATCGCGGCTATCCCCGCGAACGATAAGGCCTCGTCCTTCAGGGTCAGGGCCTTGGCACCCTTCAGCATTACGGGAAGGGACAGGCCTGCTATCCGGCCGCCGGAAGCGTCCGGATTCGCCCGCTCCGGGGACACTGCGTCGGGACTGATACTGCAGGCCGTTCCCCTGTCCAGCATGAGCTCATGCGATTCAAAATAGCGGGCGAGCTTTTCCGCTTTCTCGGGCCCGAGCCCGCTGTCGGACGGCAGGCGCCGGCGGACCCTGACGGTCCCCTCGTACACCTCGTAGCGCACGCTCCCGTCGGCGGACACCGTGACGGCAAACGCGGTGCCTTTCACCGATGCCTCGGTTCCCGCGGTGTGCAGGGCCACGGACTCGCCGGCCGACAGCTTGTCAGCCTGGAGGATACAGCCGCCGGCCGAAACCAGCGCGTCGAATCTCCGGGCCGGGGCGAGCTCGTAGCTTCCAAGCTCGATCCGGCTCCCTTCGAGTACGCGCATGCGTATCGTATCATTAAAGCTTATATCAATGGATGCGCCGCGCCCGGTGGTTATAACGTCGCCCGGCGAAAGGGTGTCGCCCGCATCGAGCCGTTCCCGGCCGGCCCGGCTGACGGTCATCGACGTGCCCGTGACGCGCGT
>Ga0116149_1003737_pt1 | contig 15492 bp, 16 predicted proteins | sample AD_UKC057_MetaG_FD_89787 | JGI IMG/M metagenome (GOLD analysis project Ga0116149, IMG submission 89787) | Active sludge microbial communities of municipal wastewater-treating anaerobic digesters from USA - AD_UKC057_MetaG | ecosystem: Engineered > Bioreactor > Anaerobic > Digestate | place: USA... | reverse complement strand
GGGCGCAGGGGAACGGGCCGGCCGCCGGGGAGCCGGCGGCCGAGGGGGAGAAGCCGGCCGAAGGCGGAGAGGCGGCCGAGGCGCAGAAGCCGGCGGAGGGCGGTCAGCTGGCCGACGGGCAGAAGCCGGCGGAAGGGGAGGCGGCGGCCGCCGGCCCCAAGCCGGAGCGCGCCCCCAGCGGCGAGCCGCTGGTGGACGTGACGATGCGGCTGCAGGAGGGCAAGCAGTACTTCGTCAACCGCATCACCTTCGTCGGCAACACGACCACCCGCGACAACGTCGTCCGCCGCGAGCTGCGCCTGTTCGAGAACGGCGTGTTCAACACCGAGGCGCTGAAGTACTCGATCAAGCGGATCAACCAGCTGGGGTACTTCAAGGCGCTCGAGGGGGCGCCGACGTCAACGTCGAGAAGACGCCGGACGTCGAGAACCAGGTGGACGTCACGCTGAAGTTCGAGGAGCAGAACCGCAACCAGATCACCTTCGGCGCCGGGATCTCGCAGTGGGAGGGGTTCTTCGGGCAGCTCGCCTTCCAGACGGCGAACTTCATGGGCCGCGGCGAGACCCTGACGCTCTCGCTGCAGGCCGGCTCGCGCGCGCAGAACTATCAGCTCGCCTTCACCGAGCCGTACCTGTTCGATCGCGCCATCACGGGCGGGATCGATATCTTCAAGCGCGAGCTGCGCTACATCTCGCAGTTCACGCAGTCCTCGTACGGGGGCAACGTCCTCTTCGGCTTCCCGCTGCGCGACTTCACCCGGATGTTCGTCCAGTACAGCTACGAGAACGTCCGCGTGAAGGACATCAACCCGATCTTCACCACGCCGGAGTACATCGCGGGGAACCCGTACCTCGCCGACTACCTCCTGCTCGGCGAGGACAACAACTCCCGGACGGTGAGCAAGATCGTCCCCAGCCTGGTGCACAACACGGTCGACGACCCGATTTTCCCCAAGGCCGGGACACGCTATACTGTCTCGGTTGACCTGGCCGGCCTGGGCGGCGACACCAACTTCTACAAGCCGCGCGTCGAGGGGGTGTGGTACATCCCGCACACCCGGCGGACGTCGGTCGGCCTGCGCGCTCAGGCGGAGTACATCACCCAGATCAAGGGGAACAAGACGCTGCCGGTGTTCGAGCGGCTGTACCTGGGCGGCGAGTACAGCGTGCGCGGCTTCGACATCCGGACGATCGGCCCGAAGCTGCAGAACGGCCTGGTCATCGGCGGGAACAAGAGCCTCCTGCTCAACGCCGAGTACCTGATCACGATCGCCGGCCCCGTACGCCTGGTGATGTTCTACGACGCGGGGCAGGCGCTCGACGTCGGGCAGAAGTTCTCGCTGAAGGAGTTCAGGACGTCGACCGGCGCCGAGATCCGGTTCTTCATGCCGGTGCTCAACGTGCCGTTCCGCCTCATCTTCGCGTACAACCCCCAGCGCGACGGGGTGCTGGACAACAACCTCCAGCCCCAGAAGGCGTTCTCGTTCAAGTTCGCGGTCGGCTCGACGTTCTAGTCGCGCCGCCCGCGCTGAGCCGTGACCACGTTCGCTCGAGACGACGACAGAGAAAGAAAGGGACTGTTCCGTATGAGACGCCTTGCCGTTGCCGCCGTCAGCTTCGCCCTGGCCGCGCTCCCGACCCTGGCTTCGGCCCAGACCGCCCCGCAGGCTCCCGCGCAGCAGAAGCCCGCCGAGGTGCGGCCCTTCCCCGAGGGCGCCAAGGTGGCCTTCATGAACATCCAGCAGGTGGCCTCCGATTCGGCCGAGGGGAAGGCCGCCAACGCCAAGGTGCAGGCGCTTCGCGACAAGAAGCTGCAGGAGCTCCAGGCGAAGAACAAGCAGCTCGAGGCGGCGCAGCAGAAGGTGCAGGGCGGCAACCTGATGAGCGAGCAGGCTCGCGCGCAGGCGCAGAAGGAGGTCGATCGGCTGACCGTCGAGATCCAGCGCGCGCAGCAGGACGCCGACGCCGAGCTGAATGAGCTGTCCCAGGAACTCAACCTCGAGTTCCAGCGCAAGCTGGGGCCCGTCATCCAGCAGGTCTCCCAGGAGCGCGGGCTGCACATGCTGCTCAGCCGCGCGGACGCCGGGATCATCTGGGCCGAGCCCGGCCTCGATCTGACCGGTGAGATCATCAAGCGCTTCGACGCGGCCACCGCGGCCGGCGCCAAGCCGCCCGCCGCTCCCCCCAAGCGGCCGTAGCCGGGCGCGCGCGATCCGGCGGGGGCCCCCTGGGACCCCCGCCTCTCTCTCCTCTTCCCCTGGGCTGAACGTGCGACCCACTACCATCCCCGTGCTGCTCGACCGCCTGCGCTACCGCTATCCCTCGCGCCTGGTCGATGCGGTCCTCGAACACGTTCCCGGCGAGCGCGTGGTCACCGCCAAGAACGTCACGGTCAACGAGCAGTTCTTCCAGGGCCACTTCCCGGGCGCGCCCGTGCTGCCCGGGGTCCTGATGATCGAGGCCATCGCCCAGGCCGCCGCCCTGCTGCTGCTGCACGGCGACGAGCGCCTGCCCACCGCGCGCGTGGTCCTCCGCGGCGTCAACGGCGCGAAGTTCCGCCGCCAGGTGGTGCCCGGCGACCGGGTCCGCATCGAGGTCAGCCGCCGCACCGGGCGGGGCACCATCGCTCGCGTGCACGGCGAGGCGTTCGTGGCCAGCCAGCTCGTGGTCGAGGCCGACCTCCTGCTGGCCATCGTCCAGGACGACGTGTCGATCCACCCGACCGCGGTCGTCCACCCGCAGGCCCGCATCGGGCACGGCACGGTCATCGGGCCGCACGCCACGATCGGCCCCCGCGTCGTCATCGGGAAGGACTGCCGCATCGGGCCGTCCTCGGTGATCGACGGGTGCACCGAGATCGGCGACGGCAACCACCTCGCGGCCTTCGTCTCGATCGGCCTGCCGCCCCAGGACCTGAAGTACTCCGGCGAGGATACCCGCGTCGTAATCGGGAACCGCAACAGCATCCGTGAGTTCGTCACCATCCACCGCGGGACGGCGGGCGGCGGGGGCGAGACGAGGCTTGGCGACGACAACCTGCTGATGGCCTACACGCACGTGGCCCACGACTGCCAGGTGGGCAGCGGGATCATCTTCGCGAACAACGCGACCCTCGGCGGCCACGTGCACGTCGAGGACTTCGCCATCATCAGCGCGCTCTCGGGGGTTCACCAGTTCTGCCGCGTCGGCCGCCACGCGTTCATCGGCGCGCACACCGCGGTGACCAAGGACGCCCTGCCGTTCGTCAAGACGGTCGGCAACCGGGCTCGAGTCTACGGCCTCAACACCGTCGGGCTCCTCCGCCGCGGCTTCACTCACGAAAGCATCGGCAAGCTCAAGCGCGCCTACCGCCTCCTGCTGAAGCTCAACACCGGCCGCGCCGTGATCCGGATCGAGGCCGACCCCTCGCTCCAGTGCCCCGAGGTCGCGTACCTCGTCGAATTCATCCGCGGCAGCTCGCACCGCGGCGTCCTGCTGCGCCGCCCGACGCGCCGTGCCGACAGCGAGGTTTCCGACGAGTAGCCCGACATGCACATCGGCCTGATCGCCGGAAACGGACGCTTCCCCTTCCTCGTCCTCGACGCCGCGCGCCGCCTCGGCCACCAGGTGACCGTCGTCGCGGTGCGCGAGGAGGCCTCGCCCGACCTCGAAGCGGCCGCCGCCACCGCCGAGCCCCGCGCCGCGATCGTCTGGCTGTCGCTGGGGCAGCTGGGCGCCTGCATCGAGACGTTCCGCGCCGCCGGCGTCACGCACGCCTTGATGGCCGGGCAGATCAAGCACGTCAAGATCTTCTCGGGCATCGTGCCCGATCGCCTGCTGCTCTCCGCGCTGCTGCGCCTCCGGTCGAAGAACACCGACGCCCTGATCTCCGCCGTCGCCGAGATCCTCCGGGAGCACGGCATCGAGCTTCTCGACTCGACGGCCTTCCTCACGCCGCTGCTCGCGCCCTCCGGCCGGGTGGCCGGGCGCCACCCGAGCGCCGACGAGCGCGCAGATCTCGAGTTCGGCTACCGGATGGCCGACGCGATCGCCGGCCTCGACATCGGCCAGACGATCGCCGTCAAGGCCGCCGCCGTCGTCGCCGTCGAGGCCATGGAGGGGACCGACGCGGTCATCGCGCGCGCGGGACGCCTCGCGGGCCCGGGGGTCGTCGTGGTGAAGGTCGCCAAGCCGAACCAGGACATGCGGTTCGACGTGCCGGTGGTGGGCCTCGCCACCATCGAGGCGATGCGGGCGGCGGGGGCCTCGGTGCTGTCGGTGGACGCGGGCAAGACGCTGTTGTTCGACCGCGAAGCCCTGGCGGCGGCCGCCGCCCAGGCCGGCATCGCGGTGGTGGGGCGGGAACGATGACTGGGAACCGAGTGCTGCGCGTCGCGGCCATCGGCGTGGGGCACCTCGGCCGCCACCACGCGCGCATCCTGGGCTCGCTCGAAGGTGCCGAGCTGGTTGGCGTGGTGGACGCCAAGCCCGATCGCGCCCGGGAGATTGCCGCCTCCTGCGGCACGCGCGCGGTCGAGCGCGCCGCCGACCTGCTCGGCCAGGTGGATGCCGTCTCGATTGCGGTTCCGACCGAGGCGCACTTGCAGGCGGCGATGCCGTTCCTCGAGCGCGGCATCCCCGTGCTCGTGGAGAAGCCGCTGGCGCGCGACGTCGCGGAGGCCGACCGGATGATCGACGCCGCCGCCCGCGCCGGGACGATCCTGGCCGTCGGGCACACCGAGCGCCACAACCCGGCCGTCGCCCTCGCGGCAGCCCACCTCGCCGACCCCCGCTTCGTCGAGGTGCACCGCCTCGGGACCTTTCCCGAGCGAAGCCTCGACATCGACGTCGTGTTCGACCTGATGATCCACGACCTCGACATCGTGCTCTCGCTCGTCGCCGCCGAGGTGGCCGCGGTGGAGGCCGTCGGGGTGCCGGTTCTCACCGGTCGCGTGGACATCGCGAACGCGAGGCTGCGGTTCCAGAACGGCTGCATCGCCAACATCACCGCCAGCCGCATCAGCCGCGAGCGTGTCCGCAAGATCAGGTTCTTCCAGCCGGAGGCGTACCTCTCGGTCGACTACGCCGCGCAGGAGGTGGAGATGTACCGCCTCGTGCGGGGTGACGGGCGGCCGGCCATCGAAGGTGGCAAGCTCGAGGTCCAGCACGAGGAGCCGCTGCGCCGCGAGCTTTCCGATTTCCTCGACGCGGTGCGGCAGCGCCGCCCGCCGCTCGTCAGCGGCTCGGACGGCCGCCGGGCCATCGTCCTGGCCCAACGGATTGTCGAGCGGATGGCACAGGGCAACTGACCGGCAGGCTGCCGTGATCGACAAACGCCCCGCGCGCGTCGCCGGCATGTTCGACGCCATCGCCGCGCGCTACGACCTGCTCAATCACCTGCTCAGCGCAGGGCTGGATCGCGGCTGGCGCCGGCGCGCGATCCGCTCGCTCGGACTGAGGGGCGGAGAGACGCTCGTCGACCTCTGCACCGGAACCGCCGACCTCGCCCTCGCCGCCGCCGCGGGCGGCGCGGGCCGCGTCATCGGCGTGGATTTCGCGGCGGAGATGCTGCGGCTCGGGGCGGCCAAGGTGCGGCGCCGCGGCGGCGTTGCCCTGGTTCGCGGCGACGCCACGTCCCTGCCGATCGGTTCGGGCACGGCCGATGCCGCCACGGTCGCCTTCGGCATCCGGAACGTCGAGCGCCCCGAGCGGGCGCTTGCCGAGATGTTCCGCGTCCTCCGGCCAGGCGGACGCGCCGCCATCCTCGAGTTCAGCATCCCGGCCTCGCCCGTCGTGCGCGCCGTCTACCTGCCCTACTTCCGGCACGTGCTTCCGCGAATCGGGCGGCTCGTCTCGGGGCACCTCAGCGCCTACAGCTACCTGCCCGCCTCGGTCGGGTCGTTCATCGCGCCGTCCGACATGGCCGCGCTCCTTCGCCGCAGCGGGTTCGACCAGGCCGAGGCCGCGAGCCTCGCGCTCGGCGCCGTGACGCTTTACACCGCCCGCAAGGCCGCCGCCGACTGGTAGACGGCATCGAGCTCAGCGACCATCGACGAGAGCCGGAACAGCGAAGACGCGCGCTGCCGGGCGGCCGCCCCCATCCGCGAGCGAAGGCCGGGGTCTTGGCGCAGACGGTCGATCGCCTCGGCGAGCCTGGCCGGGTCGCACGCCGGGACGACCAGGCCCGTGGTCCCCGACTCGTTCACCCACGATGTCCCGCTGGCCAACTCGGTGCTGATGACCGGCAGTCCGGCCGCCATGGCCTCCACCATCGAGGTGCCGAATGCCTCGGCCCGGCTGGTCGAGGGCAGCACGAACAGGTCGGCCGCCCGGTAGCACCCCGGCAGGTCCCGCTCGCTCACCTCCCCGGCGAAGGTCACTCTCTCCGACACGTCCAGGGCCGCCGCCAGGCGCTGCAGGCGGCGTTTGAGCGGCCCGTCTCCCACGAGCAGCAGGCGGGCGGCCGGCACCCGCGCAATCGCGCGCAGGAGGTGATCGAGGCCCTTGTAGTGCCGCATCCGGCCAACGAACCCGACGACGAACGCCTCCTCGGCAATGCCCCAGCCGCGGCGCAGGCGCTGCCCGCTCGCGCGGCCGTCGGCCGCGAACCGCTCGACGTCGATGCCGAGCGGCACCACCGAGCACTTGTCGCTGATGGAAGGCAGGTACCGCGAGGTGCGCAGGTATGGCGGACTGGTCACCACCACTCGATCGGCGCGCTCCAACACCCGGCGCAGCAGCGGCTCGTAGAGCCGGAGCAGCCGCCGCTGCCTGACGATGTCGCAGTGATAGGTGATCACGGTTGGCGTGCCGCGGCCAAGCACCAGGCGCGCCAGCTCGCCGGGGGGATACGGGAAATGCAGGTGGATCAGGTCGGGCCGCTCGCGGCGCAGGCGAGAGGGAAGGGTGGGGCAGATCGGGGTCGAGCACACGGTCGCAAGCCGCGGCAGAAGAACCAGCCGGACCCCGTCGGCCATCCGTTCCCCGCCCCGGTGGCCCGGGCTGGCGGCCATCACCGTGACCTCGTACCCGCGACGAGCCTGCTCCTCGGCCAGCGCCCGGACGTGGTTCTCGATCCCTCCGATGATGGGGTAGTAGTGCTTGTAGACGTGAACGACGCGCATCGGCGCCGAGATCATATCAGCCGAAGCTGGCTGCGGGGCAGTAGGGCCGGCCCCCGTGCCTGTTGGCTGCCGGGCATCAGCGGCAAGCACAGGGCTTCAGCCCTGCGCCACTCTCTCATAGACCGCCGCCATCTCGCGGGCCGCGAGATCCCAGTCGAAGCAGGCGGCGCGAGCCAGGGCCAGGCCGCCGAGTCGCCGGGCCTCGTCTTCGTCGGAGAGCAGCCGGAGGATCGCCGCCGCCAGGGCCTCGGCGTTGCCGGTGGGGAAGAGCGCTGCAGCGCCGCCGGCCGTCTCGGCCAGCGCCGGCGTATCGCTGCTCACGCAGGGGCGGCCGCGGGCCATCGCCTCGGCCAATGGCAGGCCGAAACCTTCGCGCAGGGACGGGCAGACGAACAGCAGGGCCGCCGCGTACAGCTCGTTCAGCTGACGGTCGCCGACCGGCCCCAGGTCGGCCGCGCGCGTCGAGAGGCCGAGGCGCTCGATGGTGCGCGCGGGCTCGGGGTAGCGCGGGTCGCGCGGCCCGGCCATCACCAGCGTGATCCCCGCGGTCTGCGCCGGGGCCTCGGCGAGCGCGAGGGCCCAGGCACGCAGCAACACGTCGAGCCCCTTGTGCGGCTTGTTGCTGCCGACCTGTAACAGGAACCGGGGCGGCAGGACCGAGCGAGGGCATCCCCACTGCGCCGCAGGCAATGCCCCGGAAGCGGGAGCCGGACGATCCGCCGCCTGCCCGGGCGGGGCCTGTACCCAGGTCACGCCGGGGCGGACGATGGTCAGCTTGCCGCGGGCGGCCGGGAACAAACGCTCTACATCGCGACGGGTCGCCTCGGAGGGTACGCAGACGATGGCGGACGCGCGGAAGGCGAGACGGTGAGCCAGCACGTAACCGAAGCGCCGGCCGGGCCCGAGGACGCCGGGGGTGAGCATCGGGATGAGGTCGAAGCAGGTCACCACCGTTGGGATGCCAGGCCGGTAGGGCATCAGGTAGTACGGGCTGTGGTAGACGCGCGCGCCCGCTTTCCGCAGCAGGCGTGGGACCTCCCACTGCTGCCGCAGGGCGAACGGGCCGGCGCCGCAGGGCACGCCGGCGAGCGGCGGGACCGGCAGCCGCGGGTCTGGGTGCGCGGCGTGCAGCAGTGTGGCCGAACCGAGGCGTGAGAGTGCCCCGGCAAGGCCAAGGACCACTCGGCCGATCCCGGGGAAGTGGCCGGAGACGGTGCGCGCGTCGAGGACCAGCCCCTCCGGGATCACGACACGCCCCCCGCACCCTCCGTCCCGTCTTTCGCCTTCCACCCCCCGCTGTCCGTTCCGCCCTCTGTCCTCGGTCCCCCGCGTTCCTTCCCGGCCAGCTCCCTGTAGAACGCCGCCGTCTGCCGTGCGAGAGTGGCCTCCGAGAACTCCGCGACCGCGCGCTCGCGTCCGCGCCGGCCCAGCTGCCGTCGCAAGGCCGGGCTCTCGCGCAGCGTCCGCAGGCGCTGGGCGAGAGCGGCCGCGTCGCCCTCGGGGAAGACGAGGCCTGCGTCCCCGATCACGTCGGGGATCGCGCCGGAATCGGAGCCGACCACGCTGACCGCGCAGGCCATGGCCTCGGCGAGCACACGCCCGAACTGCTCCTTCCACACGGCCGTGGTCCGCGAGGGAAGAACGACGACGTCGAACCCGGCGAATACCCCCGGCAAAGACTCGTGCGGCAGCGTGCCGGTGAAGCGGACGCGGCCGGCGAGCCCGAGGGCGCCGGCACGGACCTCGAGCGCCCGGCGCTCGGGGCCGTCGCCAACCAGCGTCAGCTCGGCAGGCGGTTCGAGCGCGGCGACGGCGTCGAGCAGGGTGGCACACCCCTTCTCGGCGGCCAGCCGCCCGACGTACCCCACAGAGAACCGGCCGGGGGGCGGGGGCGCAGGGGGCGGAGCGAAGCTGGAGACGTCGACGCCCTGGGGGAGGATCGTCCTCGTCAGGCCGGTGAACCCCAGCGATCGCCACACTCGCTCGGCCTCGCGGCTGGCACAGAGAATGGCGTCGGCCGACCTCAGCGTCAGGGCGAGCAGCGCGCGGGCACCAGGGCCCAGCTCTCGGCGGACGTTCTGCCAGGTGTGGTAGACGAGCCGGGTGCGCCTGGCCCAGCGCCTGCGGGCCAGGGCCACCTGCAGGGCAGCGAGGCTGTCGGGCTCCTCCTCGACGTGCACGATGTCGGGGTGGAACCGGCGCAGGCCAAAGGCGAGGGTGCCGTACAGGCAGCGGTGGGGGTCGGCACGCCTCCAGACCGGGACCCGGAGTGTGCCGTCCAAACGATCGGGGGTGCGGGTGGAACGGACGAGGTGAATTCGAAGGCCAGCGTCGTCTCTCAAGCGCTCGATCTTGCCCTCCGACACCTGGTGCGAGTGGGCGACGTGGAGGACGGCCAGCATCGGCCGCCCACCATACCACAGCCGATGGTATAATCCCCTATCTTCTTCATGTACTTCGACTTCGAGGACAATCACCCGGACATCTCGCCAATCGGACGCGCCATTTCCTGGCGCGAGGGCGTCCTCCTGTCGATCATCTTCCACCTCGTGGTCATTCTCGCGGCCGTGCTGATGCCCGAGTTCCCCGGCGCCAGGGAAGCGGCGGCGCGGGCGGCCGAAGCGGCGGAGCTGCAGAGGCAGCAGGAGCTGGAGCGGACGCGGTTCGTTTTCGTGCAGCCGCGCCTCGACGTCCCCGCGCCCAAGCCGCCCCCGCCGAGAGCCGATCTGTCGGACAAGGACCGGGTGGCCCAGGCGCCGGAACGCGCGCAAAACCCCACCAACAGCCTGCCGTTCTCCCGCGGCAACACGCCCGAGCAGGTGGACCAGCCGGCGGTGATGGCGCGGGAAGCGCCGCGCGTCGAGTCGCGTCCCGAGCCGGGTCCAAGCGAGGAGCAGCGGGCGCAGGCCGATCAGCGCCAGGGGCAGGGCGGCGAGAACGGCACCGGGGAAGCGAACCGGAGCGCGCTGTCGCTGCCGGGCCGAAGGCAGCCTGCGTCCAGGCCCGGGGAGGGAACCGGCCGTCCGGGTGCGCCGGGGCTGTTCGCCGGCGCGATGCAGAACCCCGAGCGCTATGCGAGCCAGCGCTTCCAGAACGAGGGGGGTGGGGGCGGCGCCTTCGGGCCCGCGATCCAGTTCGACACCAAGGGCGTCGAGTTCGGCCCCTGGGTGCGGCGCTTCATCGCCCAGATCAAGCGCAACTGGGTCGTCCCTTACGCGGCCATGGCTTTCAGCGGCCACGTGGTGCTGACCTTCAACGTGCACAAGAGCGGTGCGATTACCGACCTGATGGTGGTGGGGCCGTGCGCCGTGGAGGCGTTCAACAACTCGTCGTTCGGCGCGCTGGCCGCCTCGAACCCGACCTATCCGCTGCCCCCCGAGTACCCGTCCGACCGCGCGTTCTTCACCGTGACGTTCTACTACAACGAGGTTCCCCCGGTTCAGTAGGGGACGATTCCCCCGATGCCAACCCGCACGCAGCAAGTCGGCTTGTTGATCCTGGCCGCCGTGCTCGCCCTTTACACCATGGCGCGGCTGCTGTGGTAAGCGAGCGGCCTCCCGTGCTCGTGGCGGTTCTCGGGCCGACCGGGAGCGGCAAGAGTGCGCTCGGCCTGGCGCTCGCCGAACGGTTCGGCGGCGAGATCGTCAGCTGCGACTCGGCAGCCGTCTATCGCGGCCTCGACATCGGCACCGACAAGCTGCCGCTCGAGGCGCGGCGCGGGATCCCGCACCACGTGGTGGACGTGGCCGACCCGCGCGAGTCGTACACGGCCGCGCGGTTCGCGCGCGACGCGTCCGAGGCGGTGCGCGCGATCCATGCGCGGGGGCGCCTGCCGATCCTGGTGGGCGGCACCGGCTTCTACTACCGGGCCCTGACGCGCGGTCTGTTCCCCGGGCCGTCGCGCGACGAGGCGCTTCGCGAGCGCCTGCGCGCGGCGGCGCGGCGCCGCGGGGCCGGGTTCCTCCACCGGATGGTGGCGCGGGTCGATCCCGGGTCGGCCAGGCGCATCCTGCCGCGCGACGAGGTGCGGTTGGTGCGCGCGCTGGAGGTGTACTTCCTCACCGGGCGGCCGCTCACCGCGCACTTCGCCGACACGGTGTCGCCGCTGCCCGGCGTGGAGGTGGTGGGCCTGCTGCTGCAGGTGCCCGCTGCCGTGCTCGGCGAGCGCATCGCCGCGCGCGTCGCCGGCCAGTTCGCCCGCGGATGGGTGAACGAGGTTCGACGCCTGCTCGCCTCCGGTGTGCCGCCAGACGCGCACGCGTTCCAGGCGCTCGGCTACCGCGAGCTGATCGAGCACTTGGAGGGCCGGCTCGACGAGCGCGCGGCGCGCGAGCTGATCGTCGCCGAGACGCGGAAGTACGCGCGGCGTCAGTTGATCTGGTTCCGTAAAGAGCCTAATCTAGAGGTGATTCCGGGCCCTGGAGAACGTGGCACTGCCATCGCCGCTGCGACGCGCCTCGTCGCACGCCGGCTGCCAGGCAGCCCCTGCGCGCGCGACGAGGAGACCCCATAGATGGCTTCCGCAACCGAGCCCCGGCCCGTGGTCACCAGCCCCAACATCCAGGACGCGTTCCTCAACCACGCGCGGCGTGAGCGCCTGACCGTGCGGTTCCGCCTGCTCGACGGCACCGAGTTCGAGGGCCGAATCAAGAACTTCGACCGCTTCGCGATCATCGTGGACCGCGAGGGCGCCGACCAGATGATCTTCAAGCACGCGGTCGCCACCATTACCTCTTCGCGCACCGTCGGCAGCTACTACACGCACCAGTCGCAGTGACCCCCCCGCCCATCCGCCGCGCGATCGTCATCGTTCTCGACAGCCTCGGGATCGGAGAGCTCCCCGACGCGGCGGCATACGGCGACCAGGGCAGCGACACGCTCGGCCACATCGCCGCGTGCGTGCCGCTCGCGGTGCCCGCGCTGCGCTCGCTGGGGCTCGGGCGGTTGTCGAACCTCGGACCACAGGCGAGGACGCCTGTGCCACTGGCACCACAGGCGAGGACGCCTGTGCCACTGGGGGCCTTCGGCCGGATGGTGGAGAGCGCGCCGGGCAAGGACTCGGTGACGGGCCACTGGGAGCTGATGGGGCTGGTGCTCGACCGGCCCTTCCCGGTTTTCCCGCACGGGTTCCCGGCCGACCGGCTCGAGGAGTTCGAGCGCCGCATCGGCCGGCGCACCCTGGGCAACACGGTGGCCTCGGGCACCGTGATCATCGAGGAGCTGGGGCCCGAGCACCTGCGTACCGCTTCGCCGATCGTCTACACGTCGGCCGACAGCGTCTTCCAGATCGCGGCGCACGAGGACGTCATCCCGATCGACGAACTGTACCGGCAGTGCGAGATCGCCTACGCGATGTTCGTCGAGGGGATGGGGGTGGGGCGCGTCATCGCGCGGCCGTTCGTCGGCCAGCCCGGCTCGTTCCGCCGCACCGCGAACCGCCGCGACTTCGCCATCAGGCCCAGCGGCCCGACCGTGCTCGACCGCCTCGTCGCCGCCCGCCGCGACGTGCTCGCCATCGGGAAGATCGAGGACCTGTTCGCCGGGCAGGGAATCACGCGCGCGGTCCACACGCGGTCGGACGAGGAGGCGATGGACCGGGTGGAAGAGGCGGTGCGGGAGGGCGGCGGGGCGCTCGTCTTCGCGAACCTCGTGGACTTCGACGCGCAGTACGGCCACCGCAACAACGTGGAGGGGTACGCGGAGAACCTCGAGCGGTTCGATGCCCGGCTCGGCCGGCTGCTTCCGCTGCTGCTGCCCGGCGACCTTCTCATCCTGACCGCCGACCACGGCAACGACCCGACGACTCCCAGCACGGACCATTCGCGGGAGTACGTCCCGGTGCTCGCGGTCGGCGACGCCGTGAGGCCGGGGACGGACCTCGGGACCCGCGCCACCTTTGCCGACCTGGGCGCGACCGTTGCCGAGGCCCTGGGGGTGGAGGGCACGGGACACGGTACGAGCTTTCTCCGGGAACTCGTCTCCTGATCGGCCGCCGCCGCTGCCGCGCTCCGGCGGCAGCCGGCCGGGAGAGGCAAGCGAGCGACCCAGATGACCATCCGCGAAGAACTCGAGGCGCGCGAGCGGGAGTTCCTCTCGCCCTCCGCCGCCTTCAGCTCCGAGACGCGCGGCCGGCTGCGGCCCGAACCCGAGGACGACATCCGCCCCGCGTTCCAGCGCGACCGCGACCGGATCGTCCACTGCAAGGCGTTCCGGCGCCTGAAACACAAGACCCAGGTCTTCTTCGCGCCGGCCGGCGACCACTACCGCACGCGCCTGACGCACACGCTCGAGGTCTCGCAGATCGCCCGGACGATCGCCAAGGCGCTCCACCTGCACGAGGAGCTGACCGAGGCAATCGCTTTGGGGCACGATCTTGGCCACACTCCCTTCGGACATGCCGGCGAGAAGGTGCTCGACCAGCTCGTGCCGGGCGGGTTCACCCACGACGAGCAGAGCCTCCGCGTGGTGGACGTGCTCGAGCGGGACGGCGCCGGGCTGAACCTCACCTGGGAGGTGCGCGACGGGATCGCGCACCACTCGAAGGGGAAGACGGGAAGGCCCGTCGGCGAGCCGGCCGGGCACCGCGCCCAGACGCTGGAGGGCCAGATCGCCCGCCTCTCGGACCTCATCGCCTACGTCAACCACGACATCGACGACGCCACGCGCGCCGGGATCCTGGAGCCGGGCGATCTGCCCGGGCCGATCGTCGAGGTGCTCGGTCCCTCCTCGTCGTCGCGCATCGGGCGGATGGTGGGCGACGTGGTCTCCGCCACGCTGGCCGCCGGGCTGTCGGAGGTCCGCATGAGCGAGGCGGTGCTTGCGGCCACCCTCGATCTGCGCGCATTCCTCTTCCGCACGGTCTACGAGGACCGGCGATCGGTCGTGCAGCTGCGCAAGGCGACCGGGATCCTGGGCGGGTTGTGGGAGAAGGTGCGCGAGCGGCCCGGCCGCTTCCTCGACCTGCGGATCCTCGAACGCGACGGCATGGACGTGGCGGCTCGCGACTTCCTGGCCGGCATGACCGACCGCTACGCGGTGACGCTGTTCGAGCGGCTGTTCATCCCGCGCCCCTGGGTGGAGATGCCCGGCGACTGGGACGCGGAGTGAAACGCGCCGCGTCCCCGCGCGTCGCGGCCGGGCCGGCCCAGGCTGCCGTGGTATAATCATGGGTCCGTCCCGCGACGGCCGAGGCGGCAGGGAAGACCCCGATGTTCCTGGACCTGAGCCAGTTCCGCGAACCGCGCACGCACGTCGAGCGCACCTTCGAGCCCGATGAAGGCGGGGTCGTCCACGGCCTCACGCCCGAGGGCGAGCGGGAGGCGTTCGGTGTGATGGAGCCGGTGCGGCTGTCGTTCGACCTGCTCAAGGACGGCAAGAACTACCGGCTCGCGGGCAGGGTCGCCACGCGGCTGTCGCTCGACTGCAGCCGGTGCCTCGAGCCGTTCGAGTTCCCGGTGGACGGAACCTTCGACCTGCTCTACGTGCCGCACGCCGAGAACGCGGCGCCCGGCGAGGAGATCGAGGTCGAGGAGGACGATCTCGGCACGGCCTACTACCGGGACGAGCGGATCGACCTGGGGCAGCTGCTGCGCGAGCAGTTCTACCTGGCAATCCCGATGAAGCCGCTGTGCCGCGAGTCCTGCCGCGGCCTCTGCCCCCAGTGCGGGACGAACCTCAACACGGGCACCTGCGCGTGCACGAACTCGTGGACCGACCCGCGGCTCGAGGGGCTGCGGGCGCTGGCGAACCGGCGTGACGGCGAGGCCTGAGCCCGGCCAGCAGATAGACAGGCGGATAGCATGCCCAACCCAAAACGACGACACTCGAAGGCCCGGGGCGCCAAGCGGCGCACGCACGACGCACTGTCACCGGCCGCCTTGAGCAACTGCCCCCAGTGCCACGAGCCCAAGCTCTCGCACCAGGTGTGCCCGCACTGCGGCTACTACCGCGGCCGGCAGGTGCGCGAGGTGAAGGAGGGCTAGGGCGCGCCGCATCGGTTCACCGTGGACATCCGCATAGCCGTTGACGCCGTCGGCGGCGATCACGGGCCGGGGCCGATCGTGGCCGGGGCGGTGGCCGCGGCGCGCGAGCTTCCCGTGTCGCTGGTCCTGGCCGGGCCCGTGGCCGTCGTGCGCCCGCTCGTCGAGGCGCTGCCCGACGCCCGCGGCCTGAGCGTCCGCTACGTGGACGCCGGGGGAGCCATCGCCATGGACGAGCCGCCGGCCGCCGTGCTCAGGCGGCGAGCCGACGCCTCGATCCTCGCCGCGGCCGGCGAGGTGGCGGCGGGACGCGCCGACGCGCTCTACAGCGCCGGCCACACGGGAGCGACGGTGGTGGCGGCCCACTCGCGGTTCGGGATGCTGCCGGGCGTCGATCGCCCCGCGCTCGCC
>Ga0116149_1003735_pt1 | contig 15493 bp, 11 predicted proteins | sample AD_UKC057_MetaG_FD_89787 | JGI IMG/M metagenome (GOLD analysis project Ga0116149, IMG submission 89787) | Active sludge microbial communities of municipal wastewater-treating anaerobic digesters from USA - AD_UKC057_MetaG | ecosystem: Engineered > Bioreactor > Anaerobic > Digestate | place: USA... | reverse complement strand
CGTCGCTTCCTGTGAGCCTGTGAAACGGCTGTAAAAATGGCTTGACGCAGGCTGCAATTTGGGGTCATCTACGCGCACGACGTTCGGGTTGGTGAGCTAAACGACAGATTATATGACCAAGCTGCTTTCTTTTGCTGTACCTCTGGCTGCTGCAATGAGCGTTTGCGGGCTGAATGTTCAGGCAGCGATAACGCAGGTGACGCTCAGTGATGACCCGCTCGAAGTCCTTGCCCAACTCCGGATCGGGACAGGGCTTGCCACCTACGAAAACGTTGGCAACTGGACCGTCAGCGTTGTTAACACTCCTGTTCAATCCGCGTCCCCACGTTCAATTCTCTCGATCTTCGGTCAGCATAATGTCGCTCCTCACGCGGGGGAACTTGCACCGAATCCGGACACGTTCAGCTTTCAGTTCACGCTCCTTCTAGGAAACAACTTTCAGTACGCAGTGACGCAAGTCGAGACTCAGAGCCTCTCACACGGGGACCACGCTGATCAGTGGTTCGCTCTGGTCCGCCCTGACACACAACAGAATGTTTACGTCCTGGAGCTCAATGGGACACATCCCATTCCCGAGCCCCACCAGTATGCTCTGATGGCCGGCCTGGGTCTCTTGGGCTTCGGGGCGTATCGCAGGGTTCGGGCCTAAATCCCCCCAAAAAACAGATTTGCCTTTCAAGGCGCTGGGTTTTCCAGCGCCTTTTTTGTTGTTTGAACCGATCCTCGGATACGCTCCGAGCAGAACACCGCCGCTCGAGTTACTCCCCAGATGAAATCTGTGGCAAATGAGTCAAATCTTGGCGCCGCGCAGCGGCGCCACTAAGCCAGGCGCCGACGGCTGTTCATGCGCCCGTCACGCCGGGAAGCCAGACGGTGAACTCGGAGCCCCGGCCCGACTCGCTCGCGACCGACACCCGTCCGCCGTGGGCTTCCACGACGGCCTTGACCAGACTCAGGCCCAGGCCCAGGCCGCGCTGGGATCGGCTCTTGTCGCCCCGATAAAGCCGTCCCCAGATCTTGTCCTGTTCCTCTGCCGGGATCCCGATGCCGTTGTCGCAGACCCGGACGATCACATGGCGCGGATCATGATCGACCCGGACTCGGACCTCGCCGCCTTGAGGTGTGTATTTGAGGGCGTTATCGAGCAAGTTCCCGAACACCTGGCGGAGGCGGTTGGCATCGACCCAGGCGTGCCGCGGTTCGCTAAACTCCCGCTGCACGGCAATTCGCTTCTCATCGGCAACGAACGCGTAGACCTCGATCACTTGGGCGAGCAGCGCGCCGATCTCGACGCGTTCCCGCTGGAGCGGCATCATGCCCGCCTCGGCCTCGGCGATGTCCATGAGCACCTTGAGCATCCCCAGGACGCGATCCGATTCCTCGACGCAATCGGCCAGCGCCTCGCGGCTCTTGGCGGCGTTGGCCGGGTCCTGAAGAGCCAACTCGGCGATGCCGCGCATCCGGGTCAGCGGGGTGCGCAGGTCGTGCGCGGTGTTGTCGAGCGATTCGCGCATGGCCTTGATGAGCGCCTGGTTCTTGTCGAGCATGGTGTTGAACAGGCGCGCCAGCTCGTTCAATTCGTCGGGAGACTCGCGCAAGGGCACGCGGGCATCGAGTTGACCGGTCTGAATGATCGACCGGGCGGTGGCGATGATCTGGCGCAGCGGTCGGCTGGCGCGGTGGGCGAGCAGGGCGCCGCCGGTGAAACCGAGCAGCACGGTCGCGCCCAGGGCGAGCAGAAAGGTGCGCTGGACCGGGCGCAGCAGGGTGTTCCGGCTGTTGGCGCTGCGCCCCACCTGCAGCAGCGATCCATCGGCGAATCCCATCGACACCAGCGCGAAATCGCGTTCCTCGTCTTTCGGGATGCGGATCACGCCCACCTGGCGCCGGTAGCCTTCCCAGCCGGTCTCGACGTCCCTGAACGAGACCCAGTCATCGGGGACCTGCACGACGAACTGCTGGTTCCAGCGGTCGACGAGCCGGACGAAGAACTGGGCCTGCCTGCCGGTCTCCTTGTTCTGGGCCGCCCAGCGGCGCAGGCCGGACAGCCCGCCGCTCTGGTAGATCAGGGCATATTCCTTGAGACGGGCTTCGAGCACCTCGCTCTCCTTGCGCTCGATCGCGGCGACCAGCACGTAATAGACGAGCAGGAACAGAAGCCCGTTGCACGCGATGAAGATAAGGGCGTGCCACAGGTTGAGGCGCAACGCGAAGTTGCGCCTCAGACGCTCGAAGATCGAGGGCGGCTTGGCCGCCGCGAAATCAGCAGGCCCGCTCATCTGGCATCGGCGGCCGACCCCGAGTCCGTTCAGCCTTCCTCGACCAGCTTCATGTCCATCAGCCGACAGAGGTGGCGCGCGTTGTCCATCTGGTCGTCATAGAAGACCACGCGATGGAGCAAGGTCATGGCGTCTTCGGTCTCGAGCACGCTGCTCCAGTTGGCGGCCATCTTGGCGGCATCCCGGACCTCGGTGACGATCTGCGTGCGGCAGGCCCGAACCGACCGCGACGGCACCTCGATGACCTTGCCCGTCGATGCAAGGAGGGTGTCGAGATTGACCAGCTTGGTGCGGGTGATGGTCTGGCCGACGCGGTAAAGGACCTCGGGAACGCATCCGCTGCCCCCAACCTCGGAATGCCCGCGCAAGAGGTAGGGAGATTGCTTGCCCGCCACACCTTCCATCTTCAGTGGGGCCGTGCAGTGGGCCGTCCACACCACGTTGCGTGATGTGTCGAAGGTGGCGTTGCCCTGGAAACCGGCGCGATCGATCGCATACCCAAAGACGAGCATGGTCAACAAGGAGTCCATGTCGCCTTCGCAGGCCGCGGGGATGCCGATGTCGCGGAGGCGGGCGAAGCCCAGGCAGGGGAAGCCTTTGGGCAGCCAGCCCATGCAGGTGCCAATGGCGAGGCCCTGGGCCTGTTCGCGTTCCATCAACTGCTGCAAAGCCACACTGATGCGCGCTGCCTTGTTGATGTCCTCGGCGCTGGGCTCGACGATCTCCTTGGCCTCCTTGGTCCATCGCTCGGCCTCGGCGCGCACCGCCTTCTCATCCGCTCCGTTGATCAGGTCGTCGAACGCCTTCTCCTCGACGGCCACCACCTCGGCTCCCAGGCGCTTCTTCACCTCCTCGGGCGACCGCGCGGGTTGTGTCCCCTGAGCGGGTGGGAACAGAACGATCCGGGTCTGCTGCATCATGGGGATGACCCGGAGCAGGCGCAGGGCGCGTTCGAGCTCATTGTAGTCGCTGGTGGGGAAGAGGGTGACACGGTGGCCTCGGCGCTGCCAACGATGCGGATACATCCAGTCGTGACCGCTGGCCGGCAGCGAGAAGACAATCATGGGATGCCCCCCATCGAGAATCGGCTGCACCACCCCGACCAGGGCGAAGCAGGCCAGGTTAATCGCAAGAACGGGCGTCTTGGGTCCGGCCTGTTTTAGAAGTGCCGCTGTCTGTTCGGCGTTCCCTGATTGCCCGATCACCAACTCGATATTCCCCAACTCCTTCTCCGCCCGATCGAGCCTGGCCTTCATGGCCGCCATCTGCCCGGGATCGGTGTTCCATCCGCGATCCGCCGGACCGGGCGCTCCGGTGAAAATGACGCAGATACGCGCCTTGCGCCTTGGCTGGGGCATCGGCGCCTCCGAAGCCAGCGCATACGTCAGTCCGCCACTCGATAGCATCAATCCCGCGGCCACTCCGGTCCCCAGGAACTCGCGTCGCGTGCATTGGTCACACATGGTAGTCGTCTCCTCGTCTTTTGCGTTGTTTGTTAATGTTCTCGGATGCCACGTCGATAGGCCCCGCCCCTCCCGCCGGCGTTGGCCGGACAGCATCTTGGCAAGGCTCGGGCGTCGATGCGACGATGTTCAGGCCGATGCCGATTGTCAAGGCAAGCCGGCGCTCCCTCCATCATCGACTCAGATGTTGGGAACCGACTGGGATTCACCACGAAGACGCAGCGCGGCAAAGCCACAACCAACGCAACGGGAACCTCACGCGAGGACTTGGGAGTCCGCGGTTGTCTTGACGGCGATCCCAATCCCTGGCGAATCTACACCGAACGACATCAATGATGCAGCGCCGGGTCAGGGGACCCGGCCTACAAGCCTGTAGGCCGCGTGCCCTCACGCGGCGGGACTTCTGACGCTGTGGATAAGGGCAACCGCGGTGAGACAAACACTCTGACATGCACAACTCGTCCGGGAGCGCTTGGGTGAAGCGGTTGATCGTTATCGCCCTCGAAGCCGCCAACCGCGCTGCCGTCGACGCCCTCCGGTACGAGTCGACGCCGCCCGCATGAGCACTCCACCGTCGTCCGCCCGCACCCCGCTGCCGCGCCAAACCCCGTTCATCATCGGGAACGAAGCCTGCGAGCGCTTCAGCTTCTACGGGATGCGGAATATCCTGACGATCTTCCTGGTCGATTACCTGCTCCGCAGCGAGGTGCCCGACGAGGGGCTCCGACAACAACTGGCCAAGGACCATTTCCACACATTTGTCGCCGGCGTTTATCTGTTCCCGTTGCTGGGTGGGTTCCTTGCCGACCGGTTCTGGGGCAAGTACCGCACGATCCTGTGGCTGAGCCTGGTGTACTGCCTGGGCAACCTCTGCCTGGCCCTGTGCGTCGAGAGCAAATGGGGCTTCTTCGCCGGCCTGTTTCTCATCGCGCTCGGTTCGGGCGGCATCAAGCCGTGCGTCTCGGCGATGGTGGGCGACCAGTTCGACGACACCAACAAGCATCTGGCCACAAAGGTGTTTGGCGCGTTCTACTGGAGCATCAACTTCGGCTCGCTCTTCGCCTCGCTGTTCATCCCCGTGATTCTCAAGAAGTGGGGGCCGGCGCTGGCCTTCGGTGTGCCGGGTCTCCTGATGTTCATCGCCACCGCAATCTTCTGGGCCGGCCGAGACCTCTATGTCCAGGAGCCCCCCACCGGGCCGAACCCGCACTCGTTCCTCCGCGTGTTGGCCGCGGCCTGGCGCCGACGCAAGGCCCCGGGTGGAGGCTGGGCCGGGGCCTGCGCGGCGCACCCCGAACGGGCGGTGGACGGCGCGCGCGCAGTCTTGCGCGTGTTGCTGGTGTTCGCCCCGATCCCGTTCTTTTGGGCGCTGTTCGATCAGAAGGCGAGCACCTGGGTGCTCCAGGCCAAACAGATGGTCCTCGAAGTGGGCCCCTTCACCTTCGATCCTTCTCAAATGCAGTTCATCAATCCGGCGTTGGTGATGATCCTGATCCCGTTGATGCAGGTCGCCGTGTATCCAGCCTGCCGCAGGCTTGGGCTCGATCCCACACCGCTGCGACGCATGGTGGCGGGCATGTTCGTCGCGGTCCTCTCGTGGGTGGCCGCGGGCGCAGTCCAGGTGCCCATCGACCAGGGCCTGAAACTGTCGATCCTCTGGCAGCTCGGACCCTATGTCCTGTTGACCCTCGCCGAAGTGCTGGTCAGCACCACCGGACTCGAATTCGCCTACAGCCAAGCCCCGCCCGAGATGAAGGGCACGCTCATGAGCTTCTGGACCCTGACCGTCGCGGTGGCCAATCTGGGCGTTGCGAAGCTGGGTCGGTTCGTCCCCTACACCGGCGCGGCGCTCTTCTTCTTCTACGCTGGCTGCTGCCTGATCGCCGCCATCGCCCTGGCCTTGATTGCGCGCCAATACAAGATGGTGGACTACTTCCGGCGCAGTGCGGGACAGGCCTGATGCGCGAGTTTTCCCACGCCTTCAAAGCCCCGGAGCCAATTCCTCGACAGTCGCCTCCGCCGGCGAAAAGTCTCAACGAAACGGCGGGATCCATCGGTGTGCTCCGAACCGATTCGCCTTTCACCGCACGGTCTCAAATCGTATTTCAATGCCGGTCATGACAGAGCGTCTGCCGATCTATGAACTCGAGGAGGCTTTGGTCTCCGAAGCCCGCGCGCATCGCCGCCTGATTCTTCAGGCCCCTACCGGATCGGGCAAGTCCACCCAGGTGCCCCAGATGCTGCTGGCACACGGTTTTCTCGATCGCGGTCAGGCCGTCATCCTGCAACCGCGGCGCCTGGCCACACGCCTTCTGGCTGCGCGTGTCGCCCGCGAACGCGGCTCTGAACTCGGACGCGAGGTCGGATACCAGATTCGTTTCGATCATGTGGCCGGGTCGGAAACGCGGCTCAAGTACGTCACCGAGGGCATTTTGCTGCGCCAGATGACGCAGGATCCGCTGCTCTCGGGCGTGGATGTGCTCGTGTTCGATGAGTTCCACGAGCGTCACCTCTACGGCGACATCACACTGGCGCGCGCCCTCGATTTGCAGGCCGCGCAACGACCGGATCTCCTGATCCTGGTGATGTCCGCCACCCTCGAAACCGAGACCCTGCAGAAGTACCTCCATCCTTGTTCCGTGCTCCGCTCCGAAGGCCGCATGTTCCCGGTCGAAATCGAATACCTCCCGCGACGACCCGGCCCCGGGTCGCCGCCTGTCTGGGACCTGGCCGCGGGGGCGTTCGAACACTCCGTGCGAAATGGCGGGCGAGGCGATGTCCTCGTCTTCATGCCCGGGAGCTTCGAGATCAACCAAACACTCGAAGCCATCCGCCATTCCCACGAGTCCGCGGGTTACCTGCTCCTGCCACTCCACGGCGAGTTGCCGCCGCGCGACCAGGACGCCGCCGTCGCGCGCTACGATCGCCCGAAGGTCGTGGTCTCGACCAACGTCGCCGAGACCTCGGTCACCATCGACGGCGTCCGGCTGGTGATCGACAGCGGCCTGGCCCGCCTGCCCCGGTACGACCCGCATCGCGGCATCAACACGCTGCTGATCGAGCGGATCAGCCAGGCGTCGGCCGACCAGCGCGCTGGTCGCGCCGGTCGCACCGCCCCCGGCACCTGCGCCCGGCTCTGGTCCCAGGACGAACACTGGGAACGGCCGGCTCATGAGCTGCCGGAGATCAAACGACTCGACCTCGCGGAAGTGGTGCTCACCTTGAAAGCGGCGGGTGTCGATGATCTTCGCCGCTTTCGCTGGCTCGAACCGCCGTCCGAACAGGCGCTTGCCCACGCGGAAGAACTCCTCGTCGACCTCGGCGCGCTGCACGTTGCCGAGCTGCCTCCCACCCCCAGATCCATACGCATGGAGCCGACCGCGTCTCCTCCACCTTCTGATCCAGATTCCCCACCCGCTCCCCTGCCCTGCCCCACACGCATGCTGCCGGGCACATCGCCGGCTCCTCCGCCGGCGAGCACGCCGCCACTCACACGCATCACCCCCGTCGGACGCAAGATGCTCGCATTTCCAGTCCATCCCCGTTACTCCCGGATGCTCCTGGCCGCCGGCGAGTACGGCTGCGTCTACCAGGCCTGTCTGGTCGCCGCGTTGACCCAGGGACGCGATCTCCTCCTGCGCAGGCCCGGACGCGACGTTGCGGCGTTTCGCGAGGATCTGTTTGGCGACCGCGCTTTGTCGGATTTCTGGATCCTGATGCGGGCATGGAACTACGCATCCAAGAACAACTACAGCATCGAGGCCTGCCGCCGCGCCGGCGTCCATGCGGTCACAGCCCGCCAGATCGGCCCGCTGCTCGATCAGTTCCTCCGCATCGCCAGAGATGAGGGCCTGGATGTCGAGCCGCGCCGTGTCCCGGACGAGGCGCTCCAGAAGTGCATCCTGATTGGCTTCTCGGACCGCGTCGCCCGCCGCCTGGACACCGGCACGCTGCGCTGCGAGTTGGTGCACGGACGCCGCGGCGTCCTCGCCCGGGAAAGCGTGGTGCATGACAGCCCGCTGCTCGTCGCCGCCGAGGTCAGCGAGATCGAGGGGGCCGACAAGACAGTCAACACGCTCCTGTCTCTCGCCACGGCCGTCGAAGCCGGTTGGTTGCGCGACCTTCTCCCGCAGGACATCCGCAGCGAGGTCAAGGTCGAGTACGACGCCACGGCCCGCCGCGTGGTCGCTCAGGACCAACTCCGCTTTCGCGATCTCCCTCTTGCGATCCGCCGGATCGAGCCGCCTCCTGCGGAACCGGCGGCGCGGTTGCTGGCTGCCGAAGTCGCCGCGGGGCGCCTCACGCTGCCGAACTGGGATCATCAGGTGGACCAGTGGCTCCTGCGCCTGAATCTGCTCTCCGGCTGGTGTCCCGAGCTTCAACTGCCGCCAGTCACGGAGGCCGACCGACACGATCTGGTCGAGCAACTGTGTCTCGGCGCCGTCTCGTTCAAGGATCTCAAGGATCGTCCCGTCAAACCGGTGATCGAAGCCTGGCTCTCATCCGCCCAGAAGACCCTGCTCGACAAACATGCGCCCGAACGGCTCAGCCTGTCCAACGGACGCACACCCAAGGTGACCTACGTCGCGGATGGCCCGCCTTTCATCGCGCTCCGGATCCAGGAGTTGTTCGGCGTCAACACGACGCCCCGCATCGGCATGAATCGCGTGCCGGTGGTCGCACACATCCTTGCCCCCAGCATGCGCCCCGTGCAAATCACGCAGGACCTCGCCGGCTTCTGGCGCGACCATTACCCCCGCATCAAACAGGAACTCCAACGCAAGTACCCGAAGCACGAATGGAAGTGAACGGTGCGCTGACGGCGAGGCCGGGCTGGCCATTGCCGAATTGAAAATGCGGATCTGACCGTATTGCCTTCCTTTGTCGCGAAGGCAGCGACAAAGACTGTCGAGAGGCTGTTTATTCTCGGGATGACTCCGCTCTCGGAGGGGCGATTCTCCGGGCGAACTCGGCCACGTCCACAGTCTGCGACGTCAATCGCGCTTGCTCGGCCGCGAAGGTCAGGACATGACTATGGACCGTCGAGTCGATGCCGGCCTGCAACGGTTCGCCCGCCGGTCGAGTCATTTCGTCGTAGAGGGCGTTGACCAGGCCCGGATCGCCGCCGCCATGCAGTTCGTAGCCGCCGTCCTCCGCCTGGACTGTATAGCGCTCGGGCGCCCCTTCATGCGGGAGGAAGACCAGGTGCGCACCGAAATGGTGCCGATAGGTCTCGCCGCCCTTGAGCACGCCTTTGGTGCCATAGACCTCGATGTGCCGCCCGTTTTCGAAAGCCGTCATGGTGAACGTTCCCGTAATCCCGCCCTCGAACTCGAGCGCAAGCACCTGGCGATCGACCGCATCGTTGTCGCAACGGTAGACGCATCGCCCCCACGGGCTTGTCCGCAGCCACTCGACAACCTCCTCGGCCGTTGCGGACGCCGCCCGGTCGTACACCATTCCCAGCCAGGGAGCGCGCCGGTCGCCCGCGTAGCGCAGCGCGTTGTAAGGGCAACTCTCGGCCACCGGACACCCGTCCGTGCATCTTTGGGGCGCGCCCGCGGGGGCCCGCTCGCGTCGGAAGAACTCGAGCGAGCCGAAACTTGCCACCCTCAGGCAACGCCGCCCAACGAGCCAGTGCAGCACATCGGTGTCATGGCAACATTTCGAGAGCAGCATCGGCGAACTCTTCGCCACGACCGACCAATGGCCGCGCACAAACGAATGGGCCTGGTGCCAGGGCATCACGCCTTCGCTGGCCTGGATGCCCGAGACCTCGCCCAGCCTCCCCGAATCGATGATCTCCTTCACCTTCCGATAGAACGCGGCGAAACGGAGAACAAAACATACCATGACGCGCCGGCCTGTCTGCCCCGCCAGGCGCTCGATTTCGAGCACCTGCTCGACGCGGGTGGCGATCGGTTTCTCGAGCAGGATGTTGTAGCCCAACTCGAGGCCCCGACGGCAGGGCTCGAAATGCCCATGGTCCTGCGTGGCAATCACCAGGACGTCCGCCAGCTTCCCGGCGGCCAGCATGGCCGCCCCGTCGGCAAAGCCGCGGAAATCCGGGTTCGAGGATACGGCGCGGATCCGCTCGACCCGTTCCGACGCCGGGTCGGCGCCCGCCACGATGCGGTATCGATCGGGCCGGCGCGCTGCCAGTTGTGCATACGTGGTGCCTCGGGCCCCGCAGCCCAGAAAGGCCAACCGCAGAGGAGGAGTCTTGCTCATGGATTGTCTTTGGTGTTGATGGCTTCTCTAGCCCGCATTGGCCGACGTGTTGGAGTCTTCGGCTTCGCCGTAGTCACAAGTCCATGAAACATGCGGGCTAGAACCGAACTCGATCAAGCGCGATGTCATATCCCCCGTCGCGCCATCTCGATCATGGCATCGAGATTCTCAGTCGGTGTCTCGACCGTCAGGGTGCATCCGGAACTCAGGACGAACCGCGAATGCCCGCACACCGCGACAGTCTCGATCGCCCGGCGGGCGGCCGCTTCAACCTCGGCGATGCTGCCCTGCGCCAGGACGGCGACCGGATCGAGGTTGCCCCACAACGCAACATTCGGTCCGACCACGCGACACGCCTGGCCGAGGTCGACCTGGTGATCGATTTCGAGAATGTCGGCGCCCGTGGCAGCCATGTCGGCCAGCAGCGGCGTCGAGTCGCCGCAGATGTGAAGCGACACCGGTTTGCCTGTCATCGACTTCAGCCCGGCGATCAGACGCCGCTCGAATGGCCACACCCTCTCGCGGTAGAGCCGAGGCCCGATCAAGCCCGCCGGCGAATCCCCGCCGCTCAGGACATCCGCCCCCGCGGAGGCCAGGGCGCACCCGTAGGCCAGCCCGTATTCGAGGCACCGTTCCATCAGCGCCTCGACAAACGGAGGATCATCCACCATGCGGAGCATTGTCTTTTCGAGACCGGCCAGGGCGGCGGCCAGTGAAAACGGGTACTGATCGAGGCAGGCCACAACGCAAACGTCCGGCCCCAGGGCCTTGACGATTCTGCCGAGGGCTTCGAGCATCAGCGGGTAGCGCCCCTGCCCGCCGGGATCCGGCGGCGGGATCTTGCCGATGTCGCGCGCACTTCGGACCCACGGTGGCCCGAGTCCGCCAAACGGCTGGTTGTCTGCTGTGGCTCCCACAGGGACGCCCATGGCCTCGGCGCTGACCCACGTATCGGCTGACAGCCACACGGCATCCGGCTTGAACCGCTCGTAGTACCGGATCACCGACTCCGCCAGCACCCGGGCATCTGTCGCGTATTGCCGAAGCGTCGCGCCCGCGAACCGCGCACAGAAGTGGACCGCCAGCGGACCAGTCGCGATCCGCGAAGCCGGCCGCCCGCGCAGCGCATCGAACACCACACCTCGATTCGATTCGGATCGTTGCATTCCGCGGTTCATCTTGCTGCCTCGCCGCCCGAAGTCAGGATCCAGCACTCGTGTATTGGCGCACTGAGGCCCGCCAGCCGGCCTCCGAAACCACGAAACAGACGCACGCCATGCCGAGCAGCAGGGCAATCTCGAGAGGCGACTCGAGCATCCCGACCAGAAGCTTCACCGGCACGTTGGACACGAGCAGCATGGGCAGGGCAAAGGTGAACACCGCCTTGAACACGCCGGGGCGGAACGCGCCGTCGGGCAGCCGCGCGACGGTGAACAGGTTGTAGTAGCCCCACACGATCCCCTGGGCCCGGACGGTCCAGAAGCATATTGTCGCCAGGAGAAACATGAGGAAGTAGTGGATGAGCACGCCCGCCACGCACAACGCCAGGAAGGCCAGGACTTCGAGAATACCCGGATCCAGGCGCAACTGCCGGGCGGCATAGATGATGACGGCCACGGCGGATGCCGCGTTCACGAATGCGCCCAGATCGATCTGCCGGAACGAGACGAGAAACCGCGTGTTGACCGGCAGCAACAGCAGAAAATCAAGCCGTCCGGTGCGGACCAACTCCGAGAGGTTCGAGCAGTTCAGCAGGAAAACGGCGGTGAAGATCTGCTGGATGAAGTGGCTGGCGCCGATGAGCATCACCACCTGCCACTTCGACCATGTCGCGATCCGATCCGTATGCTGGTAGATCACCGCGATGAAGGCCAGTTGCAGGGCGAACCAGAGCATCTCGACGAAGATCCAGAGCACAAAGTTCGTCTTGAACCCCATCTCGCGCACGACGGAGTTGCGCCACAGGGCCCCGTACAGCCGGGCGTAACGGCGCAACAACCCCCAGCCCGCGAAGGCCCTGCTGTGCGACGAGGCGTTCATGACTCGAAGATCTGCCCAGTGTTCAACCGCCCACGGCCGCGTAGCGCCGGATGCCCCGATCCCATGCGAAGCGCGCCAGGCCATAGAGCGCCACCACCCAAAACGACTGAATCAACAGCCCGCGCCAGAGCTCGTCTCCGGTGATGCGGCCCAGGTAGATGCTGACCGGGAAATAGAGCTGGTAGGGGAAGGGCGTGTAACTGAGCGCCTGGGCCAGGGCGGACGGCAGGATATCGAGAGGAAAGAGGTGGCCGCCGGCGATGTACTCGAATGCGAACAGGATGAAGATAAACGTCGAGACTTCGAGCACCCAAAAGGCCAGCAAGGCGATCGTATAGGACATCAGGAACTGCAGGAGCGCCGTCAGAACCGTCGAAGCCAGGAACAACGCAAGCGTCAGCCCATCCGACGGCAGCACGAAATGCGACCTCTGGACCACGATGAACAGGATCACCGGCAGCGCCGCAACAGCCGTGTAAATGATCCGACCCGCCCCGAATAGGCAGAGCCGGTACGCGAGGTAGTCAATCGGTTTGAGCAGGAACTGGCTGATCCGGCCGTCCTTGATGTCAGCCGCGATCTGCCAGTCGTCCTCCGCCACCGCCGTGAGGGCATCGACGACCGTGGCGAGCAGGTAGTACGACGTCATCGTCGCCAGCGAGTAGCCGGCGATCCGCGGACTGTCCGCATTGCTCGCGAAGATGGCCCGCCACAGGTAAATCGTCGCCATCAGCGGAATCAGGGCAAAACAGGCCCGAAAGAGGAAATTCACCCTGTAGACCAGGGTGTTCTGAATCCCCACGCCCACAACATGCCAGTACTTGTTCACCGCGCCCAACCCGGAGACTTCATAAGGCTTCGCGGAGTTCCATATCCGGGCTGTGGCAAAACCGCGCCCCAACGCGGAGAAGGATCAACGCCGTATTACCCACAAGCGAAGGCCTTGTGAGCAGACAGGATTCTCATGACTCCCTCCCGCGGCGCGGTTTTGCTCGGCTAGCGCGCATGAGTGCACCTTTCGATGACATCGGCTCCGCGTTCTCAGAAGTTGGTGAGAAATGCGCGCTAGGCCGCGGGCTTCGCAAACTTCGCGTCCTCGATGACTTCGTTGTGCCTGATCTCCTTGACCTTGATCGAGAACTCCGCCCCCGGTTGTCCCGGGATGTCGGTGCGGATGCGCATGAGGTGCGGGTATTTGATCCCGCCCACCACGCGATGATCCGAGAAGAGCATCTGCAGTTTCATCCGACCGTCTGCCGTGTTGAACTCGGAATCCTGGCGCACCAGGATCCCGTTCGCGGCATCGAAATACCAGCGCTCGACCGCCTCTGCTGACGGCTTGGCTTCGAGCACGGACACGTCGGCGCCGTTGACCTTCTCCGTGCCCTTGTAGGTCAGGTTCGTGTAGACGGTTCGGAGATGCAGGTCCCGGTAGAAATCAGCGTCGCGCTTCTGTTTGGCCAATTCGTCTCCCTCTTTCACCCGCAGCCCGGCAAAGGGGTTCTTGGACCAGGCGACTTGCCCGTCAAAGCCATCGAGCATCTTGCCCATTCCCGCGATGTCGATCTCCGCCAACTGTTTGTTCGGCGCTTTGGCGTACTGGGTCCAATCCAGGGCCGCGGGCATCCCCGGGCCCTCGAACGACGCCTTCATGATCCGGGTCGTCACCTTCTCGATCGCGACACGGCCTCCCATGGCCTCGGTGTACCGATCCAGAACGGCATCAATCTGCTTGTCTGCGGGGGTGGCATCGGCAGCCAGGCCAGACAGGCGCGTCAGAGGCGCAAGGGCAATGAGTCCAGTCAATGCAAGCAACAGTGTCTTCATAAAGGGATGCCAATAAGGCGACGCCGGACCGGGCGTGTCAATCCAGGACTGTTCATTGGGAATGGCGGAGAGAGGGAGATTCGAACTCCCGGTGGGGTATAAGCCCACTCACGCTCTCCAGGCGTGCGCATTAAACCACTCTGCCATCTCTCCAGCCATTGATAATCAGCAACTTACAGATCACGAGCCAAATTCACTTTGACAATCTGATACTGAAATCTGATACTGTTTGCGTGCAAGACGACGCAGCAGCGTCCGCAAGGCTCTGGCAAAAGACCCCAGTGCCCAATTTGGTTCGTTACCGATCATCGGGGACCTTATTCGCACGGGTTCGGGTCAAGGGCAAGCTGATTCGGCGTTCGCTCGAAACCAAGGCTCTCTCCATCGGGAAGTTGCGCCTGGCCGACCTGGAGAAGGCTGAACGACAAAGCGCCGAGCACGCCCTGGAGTGCGAAGGTGGCAAAATGACCTTCGGCGACGCGCTCAAGATCTACCGGGCACGGCTCCACGGCGACCCTTCTCTCAAACCCCGCACCAAAGCGCACCGGGAAGAACGAATCGCGGCCATCCTGAAGACCTGGCCGGCGCTTGAGAAAACCGACGTGCGCAAGATCGCCAAGCAGGACTGTCTTCTGTGGGCCGCGGGCTACACCACAAGCGCGGTCAATTTCAACAAGACCGTGCAGACCTTGCGCGTGATCCTGGAGGTTCCGATCGAGGCCGGCATCCGCTACGACAACCCGGCGCGCTTCATCAAAACGATGAAGGTACGCCTCAAACCCCTTCAACTCCCGAGCCGGGCGCAGTTCCATGAAATGGTGAAGAGCGTCCGCGTAGTGAACAAGCGATTCAGTCATGACGCCGCGGACCTGATTGAGTTCTTGGCCTATGGCGGATTCCGAAAGAGTGAAGCCGAGAACATTCGCTGGACCGATTGTGATTTCGACCGAGGAGAGATTCTCGTGCGAGGGGACCCGGAGACTGGCACGAAGAACTGGACCGTTCGAACCGTTCCCATGATTCCCGAAATGCGTCGGCTCTTGGAACGGTTACGTGCGGAGCGTCCGGAAACCACAGCTAGCCAAAAAATCATGGCGGTTTCTCGGTGCAACGGGTCCCTTCGGAACGCCTGTCAAAGGCTGGGCATACCAAGGATCACCCACCACGATCTGCGCCATCTCTTTGCCACGACTTGCATCGAATCGGGCGTCGATATTCCGACCGTGGCGCGGTGGTTGGGCCACCAGGACGGCGGCGCCCTTGCGATGAAGGTCTACGGTCACCTGCGCAACGAACACTCAGCCAACATGGCCAAGAGAGTGAGCTTCGATGCTACGCCACAGCCCGACGGGGTCACAGACACCGCTGGCAAGGCCGCCGAAGGTGGACGCGTGCCGACATGACCCCCGCATCGTTCTTGCTTCCTCGAGTTTGTCCCGGAGACCGAGCGCGTGGAGCGACGGTCTCCGGATTCGTTACTCCGTTGTCTGCACCACCGGCGCCAACCGGGACTCGAAGGGACTCGGCCTTGGCGCACAGCCAACTGACCGCCGGGGGCAGCGGACCGAAACGCACCGCAGTGCCCCCTGCGATCGGCGGCGGGTGACAAGTCGGGGTGACAACGGCCCGCAGATCGAACCCGCAACGCGCCCG
>Ga0116149_1003729_pt1 | contig 15507 bp, 7 predicted proteins | sample AD_UKC057_MetaG_FD_89787 | JGI IMG/M metagenome (GOLD analysis project Ga0116149, IMG submission 89787) | Active sludge microbial communities of municipal wastewater-treating anaerobic digesters from USA - AD_UKC057_MetaG | ecosystem: Engineered > Bioreactor > Anaerobic > Digestate | place: USA... | reverse complement strand
GGGGACGAGGCACCATCAAGATTGTGGACGAATGCAAAAAGGCCGGGCTGCCCGAACCGGAATTTCGCGAACAGTTCGGCGGATTGTCCGTCCATTTCCGCAAAGCGGAAAAGGCCCAAGAGGCCCAAGTTGGGGCCCAGTCGCAGGCCAGATCGGTACTTCGCGGGGAACGAACGGGTAGGCGGCCAGAGTTGCAGCCAGAGTCACAGCCAGAGTCGCGGCCAGAGTCGCTGGATATTCGGGTGATGCGCCTCCTAATCCAAGAGCCGTTAAGCAAGGCCGAACTGTCTGCAAGCCTTGGACATAAAGGAATATCGGGCCATTTAAACAAGGTTATTCGTGAGCTTTTGCAAAACAAAACGATTGAATATACGATTCCAGATAAGCCCCAAAGCCGTCTGCAAAAATATCGTCTTACCAACAAGGGTCGGCGACTTGTGGCCAAGATGAGGGGAGATAAAAGGAAATAGGCAGGGCGAGAAGGTCGGCGGACAATCCAACTCATAGGCAACAAGGCCAGTGCATAGTCGGTTCACAGATGATCCTTGAATAATCAAAAGGATAGGTGTATGAAAACATGCAGCAACTGCGGACAACCCATCCAGGAAAACGACATGAAGAATACGGCGGAGATTTTAGGCGAGCTCCAGGAAACGTCATCGGACGAGTTTGACGAACAGAATCTCTGCCAGACCTGCAAAGAACAATTGGGCATGCTCAGCCTGATGGGGTTTGGCGCGTGAAGTTGTAAGCTCTCGTAAACATAAGTAATTTACTATTATTGTCAAGTTTGAGTTTGTCGAACAGTGATCTTTCGATAGGTACAGGGTGAGGTTATTCATTGAAACATTAGGAAAATCTAGAATGGTATAAGCCGCTCAATTGTAATCACTCAAGCGAACGCTCAGAGAAGGCGATACAGATGAACAAACTTCCCAAAGAAATTCTCAACTACTTTGCCACCTTCACCGAAACCCGGTTTAATTTCCGCCGTCTCATCAATTATAAATGGACAAACAATGAACTGACGCTTGATCTTTCGCTTTTCCCGTCATTTCAGACCCTGCTGCTTCATAAAATCAAAACCGGCGACCTCTCACCTGTTGCCATCAAACAAAATGAATATAACATTGTGATCAGCAAGGAAGCGCTCCAGCTTGACGTCGTAGCTCTGCTGCAAAATATCTTTAACAAGAATTATTTGGATAAATGTCTAAGCGATGAGTATGCTCTGATTGCCCAAAACAAGGCTTTCGTCAGCGATCAAAGCGGCGAAATCGCGCCGGCGGAAGATAAACCGGCCGGCCATGAATTGCTGGCACGGCAAAAATCCCTCGCGCTCAAAGAAGGCCTGCGAACCTATAACCTTGCGCTGCGTCGTGAGTTTGAAAAGTCAGTGAATAAGTTGATAGATAAGGTCGTTGAGCAAAAGAAAGAAGAACTCAATATCGAGCATGTGCCGTCGTCCATCTTCGGTGTGACCAATTATGTGAATCAGAAGTTTGAACAGATCAAAGCCATCGGCAATAATTTTACAGACAGTGAAAATTACATCCAGACGCTTTCCGAATATTTCCAGAAATCCCTTGACGATATTGTCATCTACGACCTTTATTACAATCTTCAGAAATATGCCGATTTTACCAGACTGGGCACGCTGTATCTGTTCTTGCACATGCTCGTGAACAATGGCGAGACGTATCCTTTGTATTTTATTGAAGTTGAATATCGGACATCCAGTACGGAAGTCACCTTGTCTTTTCCCCGCAACTTGATGCTCTTAAACACGCCGGCCGTAAATTACTTTAAATACGACAGTGTACTGACCGTCCCAAGGGCCTCTTCCATTGCCGCGCTGAACGCACATCTGGGCGCGATGGAGACCTTTATCCAGACACAATACGGTTTTCAAACGCCGTTTATTACGGAACCGTCTTTTAACCGCATCACGCACGCGGACAATAAATTTCCCGCCATCAAGAATCGCATCGGTTTCCAAACGATTACGAATGAAGATAAGAAGCTACTGGACTACTCCGAGCTCATGACCAAAATGGAAATGAATCAGGAAGGGAAGTTTTCCGATTTCATTGATCAGTATGTCCGGGGGTCCGTTCCCAACCATCAGGAAGAAGTCGATCGGAAATTTCTGGAAAAGTTTTCCATTAAAAGCCCGGCGCGTTATATTTCCAACAGCCCGCTCCCTCTGAACAATTCGCAAAAGCGCATATTGCTTGCGCTGGCGCATGAAAAGAACCACGTCATCGTGGTGGATGGCCCGCCGGGTACGGGCAAATCGCACACCATTGCCGCGCTCACCTATTGGGCCAATGAGAACAATAAATCGGTGGTCATTACATCGCATAAACAAGAAGCGCTTGATGTCATTGACCGCATGCTGACGGACAAATACAAATCCCTTCACCCGCAGGCCAAACCGTCCATTGTCCGGATGGATAAGGAAACAGGTTCGACTAACAATCTTCCCAACACCCTGGCAACTTCGGTGCTGGGCGCGGCAGGCACGCGGGCGCTTAATTACAACAAGGAAGCAACCCAAACCGATGAAAAGAAACAGAGCGACCGGCTCATGCGCAAGATTGAAGACAAATTAAGGCAATCCGGATGCTACGAGGAAACCATTCAAAAGATTATCCAATTTGATGATGCCGAGCAGCAACTGGCCAAAGACGACCAACTGGCAGCCGTTCTTGCGGTAATCAAGCCACCGGAGCAGAAAACCGATTTTCCCGTCATTCAGGAATTTCTGGATTCCGGCATATTGCCCAAACTGGGCCGCGCGAGTCTTGAGGAATATGCCTATCTTCTGGAGCAGAAAGAAAATATCCCGGCGTTTCTGGAGGCCTGTGAAAAACTGCACCGGGTGGCCGAAGCCGATTTGCGGATGGAAACGGCGCTTGCGGGAATTCCCCCGAACTTCTCAGAACTGCTCAGTGGGCTCCAGGCGCATTTTAAGGATGATGTAAAGCTTTCCGAAATCACCACAAAACACACAACAGCCGGCTTTTTTAAGAAGCTATTGGGCAAAGCGCCCAAAGATGAAACGCTCAAAGCGATGCTTGCCGAGCTTTCCAGTTTGCAGTTCGCCAACGTCGTTTACGAAATTGCCCGAATCCTGAAAAGAGAAAAAGAAAGCATCACCATCCGCGATCTTGCCGCAGGCGTGGAGAAAATTCGATTTATTATCTCTATCAAGAAATATAAGGATTTGCTGGAATCTTATCGGGCGCTGCCCGGCAATCCGGACAAAAGCATCAGCGATATTTATGAAGCATTCCGCAAATTAGACGAGTTTAAAGACTTGTTAACCCTTGCCCTGTATCAGGCGTTGCAGTCTTTATTTAAAAATTATGGCCCCTTGCTGACGCATTTCGGCATAACGGAAAAAAGCCTGGAAGGACTGGCCAAACTGAAAGGGCTGGATGAAAAGACGAAAAACGTATGGCTTTGGATACAACTGCATTATTTTCTTTCCGGGCAAGCCCGTTTGTCCGCGCTTCATCTGACGGATTTCGACAGCTACTACCGGCTCAAGCAAAAAGAAATTGAAAATCTCAATGATCAGCGCCTGAAAAACCTCAACAACCATCTGGGCGAAATGGCCAGAATCAAGGTTTCTTACGAAGGCGGAAAGCGCTTTACGGCCCAAGAAGCCAAAGTGCTGCTGGGCGGAATTTCCTGCATCATTGCGGAGCCCGGCACAATCTCCAGGCACTTTCCGATGGAAGAAGAACTGATTGATGTGCTCATTATTGATGAGGCCTCGCAGGTTTCCATTGCCGATTCCATTTCATTGATCCTGCGCGCCAAACAGGTGGTAATTTTCGGCGATGAATACCAGTATGGCGCCGTGAGCGCCACCAACGTCAACGGCCGTTATTCGGCAAGCTATTTCAGTAAAATCATCAGCGCCTTTGCCGATGATTACAATACGAACGTGACGGCGGCCGCCCGGAAGGAACTGGTTGATGAGGTGTCGCGTGAAGTCGCAGCCGACGACCAGATGATCGACATTCCCCTTAAACCGGAGCCGGGAAAGATTCTCTGGCTGAAAACATTCGACATCCGCACCTCAACCTTGACGTTTGCCAAGGCCATTGCCAACTATACAACGTCACTCAAAGAACATTTCCGCAGCTTCCCGGAAATCATCAGTTATTCCAACGATCATTTTTACAAAGAAGCGCAGATGGAACTGATCGTTAACCGCATCCGCACCAAGCCCATCGGGGAAGTCTTGCAGTTTATCCATGTCCAAACGCAGGGCAAGGCCGGCCCCAATACCAATCTGGATGAAATCGAAGCTATTGCCAACGATATTCAAAAGCGCCTGAAAGATGGATTCAAAGGCACCATCGGCGTCATCACGTCTTTTAAAGAACAACAGGCGCGTATGGAGCAGTCTCTCAATGAACGTTTCAACATGGCGGCGCTCAGGCGCGCCCACAAACTGGCGATCTGGTTTGTGGGCGATGTGCAGGGCGAGGAGCGTGACATCATCTACTATTCTTTTGTGGAAGATAAAAAACTGAAAAACGCGAATTTGGCCAGCATCTATCCCGTGCTGGAAGGCACGGCGGACAGCATCCGCAGCCTCAAAATGCAAAGGCTCAACGTCGGTTTCAGCCGCGCCAAAGACACCATGATCTTTGTCATGAGCCAGCCGATAGAAAATTTCAGCAACACGCGCCTGGGCGATGCGCTCAAACACTATGCAGGCACATTGGAACAAAATAAAAAGAATGATTTCTTCATCGAAAACGAGGCGGTTTTTGAATCGCCCATGGAAAAGAAATTATATGCCCTGCTTCTGGAAACCCCTTTTGTACAAGAGCGGCGCGAGCATATCAAGATCATCCCGCAGTTTGACATCGGCAAATATATTGCCGCCGAGTATAACGCAAGCATTCCCAAATACCGCGCCGACTTTCTTTTGACCTATGCCAAAGGCGGCAAGGAGGAAACACTGATTTTGGAATATGACGGGCTGGAGTATCATTTCCAAAATCCGCGCGACGTCAACAACCTTAACTTTTCGCAGAGCTATCTGGATTACGACACGCAAAGGCAGATGGAACTGGAAAGCTACGGCTACCGGTTTTTGCGGATCAATAAATTCAACCTGCGGCCGCAAATGCCGGGGCAGACGGAAAGGGATGTATTAAACCAGTTGTTGACGGAAAGTTTCACCAGTCATTAGTAAACTGCAATCATTGGCAAGGAGACACGCTGTTCATGACGGATAAAAATAAAGACACGTTATCCCCGAGTCAGTACGGTAAATTTTTACAAGCCATCCGGCAGCGTATCCGGAACAGCCGGATGATGGCTTATCGTGCCGTGCACAAGGAATTGATTGATCTATACTGGGACATCGGCAGAGAAATTGCCCAGCGGCAAGAGCGCGAAGGGTGGGGCAAAGCGGTCGTCGCGCGTCTGGCGAAGGATTTGCAAAGGGAATTTGCCGGATCGACCGGATTTTCGGCGCAAAACCTGTGGTTCATGCGTCAACTGTTTACGGAATATAAAGAATTTCCAAATCTCTTACAGCTTGTTAGAGAAATTCCCTGGGGGCAGAATATTGCCGTCATGACCAAGATCAAAGACCCGGACGCGAGGGAATACTATCTGCGGATGACGGCGGAAATGGGCTGGAGCCGCAGCATACTGGCCCATCAGATCAGCACCGACACCTATGGTCGGCAGCGGAAATCAGCCAAACAACACAATTTTCAAAAGACCCTTGCGCCCGCGCTGGCCGAACAGGCCGATGAGGCCATGAAGGATGTTTACGCCCTTGATTTTCTGGGCATCACCAAACCGGTGGTGGAGCGAGAGCTGGAACGGCGGATGGTCAATCACATCCGCAACGTCTTGCTGGAATTCGGGCAGGGCTTTGCCTTCATCGGCAATCAATACCCTGTCAAACTCAACGATGACATCTATTACCTGGACTTGCTTTTCTATCACCGCAAGCTCAAGGCCCTGGTGGCCATTGAACTGAAGGCGGGAAAATTCAAGCCCGAATATGCAGGCAAAATGAATTTCTATCTCAATTTGCTCAACGACTTTGTCCGGGAGGCGGATGAAAATCCCGCCATCGGCATTATTCTCTGCGGCGACCGCAACCGACTGGAAGTGGAATACGCCCTGAAGGGCATTGATAAACCGGTGGGGGTTGCAAAATACACCTTGACGCGCCGTCTGCCGCCGGAATTAAAGGATAAACTGCCCGATCCCAAAAAGCTGGAAAAACAAATCATGCAGGAACTGGGCGGAATGAATATCAGCATCCCTGACAAGTAAGGATGGTCTCGACAAAAGTCGTAAATCAGCTTTATTTTTTATACCGGCGAAAGGGATTGTGTCACAATATCGGGAAAAACCAGCAAAGTCGTCATGCCGAAATCTGGTATCCAGAACTCATTAATAATACTGGATTCCGGGTCGCGCTTCGCTTGCACGGAACGCGTGACCTGAAAGGTTATGACACAAAAGTAGTATTCAGGACTTCACAGGGAGGATCAATGGTTAAGGTTCAACTGACAGCGGAAGAAATAGCCGCTATATTGGAAGCGATTAATAAAGGCGTGGAGCCCAGGGCGGATTTGCTGCCCAAGCTGTTTCCAGGGCTTGCCGAAAAGTTTGACGTACAGGCGCTCGACCGCGCCAAGATTCCCACGCTGGAATATGCGGGCAAGCGCTCCAAAGCGGCCATACTCGCGGAAGCCCACGCGGGCATCGGCGCCGCGCCGCTGCAAATCGTGCGCTGCCTGGGCGAGACAAAAAACGGCGAATGGAAAAACCTGATCGTTCAGGGCGACAACCTGCAATTTTTAAAAACCTGTTACCGCAATGTTGATCCGCTGATTAAAAATAAAGTCAAAGGGAAGGTGAAGGTTATTTGTATTGATCCGCCGTTTGCGACGAAGAGCGATTTTGGTGGCAAAGACGGTGAAAGAAGCTATGCGGATAAAGTTGACACGGCGGAGTTTATCGAAGCGCTACGTGAACGATTAATTTATCAACGTGAATTGTTGGATGATGATGGTAGTATTTATGTGCATCTTGATAATAAAATGAGCCATTATGCAAAAGTCATGATGGATGAGGTGTTTGGGAAAGATAATTTCAGAAATGAAATTATTTGGCGACGCATGACACCAAGTGGTTTTAAAGGCAAGTATGACATAGGCATTAGCCATGATGTAATTATGCGTTATTCAAAATCGAAGGATGCTATTTATAATCCAATAAAAGTTGCTTACACTGAAGATTACATAAAAGAAAGATTCTCTAAAATTGATGAAAAAGGAAGACGATTTAAAGATGAAAAAATTGGAACTGCAACGACGGAAGCGACTATTGAAAGATTAAAAAAAGAGGATAGAATTTACATTACTGCAACCGGTACATTGCGCATTAAACATTTTTTGGATGATGCGGAAGGTTATGCTTTAGATGATGTATGGACAGATATTTCAGCAGTTAATTCTCAAGCACAAGAGCGAGTTGAATATCCTACCCAAAAACCAGAGGCTTTACTTGAACGAATCATTTTAGCATCATCAAATCCAGGCGACTTGATTATGGATATTTTTGGTGGTTCAGGCACCACTGCCGCTGTTGCGGAAAAGCTGGGACGGCGCTGGATTACATGCGATTTCGGAAAACATGCCATTTACACCATGCAGAAAAGAATACTAAACATAGCGACAAGCAATAAATTAGGAACAAAAGAAAACGATACCGAAACACGCTGTATAGAGTGTAATAGTGTGATCGAAGAAAGTGCCAATTATAAAAAATGTTCTAATTGTCAGAGTCTCGTTGAAAAGGAAAATAAACCGGTAAAGGCAAAATATAACAAAGCGCCCACCCCGTTCTGTGTTGTCTCCGCCGGCGCTTATGATTTTTCGCATGTCATGGATTTGCGCAAACACAAGGAAACCTATATTGATTTCGTGCTGGCCTTATTTGGCCTGACACGTGATGAAGAAAAAGCAAAGAAATACAAACTGGCCAATATCTATGCGGTTTGGGACAACCATCCGGTGGAAGTCTATCCGGTTTGGGACGACCAGTTTCTCAAACAGGTAAAAATTGACGAAACCTATTTGCGCGGAATCGCCACACAGGCGGGCGGCCGCCTGAAGGGTGAATACTACATCATCGCGCCGGAGAGCTGCACCAACGTGGGCGATACGACGATTAAAAATCAGGAAGGCAGAGACATCCATTTTCTGATCAAGCCTTTTCCCTACAAAGTGCTGGAAGACATCTCCCGCAATTTCGTGCTCTGCGAGCAGCCCAGCTCTCAGGCCAACGTCAACAACCTCATCACATCCACAGCCTTTTATTTCAACGATGACGTCAAGATCAAAGCCAAACGCTGCGCCAAAGGCTTTAAACTGTGCAAGTTTGATACGAAAATTCTGGACAAAGACGGCAAGAAGTTCCCCGGCTTTACGGGTTTGGCAATGATCCTTATCGATCTGGATTATGAACAAGGCAAGCCCTTTGATATGGACAAAACCATTTTCGCAACCGACATTGCCGAAGACGGCAAGATCATCTTTGACGGGCTCACCAAAAGCGTGGGCCTGATCGCTATTGATAAACACGGCAACGAATCCAAACCCTACAATCTGGAATAAATATGGCCAAAGCAAAAAGAATCAAAACCGTCGAAAAACTCAATCTCTCGGAACATACGCTGGATATCAACCTGCGCAAATGCAGTTACGACAAGTTTCGCTTCTCCGAAATCGAAGACTACGTGCAGGCGATCACCGGCGGGAGAACGTATCAATATGAAGCCATTAAACACACGATGATTTATCTGTGGGGCGGCGGATATAAAAACGCAGCCGCCCTGGCCAAAGAAAACTTTGCGCTAAAGGATCATATTCGGGAGCGGTTCGGCTCGCTGGAGATGATGCTGGGGCACCTGCCGCTTGCCGACCGCTTGTCGGGCGTGGTCCACATGGCCACGGGCACCGGCAAATCCTATGTCATTTTTGCCGTCGCGTATTTGTCCGTCGTGATGGGCCTGACCAAACGGGTGCTGGTGCTGGGGCCGTCCTCCACCATCATTGAAGAAGGCCTGCGGGACAAATTTGCCGACTTCATGCAGCGGAAAGAGTGGAATGACCGGTTGCCCGCGGAATACCGGGGCAAGGCCGTCGCCCTTCTGACCAATAACGACGCCATCGAAGACGGCAGCATCACGATTGAAAACATCAACGCCATTTACACCGTGGGCGGCATCCGGGATACGCTTTTCAAAAACACCAAAGAAGTGCTGGTGCTGGGCGATGAAATCCATCACGCTTATTCGCATTTGAATTTCAACGTGACACGTCATGAACTGGAGCTGGATCAGGAAGTGGAGGCGGGCGGCGGCCGCGAATCGGAGGAAAAAGCCGAGCGCCTCTGGATGCAGTTTCTCAAAAAGAACAGGGAAATCACCCGCCATATCGGCTTTACAGGCACGCCCTACAACAAAGACGACTACTTTGCCGATGTGATTTATGACTACAACATCCGCATTGCCATTAACCAGAAGTACATTAAGGACATTGATCCCATCATCGATGTGGAGACGGATCACGGGCCGATGGAATGGACAACGGACAAGCGCTTTGCCGTGGTCCTGAAAAAGCATATCGAAAATGCCGAAAAGTATGCCTACAAAAGAAAAGGCCAAAGGCAGGTCAAGCCCGTCACGGTTTTCTATTGCCCCACGCAGGCTAACGCCAAAACGCGCGCAGAAGAGTTCATCCGGTATCTCACCAAATGGGAAAAAGAGGAAAACGGCGCGCAAGGCACGGAGGCCCAACTGGACCAAATAGCGCGGGCGCGCGTTATTTGCGTCATCAGCAATGTTTCTTCATCGGACTATAAGCAGGAGCTGGACAATATCGAAGAAACCAATCCGGACAAGATAGGCGGCAAGGTCGAATTTATCTTTTCCGTGGGCAAGCTTCTGGAAGGCTGGGACGTGGACAACGTCTTTCAGATTGTGCCGATGGAGGAGCGCATTTTTAATTCCAAATTGCTCATTTCACAGGTCCTGGGGCGCGGCCTGCGCGTGCCCCGCAAAGTGAGCTTTCATGATATTCAGTCAACCTATCCGATGCTGACGGTGACCAATCATGAAAAATTCGCCAATCACATCCGCGAACTGATGGACGCGGTGACCAACGCCGATATGTATATCACCTCGGAGCCGCTCAAAAAGCTTATGGATGAAAACTGGCGGGGCCGTTACCACTTTACGGTTTTTAACCTGAATTATCTGGCCGGCGCCAGGCTCGAAGACATCCCGCCGGAAGAAAACGCGCCGCTGCCCATGCGCGAGCTGATTCTCACCAAGTACAGCGTTGACGAAAACGTGACGATTGAACGCATCAAGGGCACGGACAAATATGTGTTGCGGCAGAAAACCTTTACGGTCGATAGCGTGGTTGACGAGCGTCACCGCCGCTTTAAACTGCGTGAATTCGAAGGCATTCATTTTGATTTCGGGGCCGGCGCTCATGATCGGTGTCCCGAAGAAGATGAAATCCGTGACGCGATTCTTGTGGCGATGGAGAAAGCGGGCATTGCGCATGACAGCCTCACGGATGACAACAAAAAGCAGATTGAGCTCTACTTTAATCAGTTCCTGCCGCGCGGCACGAAAAGGCGCGTCTTTGAAAACGTGACGGGCGATCTGTCGCCCGCCGTCACCGCGGATCTGGAGAGAGGATCGCTCCGCATCGGCGAGTTGGAACGAGACGCCACGGCGTTCATCAGTGAATCCTACGATGAAGAGCTGGATGACCGCTCCAAATTGCTCATCAAGTATTTGATGGCGACGCGAAAGCCCAAAGTTCAGCCGGACGGCCAGCAGGAACTGAGCTTTATTGATTCCACGGGACTGCTTGCCAAACACAGTGAATATGTCCGCCCGATTCTGGCCAATGACGACCGGCCGCCTTATATCGTGAACCCGTCCGTTTTGAAATCGCCGCAAAGCGCCGTGCTGGTTTCCCATTATCCCGAAAAGGAATTTGTTTTCCGTCTCCTGGAACATGAACAATATCTGGAGGCCTGGATCAAATCGTCCGACAAGGGTTTTTACACGATTGACTATGAATATTGGCGAGGCGGTAAAGACCGCGTCCGCCACGGGTTCAACCCGGACTTTTTTCTCAAGATCGATCTGGATGCCTATATTGCGTTATTGAAAAGAAAAAACGAAACCGGCCACCTGGACGCGCTGAGAGATTTGCAGGACAAGGGGTATGAAACGCTGATTCGCGTTGTGGAAATAAAATCCGACGACGATGACGACGAAGCAACGCCTGCCAAAGCCGAATGGGCGAAAAGGCATTTTACGTCGCTCAACGAAAAATTACTGGAGCCGCTGCCGGGCAACTTCCCTGCGGAACACAAAAACGACCTCAAGCAATTCTACACCTTCGATCTTCTCCAACCGGCGGGCTACAATCAATGGTTCAACAACCTGCGGGAGGGGAAGATCGGCATTTAATCTAAGAGACAGGTAAATATGAACAAGGATGATTTTAAGAACATTTCAAGTAACCTGATGCAAATTATCGATAATCTTATTGAAGTTAATGGATATGGTTGCATTGATCTGTTCAGTGCAGACAAAAACCGGCAAACAAAGATTGATCTTCTTGAACGAGCCATTGAAATACTTCGGATTGAACAGAAACATCTGGATAATGATTACCCTATGGAAGAGTTTCTTCAAGGCAATCTTGAAGTTGTCGGATCAAAGATTAAATTTACCGCCCCTGATAAGAGAAAAAAAATGGGTAGCGGAACAACGCCAATCCGGCTTCAACCAAAACTTTTACTTTATTTGCTATACCGCCATAATAACGGCTATGAGCCAGTCTATAATATCATTGAACATTTCATTAAAGTTATTTGGGAAAGTCTTGATATATTAGACTTTAAGAAGACCCGAACTGGCGTCTTGCGGTGTTTTACAAACACGCGCTTTGCGGCTCTAACCTTACGCGACTATGGCCTGCTTCGGTTTACGAAGAAAGAAGCTTATAAGACATGGGTGCTTTCATTGCCCGGTATATTAGTTGCCTCCAAGGTTATGGAGGAAAATAGTTGGAAGATTACTGAATATAACCGGGAATTAAATTTTGACCTGCATGCGGATATTCGAAATGCCTTTGCAGAACTCCAATCTTATGAGAAATTTACTCAGAGGCTGACGTCAATCTGCAAACCTGATACGAAAATATTTGCTGATTTTAAAGAGGGGTCAAAGCGCGCCTATGCACTTATGGCTGACTACTGGCAAATTCTGAATAATTCTGAAATGCCTATTGTTGAACGAAAGAAGAAATGCACAGCCAAGCTAAAACAAATTGAACAAGATCCGGAAATCAAGAGCTTCTTTAATGAATTTTCCTCATGCCTTAAGATCGGTGATGTTTTGCACACAACGTGATTTTACATTATTGAAAATTGATGTGGGATGAGTCATCGTTCTTGTATGCTTTACAATATTTAGAAAACCTTGATTAAAAATAATCACTCTCATTGGAAAGGATTGAAGTAATATGAAAATCTCTACTCTACTTGATCATGTTGATAGCGGTCACATGGCACTTCCGGAATTTCAGCGAGGATACGTTTGGAACCGCGACCAGGTTCGCGCATTCTTTGATTCACTTTATCGTCGACATCCCGTAGGTGGCTTGTTGGTATGGGCGACTGAATCAAAGAGCGCCACGCATCGTGGCGACGGTTCTTTAGCCGTGGGGACAGTAAAATTGCTGCTCGACGGTCAGCAGCGCATTACGTCACTCTATGGTATTGTGCGGGGGCGACCGCCAAAGTTCTTTGATGGCAACGTTCAGACGATCACCGGCCTTCAATTTCATCTGGAAAAGGAAATATTTTCATTTTATCAACCCTTGAAAATGCAGGATGATCCCCTCTGGATCGATGTGACTGAGCTTATGAAAAAGAGTAACTCTGGTATAGGCTCGTATATAGAAAGCTTCAACACTCAACCTGAATTAAGGATTAAGATCGGCGATTACATTAATAAGCTAAATAAATTACTTGGAATCATGGATATTGACCTTTACGTTGATGAAGTTACAGGCGTTGATAAAACCCTGGACATTGTTGTGGATATTTTTAATCGGGTCAACAGTGGTGGAACAAAGCTTTCCAAAGGTGATCTGGCCCTTGCCAAGATAAGTGCTGACTGGCCGGAGGCGCGCGACAATATGAAGGCTAAGCTCAAGGAATGGTCTAAACAGGATTTCCATTTTAATCTGGATTGGCTTCTACGTTCGGTCAACACAGTGCTCACCGGCGAGGCAAAATTTCAATTTCTGCATGATAAAAGCGCCGACGAAATCAAAAACGGGCTCACCCGTTCAATAAAACATATTGACACAAGCTTGAATTTGATCAGCGGAAGATTGGGGCTCGATCACGATCAGGTGCTTTTCGGCCGTTTTGGCATTCCGATCATGGTGCGTTATCTTGATAAGTTGAATGGCGGCATGAATGAGAAAGATCGGGACAAGTTGCTATTCTGGTTTGTTCAAGCCGGCATGTGGGGTCGATTTTCAGGCTCAACGGAATCATATATTGACCAGGATTTGGAAGCATTGGAAAATACGGATAGCCCCCTGGATAAGCTTTTGGAGCAATTGCGTCTTTGGCATGGCAGTCTGATGGTTGAACCGGGGAATCTCACCGGTTGGAGCCTTGGTGCTCGTTTTTATCCGGTATTGTATATGCTTACCAGGATGGGAGAGGCCCGCGATTGGGGCAACGGGCTTCCGCTCAAAGCAAATATGCTCGGAAAAATGAGCCGCTTGGACGTGCATCACGTTTTCCCTAAATCACAGCTTTATAAAAAAAATTACAAGCGTCCGGAGGTAAATGCTCTGGCAAACTTCTGTTTTCTTACAAAAGATACTAATATTGATATTAGTAACCGTTTGCCTGAACATTATTTTCCTGAAGTTGAGGATAAACATCCGGGGGCGCTTGCTTCTCAATGGATTCCAGATGATCAGAAGTTGTGGAAGATGGAAAACTTTCTTGATTTTCTTGAAGCCAGAAAATTGTTGTTGGCAAATGAAGTCAATAAACGAATGGAAGAGCTTTTGCACGGTGACACGCACTGGCTGGTAGGACCTAAAGCACCAAAAGTTTCCACTGAAGTAACCTTAGGGGGGATTGCCAGTGAAGAAGAGGAAGAGCAACTGGCGGCGCTGAATAATTGGATGCAAACCCAGGGATTGCCTGGTGGTCAAATGGCTTTTGATTTTACCGATTCGGCAACGGGTGAACAAAAAGCTGTGTTCGATTTAGCCTGGCCCAATGGAATTCAAGAAGAACTAAGTCAGCCTGTGGCTGTTTTATTAAATGAGAGTGCAGAGATAATATCGATTGCCAGTCAGGCTGGTTACAAGTGTTTTACATCCATTGCCGATTTTAAAAGCTATGTAAACAGAGAAATATTGGGAATTGATACACAAACCTAAATGAAAAAGAAAAACGTAGCCATGACCAAAACAAGCATTTCCCATCCCCTGCGGATTGATGAGGTAAAAGTTCCCAATAGTGCCGGCATCATCGGCATGACGTTGTGTCCCGGCAAGAAAATCAACAGCGCCTCGACCGGCCTGTGGAATCGTGATCTGGATATTGATTTGACAGCGATTCAGTCCTGGGGCGCGCGGGCGCTGGTGAACCTGATGGAAGAGCATGAATATGAACTTCTTAAGGTTCCGGATTATGTGGAGAAAGTTCGTTCCTTTCCGATGGAATATTTTCATCTGCCGATTGTCGATGTTCACCCGCCCGATGGAAGGTTTATGGGGCTTTGGAAAAGCGCCGGGCCGAAACTGAGGCAAATTCTGCTGGACGGCGGGAAAATTCTGATTCATTGCCGTGGCGGCATTGGCAGGACAGGAACTGTGGCCGCTCAATTGCTGGTGGAACTGGGCATGCCGCATGAAAAGGCAATCAAGGCGGTGCGAGACGCTCGTTATGGAACAATCGAAACACAAGATCAGGAAAAATATGTTTACACCTGCCGGCCGGTTAACGGGCGCTTGAGCGTTGAGCATTTTTCGGGTTGTCTTCTGGGCGGCGCAGTCGGCGATGCGCTGGGTGCGGCGGTCGAGTTTGACTCCATCGGCGCCATCCGCAGGCAATACGGTGAAAACGGCATTGAGAATTACGCGCCCTGCTATGGCAGGAAAGGCGCGATCACCGATGACACGCAGATGACGCTTTTCACGGCGGAAGGACTTTTGCGGGCCTGGTGTCGTAAAAAGCAGGGAGCCGTTTCGGCGGAATATCCTGAGATGGTTCATCGCTCTTATCTGCGCTGGCTTTCAACACAGGGCGTAAGATCAGCCCACGAGGATTTCGATCTCGCTCAGAATGGATGGCTGCTGACGGTTGCCGATC
>Ga0116149_1003719_pt1 | contig 15559 bp, 10 predicted proteins | sample AD_UKC057_MetaG_FD_89787 | JGI IMG/M metagenome (GOLD analysis project Ga0116149, IMG submission 89787) | Active sludge microbial communities of municipal wastewater-treating anaerobic digesters from USA - AD_UKC057_MetaG | ecosystem: Engineered > Bioreactor > Anaerobic > Digestate | place: USA... | reverse complement strand
CCGGCGGAGACCGTGCGGTTGGAGTTGGGCGCGGTGTGTGACGGGGGGTACGCGGCTTGGATCAACGGCCAGGAGGTGCGCCGCTCGAATGTCCGGACCGGCGATTTGACGTTCGATGACACGGCGTTGATCGAACTGCCCGATCCGGCCCTGTTCGAGGCCGAGGAGTTCGAGACCTGGCGTGGGCTGCTTGTGGCGGGGACCAATGTCCTGGCGTTGCAGGCCTTTTCAAGCTCGAGTGCCGACGATGCGGATTTCGTGTTCGATGCCTCGCTCCTGGCCACGCTCGACGAGGATCTGCCGGTCATCAACGCCGTCGAACCGCCGCCCGGGAGCGTGCTTCGCGCATTGCATTCGATCGAGGTGCAGTTCAGCGAGCCGGTCCAGGGTGTCGACGCGGCCGATCTGCTGGTGAACGGCAATCCGGCGACCGAGGTCATCGAGGTCGCGCCCGGCGATTTTCTGTTCACCGTCGGGCCGCTGGGCGACGGAACGGTGGCGGTGGCCTGGCGGGTTGATCACGGCATCACGGACGCCGTTGGCGCGCGTCATCCGTTCGCTGCCGAGGGGTGGTCCTACGTCGTCGACGCCGCGTCGCCGTCGCCTGCCCTGGTGCTCTCGGAGTTCATGGCGGATAACAAGCGCACGCTCAACGACGAGGACGGCGACAGTTCCGATTGGATCGAGGTTTACAACTCGGGCAGCGACACGGCGAGCCTCGCAGGCTGGTTTCTCACCGACGACCCGGCGAACCTCGCGAAGTGGTGCTTTCCTGAGATCGAACTGGCGGCCGGCGGCTATCGGGTCGTGTTCGCGTCTGGCAAGGACCGCGCCAACCCCGCCGCCAAGCTCCACACGAACTTCAAGCTTGCCGCCGAGGGCGGCTTTCTCGCCCTGGTCGACCCTGCTGGCCAGATCGTTTCGCATTTCGGTGCGGCCTATCCCGGGCAGGTGACAGACGTTTCCTACGGCCGGGTGTTGGGCGAGGGCCATGCGCTCGGTTACTTCACGAGACCCACGCCGGGCGCTCCGAATGCCGCAAGCGGACCCGGGTTCGCGCCTGAGGTGCAATTCTCGCGCCCGGGTGGCACGTTCACCAACGCCTTTGCATTGACGCTCTCGTCGAGTCTGGGCGGCGCCCTGATCCGTTACACACTCGATGGCAACCTGCCGACCAACGGCTCGGTTCTGTACGAAGGGCCGATTGTGATCACGAACAGCGTCCAGGTGCGCGCTCGGGCTTTTGCCGACGGCCTGCTGCCGGGCCCGCCGCGGAGTGAGGCCTACGTTCTGTTGGCGACCAATGTCCTGGGCTTCACTTCGGACCTCCCTGTGTTTGTGTTGCATTCCCAGGGGAAAGGGACCCCCAGCTCGATCCGAATGAACTTCGCCCAATTGGCCGTATTCGAGCCGAAGGCCGGACGCACCCGGCTGACCGATGAACCGACGCTGAATGTGCGCGCTGGCGTGCAGATCCGCGGTTCGAGCACGGAAGGGCTGGCCAAATCGAGCTACAAGCTCGAACTGTGGGACGAATTCGAAATGGACCGGAAGCAGTCGCTGCTCGGACTGCCGGCGGACTCGGATTGGGTCCTCTACGCGCCCAACCAGTTCGAGCCGGTCCTGATCCACAACCCGTTCATCCATCAGATCAGCCGCGACATGGGGTGCTACTCGCCGCGGACGCGCTTTGTCGAGGTCTACTTCAATCGCGGCAAAGGCCCGCTCACATCCACTCATTACGCCGGCATTTATGTGCTCGAAGAGAAGATCAAGATCGGTCCCGAACGGCTTGCGATTGACGAACTGGAACCCGAGAACCTCGCTCCGCCGTCCGTGACGGGCGGCTATGTGCTCAAGTTCGATCGGCTGGATCCCGGCGATGTCGGTCTGGCGGCCGGCGGGGCGACCCTGGCGTACGTCGATCCGAAGGAGCGGGAGATCCGGCTGGCCCAGCGCCGTCCCCAACAGAATTACATTCGGGACTATATCAACGCGTTCTACAAGGCCCTGATGGCCACCAACTGGCTCGACCCGCATCTGGGCTATCGCGCCTACATCGACGTCGATGCCGCCATCGACTACCATGTCCTCGAAGTGCTCAGCGGCAACGTCGATGCCCTGGTCCTGAGCGCCTATCTCCACAAACCCCGCAACGGCAGAATCACCTTCGGCCCGCATTGGGACTTCGATCGCGCCCTGGGCTCGACCGACGGGCGGGATTCCAATCCGCGTCTCTGGGCGACGGGTCCGTTCTTCTCCGCGGCGTGGTGGAATCGCATGTTCACCGACAAGGATTTTTGGCAGCGATGGGTGGATCGGTGGCAGGAACTGCGCGAGTCGCATTTCGCCCTGAACACCCTCCATGGCCTGATCGATCAGCTCGCCGCCGAGGTCCGCCAGGCCCAGCCCCGCGAGTTCGCAAAATGGCGGATCGGGCTGCGCGGCGGTTCCTACGAGAGCGAGGTGCGATTGATGAAGAACTGGCTCTCGAATCGGATCGATTTCATCGATCGCCAGCTCACTCAGCCTCCTCGATTCAGCCGGCTGGGCGGTCCCATCGCCCCGGGCTTCGTCTTGCAGATCACCAGCCCGCCCAATGCCGCGATTTACTACACCCTGAACGGTTCGGACCCGAGATCCCCCACAGGCGGCGTATCGGCCAGCGCCCTCAGTTACGCAGGCCCCATCACCCTCGATCGCAACGCGCGCGTGATCGCGCGCGCGCACGACCCGGCCAAGAGACAAACCGGCGGTCCCCCCGCTGTCTCCTCCACGCCCTGGTCCCGCCCGGTCGCGGCCACCTTCGTCGTGTCCACGCCGCGCCTGGTGATTACGGAAATCATGTTTCACCCCGAGCCGCCGCCCGAAGGCGATCCCGCTCTCGAAGACGAGTTCGAGTACATCGAGTTGTCCAACCTGGGCTCATTGGCCATCGATCTCCCCGGTTTCCGGCTCACCAACGGCGTCGAGTTCGTCTTCACGTCCGCCAGCGGGGTGATCCGGTTGGCTCCGGGAGAACGGGTTCTGGTGGTCAAGAACCGGGATGCGTTCCTGCGCCGCTACCCCGGCACAACCCGGATCGCCGGCGAATACACGGGAACGCTCCATAACGCCTCGGACCGGCTCACGCTCTTCGGACCGCTCGAGGAGCCGATCAGCGATTTTGTCTACCACGATGCGTGGGCCGCGCTGGCCGACGGATTCGGCTTCGCGCTGGTTCTTGCCGACGAAGCGACGGACCCGGTGGATTTGGGCGAGGCTCACCGGTGGCGATTGAGCGCGACAGTGGGCGGCTCGCCCGGCGCGCCCGACCCGGCGCCGCCAGCGCTGCCCGTGATTTGGATTCAGGAGGTGCTCAGCAACACGAGTCCGCCCGAACAGGACGCCATCGAGATCTCGAACCCTACGCGCGCGCCCGTTGACATTTCGGGATGGTATCTGAGCGACGATTTCCGGACGCCGTACAAGTATCGTTTCCCGCAGGGCGCCATCCTGCCGCCGAGCGGCTTGTGGCTCGTGACCGAGGACGCTTTCAACGCGCCCGGCCCCGGCGCCTTCGGCTTGAGCGCCTCGGGCGAGGAAGTCTACGTTTTTTCGGCCGATGCCGAGGGGCGGCTCACCGGTTACATCCACGGCTTCGAGTTCGGACCCGCCGATCCGCACATGAGCTTCGGATTGCACGCGCTGGGCGGCGATCGCCAGGTTTTCGTCGAGCAGATCGAGCCCACCCTGGGCCGCCCGAATCGCGGACCGCGGGTCGGTCCCGTCGTGATCAGCGAAATCATGCACGCCCCCGCCACAGCCCCATCGGGCGGGCTCGGTGAGGAGTTTGTCGAACTGCGCAACCTCACCGGCGAACCCGTGCCGCTCTTCGATCCGGCGCGGCCCGAGGCGGTCTGGCTCTTGAGCGGGGCTGTGGATCTGGTTTTCCCGCCCGGGCTCATCCTGCCCCCGCATGGACACCTCGTCGCGGTCGGCTTCGATCCCGATCGCGATCTCGGGCGCCTCCTGGCTTTCCGGCAGCAGTATCACGCGCGTGACGATCTGGTCCTGACGGGTCCCTGGCAGGGGCGCCTCGACAACGCCAGCCAACCGCTGCGTCTCCTGCGTCCCGGCCAGCCGCGATCCGGCGGGTCCTCGGGGATCGAGACGCCGTATCTGCTGGTCGAGCAGGTGCGTTATCTCGCGTCGGCGCCTTGGCCTGCCGAGACAAACGGAACAGGTCGTTCGCTTGCGCGGCGCTTTGACCGCGCCTACGCGGACGAGGCGGAGAATTGGCATGCTGTCGTGCCCAGCCCCGGCGCGCAGGACACCGATGGCGATGGGTTGCCTGACGATTGGGAGTTGGCCAACGGTCTGAATCCCTATTCCGCTGGCGGTCAGGACGGCGCCACGGGCGATCCCGATCGCAATGGACTCGTCAATCGGGATGCGTATCGCTCCGGCCGGCCAGCCTGGTTCGGACCGACTCGAGTCCAATGCGCCGTGGCGCCGAATGATCCGGATTTGGTCCTCATCGAATTCGATGCCGTCGTGGGCCGGCGCTACAAGGTGTTCTCATGCGAGGCTCGATCAGGGGCCTCATGGCGGCTCGAGTCCGCAGCGCCGACGATCCTGTTCGCCCAAACGGTCTCGGTCCAATTGCCCAGGCCCGAGGGCGCACGGTGGTACCGCGTGCAGGTCGAATGAGCGCTCCCATGAAGTTGAGAGTTGTGAGTTGAGAATTGAGAGTTGAACGTTTGCGATTCAAGGTCCCCGCGTGCATCGAATCGTTGGATGCCGATGTGCCCCATGAGTCGTCAAACAGACGTCCCGGACCAGTACCAAGCACCATGATCAGGAGAATCGTCATCGCCAGCGCACTCGCTGCGCTGGTCATCCTGGCTCGAGCTCAGGATTCCTCGGATGCCGGCCCGGCCTGGCAATCGCTCTTCGACGGCCGCAGCCTCGATGGCTGGAAAGCCAGCGAAAACCCGGCCGCGTTCAAAGTTGTGGATGGCGCAATTGCCTGCGACGGACCGCGCGCGCACCTGTTCTACGTCGGCGGCGAGGGCGGCGCCCGGTTCAGGAACTTCGAGTTCGAGGCCGAGGTCATGGCGCGGCCGGGGGCGAATTCAGGCGTTTACTTTCACACGGCGTTTCAGGACAGCGGGTGGCCCCGGGCGGGATTTGAAGTCCAGGTCAACAATTCGCAGCCGGCGCACAACGACTACTTCGAGACCAGGAAGACCGGGAGCCTGTATGGCCTCCGCAGCCAGCACAAGTCCATTGTGAGCGACAACGCGTGGTTCCGTCTGCAAGTCCGGGTGTGCGGTCGCCAGGTGCAAATCCGGCTCGACGGGACGTTGGTTGTGGATTACGTCGAGCCGAAAGCGACGGCGGGTCGGGGCGTTCCCCGGCGGCGGCTTGGAGAAGGGACATTCGCACTGCAATGTCATGACGAGAACAGCAAAGTGCTCTACCGGAATCTCCGTGTGCGTCCGTTGCCGGAGGCCGCGAGCGGCCCGGTCGAGGAGCCTGTTGTGGACGATGCCTACCGCCAGATCATCGCGCTGCAGGGGGCCAATTTCCCGGTGATCAATGCGCATGTGCACCTCAAAGGCGGCCTGACCTTGGAGCAAGCGCTCGCCCTCTCCCGAAAGACCGGCGTGTATTACGGCATTGCCGTGAACTGCGGTGTGGGCTTCGGCGTCACGAACGACGCGGGCATCTACCAGTACCTCGATGAGATGAAGGGCCAGCCTGCGTTCGTCGCCATGCAGGCCGAAGGCCGCGAGTGGGTCAGGATGTTCTCCCGCGAGGCCATCGCCCGGTTCGATTATGTCTTCACCGATTCCATGACCTACACCGACAATCGGGGACGGCGGATGCGGCTCTGGATGCCGAACGAGGTGTTTGTGGACGATCCGCGGAGCTTCATGGACACGCTCGTGGACCGCGCCGTGGGCATACTGAGCACCGAACCGATCGACATCTACGTCAACCCCACATTCCTGCCGGAGGTTCTTGCCGCCGACTACGACGCACTCTGGACCGAAGAACGGATGCGCCGGGTGATCGACGCCGCGGTGAAACACCAGGTGGCCATCGAGATCAATGCCCGCTACCGCCTGCCGAGTCCGCGCTTCATCAAGCTCGCCAAGCAGGCCGGCGCCAAATTCTCCTTCGGCACGAACAACGGCGACCGCGATGTGGGCGACATCGATTATTGTCTTCAAATGGTCCGCGAATGCGAACTCAAATGGCAGGACATGTTCTTCCCGTGAACCTCGACCCTTGTCGCGGACGTGTCCGGCCCCGCTGGGCGGCAAGCGCCCGCTGACCTGCCGTTTTGAAGATCCTGATTCTGAAGCCAAGCTCGCTGGGCGACGTTGTGCAGGCGCTGCCCGTGCTGCGGCTGCTTAGGAAGCATCGGCCCGATGCCCAAGTGGATTGGTGGATCGACGCGGGCCTGGCGCCGTTGCTCGAAGGCGATCCGGATCTGGCGGCGTTGATTCCGTTCGAGCGCCAGCGGTGGCGCGCGCCCCGGGTTTGGATCGGTGCGTGGCGCGGACTTGCCCGAATGCGCCAGGCGCGTTACGACCTGGTCATCGATCTCCAGGCACTCGCGCGCAGCAGCCTCATCGCCTGGCTGGCGCGAGGGCGCCTGACGGTCGGCTTGGACGACACCCGCGAGGGGGCGCCGGCCTTCTACGACATCCGCGTCCCCCGGCCCTCGCCGACGACCCATGCGGTCGATTGGTATCTGGCCGTGTTGCGGCGCCTCGAGATCCCCGTCCACCGCGATTTCGTCTGGCTGCCCGAGCGGGTCGAGGTCTCCGACCGGATCCGCGTGCGCTGGCCTGGCGGCCAGGTGGACTGGGTGGGGATTCAGCCCGGCGCGCGGTGGGAGAACAAGCGGTGGCCGGCCGAGCGGTACGCCGCGCTTGTGGCGCGTCTGGCGGAGGCGTGTCCGCGGCTTCGTTTCGCGGTGCTGGGGGGGGGCAGCGACCGTGCGCTGGCGGAGGCGGTCTGCGCCGGGCGTCTGGATCGGTGCGTGAATCTGGCGGGGCAGATCAACCTGCCGGAAATGGTCGAGTGGATCCGCCGTTGCCGGGTGCTTGTCAGCAACGACACCGGTCCGATGCACGTGGCGGCTGCCCTGGGCACGCCCGTGGTTGCCCTGTTCGGTCCGACCGATCCCCGGCGCACCGGCCCGTACGATCAGGACGGTCACGTTCTGCAACACCCGTTGACATGCGTTCCGTGTCTCAAGAGCCGATGCTGCCACGCGCCTCCCCTCGAATGTCTGCGATTGATCTCGGTCGACCAGGTGTTCGAGGCGGTCCGGCGGGTTCTGGACGATCCCTCGGGAGCCGCGACTCGAGATCCGCATCGGAAATCGCAATGAAGCATATGTCGGACCCCGGGCATTCGACTCTCGATCGCCGACACATCGGCGCGCCGGGGAAAGCGGCGGTCGTGCAGGGCGAGAAAGTCCCGGCAGGGACACGTGCCCGGGTTCGTCTCAAGCTGACGATCGCCTACGACGGGACCGGGTACGAAGGCTGGCAGATCCAGAAGATCGGTCTTGGCGTTCAGCAGCGCATCGAGGAAGCGCTGGCCCGCTTGTTCGCGTCGCATCCGCGGGTGCACGGATCGAGCCGGACCGATGCCGGGGTGCACTCTGCGGGGTTGGTCGCGCATCTGGACGTGCCGCGGGACGAGTGGCGGATGACCGGCGCCAAGCTGCGTTTGGCGATGAACGCTCATTTGCCCGAGGATATTCGCGTGCTGAGCGCCGCGCGCTGCCGGCCCGATTTCCATGCGCGTTTCGATGCGGTCCGTAAGCAGTATCGCTACCTGGTCTGGAATCACCCGGCGATGAACCCGCTCTGGCGCCACCAGGCCTGGCACGTCCCGCGCCCGCTCGATGCCGCCGCCATGCGCGCCGCGGCCGCATCGCTCGTCGGGCGCCGCAATTTCCAGTCCTTCACCGCCAACCCCGGCTACGCGCGCGCCTCGTCCGTGCGGACCGTGTTTCGCTGCGACGTGCGCCGGCACGGGCCGATGCTGACGTTCATCATCGAGGCCGATGGTTTTCTCTACAAAATGTGTCGCGGCATTGTGGGGACGCTCGTGCAGGTCGGGCTCGGGAAAATCAGGCAGTCGGACATGGCCGGGATTCTCGAGAGCCGCGACCGGCGCGTGGCCGGCATGACGGCGCCGGCGCACGGGCTTGTGTTATGGAGGGTGACGTATGGGCGGAAGGCTCGACCGCGCCGGAGCGATTCCGCGCTGGAGTGACCGTCGCCAGGACCTCCGGGCCACACGCAATGCCAACACTGGAACAACCCGACCCGTTTCACGTGGTGTTGCTCGAACCCGAGATCGCGCCCAATACCGGCAACGTGGCCCGGCTCTGCGCGGCGACGCGGACCCGCCTGCATCTGATCGAGCCGTTCGGTTTCGAGCTCGATGACCGCCGACTTCACCGCGCGGGCATGGACTATTGGCAGCATGTCGAGTGGCGCCGTTGGCCGAGCTGGGCCGAGTTCCGCAGCCAGGTGCGGCCGGATGCCAGGCTCTGGTTCATCGAGTCGCATGGGCCCCGGCACTATGCGGAGGCGGCCTTTGCCCCGGGCGATTACCTGGTGTTCGGACGCGAGACCGCCGGGTTGCCGTCCGCGCTGCTCTCGGCGCACCGGGCGTGGTGGCTGCGATTGCCGATGTTCCACCCGCGGGCGCGGTCGTTGAACCTGGCGAACTGCGTGGGCATCGTGCTCTACGAGGCGCTGCGGCAACAGGGATTCGCCGGAGAAATCGTATCTGACTAGCCCGCATGTTTCATACCCCGTCTGTGCACGTGGCAGTCAGGCCTCGCAAGATGACTGCTATGCGGGCTAGAACAGCAAAGCCGCTCATGGCTTCGAGGGATGACTATCGAGGTCAACCGCGCATGCACGCGAATCGGCGCGCATGGGCACCATGAACCCAATGTCCAACTCTCAACTATCAACTCACAACCATCAACCAGGAGGGGCGCCTTTCTCAGTTGCCAAGCAGGGGTGGGTGTTTATGGTCGGGAGAGGGCTTGGGCGATTAGCGTAGTGGCTAGCGCGTCTCCTTTACACGGAGTAGGTCGCAGGTTCGAATCCTGCATCGCCCACCAGATTTACTGAGGAAAATGAAGGGTCCGGGGTTTCCCGCACAGATTCCGCACAGATTTTGGGCGAATCCGATGACGGGAAGACCGCTTGCAGGATGAGGTTCCCGATCAGGATCAAGCATCGCGGACAGGTGGCCGCCATCTACAGCAGGACGGCTTCTTACCCCTTCTATCGTGTGGCCGCCAAGGCTGGCGGCAAGCGCGTTGTTCGGTCGTTCGGATCGTATTCCGAAGCCCGCGAATACGCTGACCGCACGGTGCGCGACCTGGCGCGGTCGGGCAGGAAGGTGCGCCGGAAGAACTCCTGGGGCTTGCGGTACTCGTCGGACCCTTCGCCGAGGTAGACCTGCCAGAGATCCGCGGCGAACTCGGCCTGTTGATAGCGCCCGCAGGCCACATCCGGGTGTGGGGTGAGAACGTCCCGCCACGGTTTGAGCGTGCCGCTCGCCGCCGCCTCGATCAGCGAACCGCCCGCCTTGCGCTTCTCCCCGCGCGCCTGTTCTTCATAGACCAGGCGCCGCAGTTCCACCTTCGTGGTGCGGACCGAGTCCGACTGCGGCGCGGCCACTGCCGCCAGCAATCGCTCGACCGAATCAAGCGCCCGGTCGGCATCGTCGCTCGAGAAATTCTCCTGGTGCGCCCACCGATCACGGATGGTGCGCAGTTCCGACACCAGCGAACGTTCGGCATGGCCCAAGGTCTGGCCGAAGACGTCATTCCAGGACTCCCACATCAGCCGCAGGAGCGCGGCGGCATCCCACTCGACGATGGGCTTGTTGCCGCGGAGCTTGTCTGTGCCCACCCGACGCTGAGCTTCGGCCAAGGACAGGTCCTGGTACTTGTTCTGGAATTCTCGGTCGATAAATCCGGCGAGTCCTTCCCGGAGATGTTCAAGCGCCTTGCCGACGCGCTGTTGGTTCGTGAGAGCCATGATCGTTCAGGAGGTGGGCGTGAGGAGGTTGAGGGGCGTCTTCATCGCTTTGCGGTAGATCGAGAAATGGGAATCCAAGGTGCAGACCACCGCTCGCGGGTGCAGTTCCGCCATCCGCACCACGCACGCATCCGCCAGCGACATGGGCACATTCGCGTAGCGACTCCACAACGCCCGCACCGCCCGCACCTCATCCGGCAGGACGAAGTCGCACGTCAATTCGCGTCGCTCGACCCATTCCAGGATCTTCTCCTGGGCCGGGCGCAAGGTGCGCAGCAGGTAGAGCGCCTCCGTCAACACCGCCTCGCACACTCGCACCGCGCCCACGAATCGCCCAAACTCCGCCGCCGCCCACGCATGGTGTTGGTCTGCCGCATCCAGCAGTGCGACCAGCGGCCCGGTGTCGAGCACGATGCCCTCAGGATGTTCAATCACGCCCGAATCCCTCGAGGTGCTTCGGGTTCGACGACAAGTCTCCGACGCCGCTGTTCACGATGCCCGCGCCGTCCGCAAAACGAATGCGGGCCTTCTTGCCCTTCGTGCGATCCGGCGCCGGATGTTCGAGAACCCACAGCATTCCTTCGAGCACCACCTCACGCAGCTTCTGTCCGCGCAGCGCGGCCTGGGCCTTGACCCGACGCAGGACGTCTTCGGGCAAATCAAAGGTCGCTTTCATGGAAGCAAGCTTGCTTGTTTGCTTTATTCCTGTCAAATCAACTCGCCTTGCACAAACCCCTGCTTACGAGATTCTTGCGCCAGGCGCATCAGTTCCGGCCAGGCCTGAACGAGGCCGTTGTAGGCCAGGGCCTCAGCCGCCCGCTTCTTCCGTTCGCAGATCGTGTAGAGCCGATAGGCCAGTTCCCGAGCCGTCTCGGCCTTCGATCCGAGCTTCCCGACCATCTCAGTCGCCGCGCTTTCACCACCACTACCCAGCAACCGGATGAGATGGTGAACCGTCTCCCAGTTCGTCAGGCATGCGTCGGTCGCGGGGTTCCAGTCCGCTGGCAATTCCTCGGGCTTGAGCAACCGGACCTTGCCACGGCTGGAGATGAGGATGCCCGCGTCGGCCAAGCCTCGTGTTCTTCGCCTTGCTCAAGGTCTCGGCCACGCCGAACTCGCCCTCGGCAAAGCCCTGCTGCTCGTGCCAGCGGGTTCACTTCCGCGAAACCCCAAACCATTGGAAGGGCTTGCCGGGCGAACGTGCTCTTGGCTTGGTCGCGAGTTGGACTCCAGACGACAAGGCCGGAGTTATAGTCGGTTAATTTGCTGACTGCCAACGTGCAGTAGACTGCAACGGCTTCGGCATACGCTGTTGCTCCATTTCTGGAGTCGCGGAGCCGCGCACCGTCATCCTCGAGGCCGGATGAAACGTGGCAGAAGCGAAACAAGCCGAAATTGCCAGGCAAAAGCCAACAACACGTCGCAAGGCGTTGGCAATCAGGAAAGAGCTCAGAGACCAGAGGCAAATCAGAATGGGGACACCACAACCCGAAAGCCGAAGGTCGAGTACCGGAGGTCGGGGAAGTTCCCGAGGCGGCTGGCACAACGCACGCGGTCAGCATAGAAGCCGAACGAGCCGCCACGCAACACACGCAGATCGTCACCTTCGAGCGTGTCATCAACCTCGCATTCGTAGTCCGCGTAGTCTTCGCGCCACTTGGTGCGGCACCACTCCCAGACGTTGCCTGCCATGTCCAAGGCGCCACATTTAGCCTGTCCTTCAGGGAACATCCCCACGGCGCTCGGGTGGCCGATGCCCGTCTCGCCCATATTGCAGCGCCTTGAAACGTCGTTGGTCGAATCTCCCCACGGATAGAGGCGGCCATCCGTGTGCCGGGCGGCACGCTCCCACTGGGCTTCGCTCGGCAAGTACACGGCACAGCCCAACTGCTCAGAGAGCCAGCGGCAAAAGGCCAATGCCTCGAACCAGTTGACGTCTACCACAGGCGAATTCGGACATCGGAAGGCCTCCCCCGACACGCCAGGAGCCTCGCACCACTGTTCCGCGCCTCCTTCGCTCCAATCACGGCTTCTGATTCTACCTTCCTTCCAATACCCGGCGGCCTGAGCCGCGGTCCACCATTCCGCTTGCCTGTAGCCACCTGCATCCACGAAGGCCTGGAACTGGGTCACGGTCACCGGATAGCGAGCGATGCGATACGGCTGTGCAAGAAGCTTGCATTGGAAACGCTGCTTGCCGCACCAGTCTTCTTTATCGCCCATCCAAAAGGTCCCGGCCGGGATCTCGATCCAGTCGATGTCCGGCACCCCCTGCTTGGTCAAGCCGACACCGGGTCGCGGATCGCCCAGTTTGCCCAGAATAATCCCCGCCGAGAGTCGGTCGACCAACGGCAGTCGTCCGCCACCAACCAGGGCCGCCAGCCGATGGCGCACCCGCCCCAGCTTCTGCTGATCATCCACATCCAGTTTCTCTGTCGCGAAGATCCTGGTCTCGATCAGCAGTTGGCCAGCCAGCAGGGCCAACCAGAGATCGCGATCAGACAGCCCGCTGGCCAACTCCGCGGAGCAAGTCTCGGGGCAAAGCTTCCCCACGAGTGACCAAGCCGCGAATGGTGTCCCTCGCGCCACTTTGGCGCCCGCCAGCAGTACAACTTCGCGCCAGCGCTCAATGTCTGCCTGCGCCAGGCCCACCAACTGGGCTGGGAAGCCAGTGTGAGTCAGATGCCGGGCCGCCAAGTACTCCTGGAACGTCCGGTGCGGAAAGCAGTAAACGCCTTCACCCCGGTTGATCAGCAGGCCCGCCCGATCCCGTATGAACTCGACGACCCGGGCCGGTTTCGCTTCGGGATCTGCCACGCGCAAAAGCGCACCCGCGAGCATGTCTTCGGGGATGTCGGCGGCGCTGCGCAAGTCTTTCTGGTCCCGATGCACCTTGAAGGCCAACTCTTCCAGGGCCTCGCGAATGCGCGCCTGCGGTGCACGAAACCACTCGGCGGCGCTCTCGATCTGAAGCACGGGCTTTCCTTGGCGGTCCAGGACCACCTTGGGCCGTTCCCAAACGTCCAACAGCAGTTCCATGCTCTCGTCATAGAGCTCCTCGCGCCGCTCGGGGAGAGTGCCCCCGCGCCAGGCGTGCAGCGAAGCCATCAGCGTCAGGAGCAACGGCCGTTGCGCCAGTTCGGAGAGGTACGGGTTGTGTTCGATGGTGTGCTTGAGCAGCGTGGCACGGCCCGCGGCTTCCGCGATTGTCATGCTCCGCCTGACCGCGGCGATGTGGGCATACCAGCGGTCCACAAAGCGGCCGATCTGCTCGGCATTGAACGGCGCGAGCACCGCTTCGCCGAAATTGGGCAACCGCCACCCCTGTTTTTGGTAGGCGTAGGTCCGGCTGGTCAGAAGCAAACGCGCCTTGGGGAACTGCCGCTGGAAGTCGAGCACCGCGTCCTTGACCAGTTCGCGAGTATGTTCGGCCTCCGGCACTTCATCCAGGCCGTCGAGGATCAGGAGACCACCCTCGGTCAAGAGTTGGCGTCGCAACAACGGGATGAAGCCCGCCAATGACTGGCCGAGGCGGCGCTGGATGAAGTCCCAGAGCTGATCCCCTGCGCCCAGCGGGCTGCCCGGCTGCAGTTGGGAGGCGAACTGACGGAGAATGACCAACACCGGCAATAACGATCCAATCGTCCAGCCTGCGCCAAGCCGCTGGCGATTGACCGTGGGATGCCCAAGGAGATCACCCGCCAACGCCAGCGCCAGAAACCGGGCAAAGGTTGTCTTGCCCGAACCGGGGTCACCCAATAATGCGCCATAGGGATTCTGGCTCACGAAGTCGATCACGGGTTCACGCGAGCGTTCGGCTGCCTCGATGTCCGGTGGCTGATCCGGCTCCTTCGGGGATTGCCCCGGCAGCTTTCCCGTCCACTCGCGCCAGCCACCCAGGCCGACTTCACGGGTCCGCACCGTGTCGAGGTCGGTGAACACTGCGGCCAGCTCGAGACGGACTTCTTCGCGGTCACTGGCGGTGCGGCGGTCCACGCCGGACAATTCAAGCACCGCGGTATCACGGACCACTTGGTTCAGGTAGTTCCAGAGCAGTTCCTTGGGCGGCACGGTGCCTGGCTCGGACGCAGCCTGGAAGACGGCGGACTGGATCGTCAGCGTGGTCACGCTGCCAATCTGAGTGATTTGGTTTTGGTTGCCTGTGACGACCGTGCTGTCGCTGACGGTCTGCGCCGCGACACTGCCGGCGCCAATCGCCAGGATATTCACGCCGTCGGCCTTGGCGTCGGCCAGCAGTTGCGCGAGTTCCTGGGCTAACGCAGTGTCTCCGGTAAGCAACTCGTGCAGTTCTTGCCGTAAGGCTGCCTGAGCGTCACCGCTCTGAGGCGCGTCTGCGGCCCTGTTCAGCACCCTGGTGACGAAGGGGTTGTGGTCAGCCTTCGGCTTGAGCCTCTCCCAAACCTTCCCGGCCCACTTCCAGGCCTGCCCACCCGCTATTTCCCCTACCACCTCGACGGCCTTGTCGCCAGCTTTGATCAGATGGGGCAAGAGGGGGACAAGCAACGCGACCGTTTCCTTAGCGATGAGCGAAATGTCCACGGCGCAGCTCCATGGGTTCGAGATTCAACGGTTCGCCACACATCATCTGGCTGGACACGACGGGAAACCTACTGTGTTAGACCGGGCCGTGTAAAGGAACTGTCTCGATTGGACCCGGGCCAGATCGGAGCCGCGGCTTCGCTGGCAGAAGTCGAACACCGCCGAGCACCGCCTTGCGCAGCCCCACGGTTCTGAATTGGGAAAGAACTGCCGGATATCGCACTGAAGGACGTAGGAGGAGGAGGGGGGGGAACGCTCAACGCTCAACGCTCAACGCTCAACGCTCAGCGCAAGGGACGCGCTTGAAAGTGGTTTCGGGGTTGGGCATATTCGGGGCAAGGAGGCAGAAGTGACGACGAGGGGATACGACCTGGAGGAACGCCTGTTGGAATATGCGGCGCAGATCATCCGGTTGGCGGAGAGCTTGCCGCAGACCCGCTCTGGTAATCACGTCGCGGGACAACTCCTGCGTTCGGGTACGTCGGCCTTGCCCAATCACGGTGAGGCCCAAGCCGCCGAATCTCGGAACGATTTCATTCACAAACTGAGCATCTGCCTCAAAGAGTTGAAGGAATCCCGCCGCTGGCTGCGCCTCATCCAGCGGGTCCCTCTGGTCAATTCGCCGCACCTGTTGGCCCCGGCTTTGGAGGAAACGGAGCAGCTCATCAGGATTTTTGCCGCCAGCATCCGCACCGCCGAGAGCCGGAGACTAAATGTTGAGCGTTGAGCGTTGAGCGTTTCACGTTGAGCGTTCCTTCTCCGGCAAGTGATTGGTGAGCGGCAACAGCCAGGTCAGCAAATCAAACGTGCGCGTGAAGATCACCATCTCGGGTTGACTCATGGTCGTCCTTTCGTTCAGGAAAAACGCGAGCAGGGGCTTCGCCCCTGCACCCCCAGAGAAGAAGAGTTCAGAGCAT
>Ga0116149_1003713_pt1 | contig 15584 bp, 18 predicted proteins | sample AD_UKC057_MetaG_FD_89787 | JGI IMG/M metagenome (GOLD analysis project Ga0116149, IMG submission 89787) | Active sludge microbial communities of municipal wastewater-treating anaerobic digesters from USA - AD_UKC057_MetaG | ecosystem: Engineered > Bioreactor > Anaerobic > Digestate | place: USA... | reverse complement strand
GGCTGTCCTGCTGATCTCTACTGCCGGCAGCGGGTTTTCCGATGGGGTTGGGGCTGCTTTAGGGGCGGAGGAGCCGTTTACCATCTTGTGGTTATCGGGAACTTCGATCATCTCATCTACCGGCTCTGTCTTCTGGATAGAGAGGAGGGGAATCCAGTGATCGACCTGGATGGATCTCACCCTGGACAGAAGCTCTTCCCGGTCAGCATCGGTCATGGTCTCCAGCCGGATATCCCTGGCTGACCAGTTCTTCAGGCACTCAGGACCTATCCCGATCAGGATGCTACCGGGGTGGGTGAGTAGCCTGCCGCACTTGAGGCAGCGTCCCTCAGGGTCTGTGGTGCCGTGTCCGTAGAGGTAAACAGCCCCACCCTTGGATCTTTTAAGCTCGGCTGCGACGAAGGTCCGTACCAGCCCCTTGCTGTTCGCCAGCCCTGCTCCTATCGTGTACCTCTTTGCCTGCATTCTAGCCATTTTCTCTTTTCCTTTCCCGGCCTGCCCATTGGGAGCCTTGTTGGTTAACTGCAAAATCCTAACTTCTCTTCCTTTTTACCCCTTTATTTTTAAAAAGTAAAGGGAAAAATGACTTTATTTCCCACGGAATCCAAAATATTTTCCTCCCCCGTTTTAGTTTTAAAAAGTAAAGGCAATATTTTTATAGGCAAATTCTATAAATAAAATTAATAGCTTACCAGCCCTGAAATATAATGATTTCCCCTCGCCATTAAAAAATATCCCCCTACCCCCTTTACTTTTTATTTCCACCCTATTTTAATAGCTCCTGATACCCACATCCTCCTAGTGAAGTGCACCCCTAACCCTAACCAAGAGCAGGCGGAAGGATCAGGAGAAGACATTGAAGCGGGAGCGCAAAACATGGCCAGCAGGTTATTCCCAGCCCTCTAATGGGAGCACTCCCAAGTCCCCCGATAAAAGCCCTTCCGCCTCTCCCGCTAATAAGGGAGGTAGGCCCACAGTATATGATGATACCCTACCAGGCAGGGCCTACAAGTTGATATCCAGAACAGGTATGTCCCAACAGGATCTGGCCGTTGCATTTGGGGTATGTGGCGCTACCATTACGGTTTGGAAGGAAGAGCACCCAAGCTTTTTAAAAGCTATAAACCAGGCCTACTTCGATTTCAATAGCGGGGAGATAGTAAAGGCCCTGGCTACGAGGGCTAAAGGGTTCACAGTGGAGGAGGAGAAGATCTTCTGTAACGCTGAGGGCCATATCACCCGAGCCCGGACCCGCAGGTATTACCCCCCGGATACTTCCGCTATCATGTACTGGCTCAACAATCGCCGCAAGGATGAGTGGGCTTATAACTCCCGAATAGAAGTCTCAGGCAAGCTCCAGACAGAGGAGACAGGCCCAGCTGCCAAGGCCCTGGCCGAACTTCTTAAAGCCTCACCCATTGACAATATCCGAACCTTTCGAGATTCCGTTCAGCAGATAGTCGAGGGGGCAAATGGCCACTGCCAGTCCTGACATATACTCCCTCCTGGAGAGCATGCCCCTGAGTCAGATCCAGTTCCTGTTAGATAAAGAGCTGGCCGAGAGGGACTTCTCTGAGTTCTGCCGTCAGGCTTGGCATGTAGTAGAGCCCGGTAGACCTTTGGTATGGGGGTGGCATCTTCAGGCCAAGTGCGATCATCTTCAGGCTGTTTACAACTTCTCAGTCCCAGAGGATATAGACCCCGCTGCCCCTTCTCAAATTGGAATTCAGAACCTTCTTATCAACGAACCCCCGCGCTGCTCCAAGTCCCTCTTCACCGCTGTTATGTTCCCAGCCTGGGTATGGACCCGCTGGCTTGGAGCCAGGTTCCTCTACGTCACCTACGCCGATGACCTGGCCCAGAGGGACGCCCTGAAGACCAGGCAGCTGATAGAGTCAGACTGGTACCAGGCCAGGTGGCCCTTGAAGATCTCCGAGGATCAGAGGGCCAAGAGCAGGTACAACCTACAGGGATGGGACAAGCGTTCCAAGAGCTGGGTTGATTCAGGTGGGTTTAGGGTATCCACAACCATTCTCGGTATAGCCACTGGTGAGGGGGCGGACTTTCGTGTGCTGGATGACCCCCATAACGTAAAGAAGGCCCTTTCTGATGTTGAGCGGGCTCAGGCAAACACCTTCATTGATCTCACCCTTCCTACACGCGTAGTGGACCCGGAGAAGTCCTCCACCATCATATGTATGCAGAGGCTTCATCAGGACGACGCAACAGGGCATGTGCTCGATGGGGAAACGCAGTGGGATCACCTTTGCCTGCCCATGGAATATGAAGCCAAAGAGGGCAATCGCTGCCGGACAGCCTTGGGTTTCGTAGATCCGAGGACCACTGACGGAGAACTCCTCCACCCTGAGCGGTGGACCCGCAAGGCCGTAGACAAGGCCAAGGGGGAGCTGAGAATGTCTCTTGGGGAGTTTGGCGTCAATTCCCAGTTCCAGCAGCGTCCTACCCCTCCTGGAGGCGGAATGTTCCAGCCTGCTAACATCATAATGATCCCTACCTGGCCCCCTCTACACGATCTCGAGAGAATAGTGCGTTACTGGGATAAAGCTGGCAGCGAAGGTACTGGCGCCTATACCTGTGGGATGTTGATGGCCAAGCGTAAGTCCACCCAGCGCACTATCATCCTCGACTGCATACGGGGGCAGTGGGGTACGGATAAGCGGGAGACCATCATTCAGGAGACCGCTTATCAGGACATCCGTAGGTTAAATGGCAATAACAGGATCTACCATGTCCGACTAGAGCAGGAGCCTGGATCTGGGGGTAAGGATAGCGCCATCTATACTGTGAGGGAGACCTTGAAGGGAATCAACGCTGCTGCTAGGGTGAAGGGAGAGTCTAAAGAAGTTGATTGGCGGCCCTTCGCTACCCAGGTAAACCTGGGTGGGGTGGAGATGATATTCGATGGCTGGACCCCAGGCTCCTCGGTTAGATCCTGGAACAAGGAATTGAAGCAGGAGATGGAGTCAGCCCCATTTGGGAAGTTCAAGGATCAGCTCGATGCCGGCTCCGGGGGCTTCTGGTTCATCTGGCTGGCACCTACTTTTGGGATAATCGGATGAGTTACTGCGGCGTTAATCAAACAGCTTTGGAAGATCTCTTCCCACTCCCCAGGATACCGAAGGGAGAGGAGGTCATAACTATAGAGCTGGAAACCTCAGATCTTCAGGATTTTCTCTACATCTTCAACGCCGGTATGATTAGGGTGAAGGAGATCGCTGGTAAGAGGATGGACCTACATGACAGAAGAGCCCTAAACATGGGCAGGAGGGTGCTGGATCATATCAGTGCAGAATACAGGGACTTAACCAAGCAGCAGAAAAGAGGAGAGCAGAAATGAGAGCTTTTACCAGAGATCGATTGTTTATCATCAGCCTTATCTTGTGCCTCAGCTTGGCCCCGATTCTTGGGTGTGGGGCCAACTCCAAACAGATTCAGGATTCCACCATCGTCATTGTCGGCCAGAATGCCGGGTACTATGTCTACCGTTTCGTGCCCGAAGCCAGGGTTCCGCTTGCCATGATATGCCTTATCAGCGATTTCAGCAACCCTGACGCCACCGCAGCGAAACTTAAAGAACTCCTCGGAGAGATTTGGGTGGATGCAGATAAGCTCACCACTCAGGATGCCCGGCAGGCCATCGTTCTTGTTAATTCCCTTGTGGAACTTCTTAACATAAATCTGGCTAACGAAAAGGCCGAGAGAGCCGGGGAGATTTTAAAGTTGGTGGTTACCAATGTCTGTAAGGGAGTGGGGGCTCAAGCACCGGTAGTCTAAACAAGAGGAGGGGGAGATGTGCTACTGCATAAACGACCATGATTCAGCCGAAGTCTGGCTCCGCTCCAGAACAAGATGGCGGGTTATCGGGGTGATCCTGTTTTTAGCCAGTGCTCTTATAATGTGGTTGGCGGCATCCATAGCGTTCGCCCAGGATACCATCCCCATCGTGGCATCCCTGCCCACCAACATCAACATGTGGACAGTTGTGGTTGGGGCAGTCCTCCCCCTCCTCATCTCTATGGCTAACCGCCTTCCCATTCCTAACTACCTGGTGGCCTTTTGTCTATGTGTGGGGGCAGCTTTTGGGGATGTTTACTTTTCCGGCAGGCTAAACCCATCAGACTGGGCCACCAGTCTCCTGACCATCTTCTTCACTGTTGTAACCACTTACCAGGCCTTTTGGAAACCATCTGGGATAACGAACAAGATAGAGGGGAAACAGTGATATGGCAGCAGAAGGAGCTGGGGCTGTGGGGATGCTTTACGCGGTAGGTGGCGCCGTTACAGGTGGGGCAGTGATGTATTTCTTCAAGAAGTACACTGATCAGAGTGACGATCAAGCAAAAGCTCTGCCTGTGGTGGCTCAGTCCATTGAAACTCTTACTAACTGCATCGACAAAATATCCAAGAGCATCGACGAATTGTATGAAAGCAGAAATAAGCACAACATCGAGATCGCTGAAATCAATATGCTCCACCGGGTACTCAAATGTGCGGAGAAGGTAGCAAAAGGGGATAACCAGGGATGAGCCATCCTGACGTAAGATTAAAACCTCATTACGAGGAAGCCCAAGTGGCTAATAGCTGGCGGGGTAGGCTGGATTCTTTTCGCAAGAGTTCCCTGTCTGCTGTAGCGGATCTCCTCTCCCCTCTTCTAAGATCGAGGGCGGAGTTGATGGGGAAGATCGGGACAACCTTCGGCGGTTCCAGGAAGCTTTACTCAGTGTTTGGCTGGCCCTTAACCCCGGACTACGATTGGTACAAGCACCTGTATGATAGGGGTGGGATAGCCAAGCGGGTTATCGATGCCTATCCATATGCTACCTGGAGAAATGCCCCTGAAATTAAGGAGAAGAAGGAGCAGGGAGCCGAGGACACCCAGTTTGAGAAGGATTGGAAGGAGCTTTGTAAACGCAAGAGGATCTTCCACTACCTTCAGCGGGTGGATAGGATGGCCAGGCTCGGGGAATTCGCTATCCTCTTCATTGGCTACAACGATGGAGCTGGTTATGACGATTTGGCTGGTCCAGTAGGGGTAGTAAGGGGGTCCACCCCTTGGGACAAGCTCCTCTATCTCCAGCCCTACAGCGAGAAGAACGCTGTGGTGTCTACCTGGGATAACGATCCCAACAGCCCGAGGTTTGGACTCCCTCAGCTCTACACCATCAACATCCAGAGCCCGCAACTCGGGGGATCGATCAAGAGCATCACCAGAACAGTAAAGGTTCACTACACTAGAATTCTACATGTTGCTGAGGACGTATTCGAGAACGATAGCGAGGGTACTCCAGCCTTAAGGCCAGCTCTTAACCTCCTCCTGGATATGGAGAAGGTGTTGGGGGCTGCGGCCGAAGCCTTCTACCAACAGACACCTCCTGGTACTATATTCAATGCTCAGGCCGATGCCACCCATGATACAGGTACTCTTCTAGATACCGATATGGAAACTCTGGTAGACGACTTTATCAACGGTTTCCGCCGGCATCTGATTGTTAAGGGCATGGACATCAAGACTATCCAGTCTGAGCTGGGGGACCCCTCTAAGCTCTATGGGTGCCTTATCGAGCTGCTCGCCGGTATAACCGGTATTCCCAAGCGCATCCTGACGGGTTCCGAGATGGGTGAGCTGGCCAGTTCTCAGGACGAGACCAATTGGAATAGCCGTATAGAGGAGAGGCAGCTTAACTGGGCCGAGCCTTTTGTTCTGACTCCTCTTGTCGAAGAATTTATTGGTAAGGGAGTTCTAGCCCCTCCTTCCAATGTTAACTTGTCTTTTACCTGCGAGTGGAGGAGTCAGAAGGCTTTAGGGGAGCAGGCCAAGGCCGAGGTATCCGATAAGAAAGCCGGGGCCATTCAAAAGTATTGTGGTGCCCCAGATGCTCAAGAGATCGTGCCTCCTGATATATTCCTAGAAGAGGTCATGAATTTCCCACCAGAGACCGTGGAGCGGATAAAGAAGACCCGGGAAGAGATCTGGAATAAAGAGCTTGAGGAAATGCTCAAAGACGAGGAAACCCTAGCCGAGGAAGAAAAGAAGCGTAGGGACATCCTCGGGGAAGGCCCTAATCGTCCCCCAGTTCAGCCTGTAGGAGTTCCGGATGAATAAGGTTAGGGTGGAGATACCGGTCGCTGATGGAATATCAGTGGTAATGGATGCCGATAAGTCCCTAGGTAGCGGAATTAAAGTGGAATCTAGCCAGGTGATCCACTGCCGTGAATATGGGGTCATGGTATCTTTTTGGCCTATACTGTATCCTGAAGGAAAGGAGTAGGTAATGGAAGCCAAGGACGTTAAATACATAGTTATCCATTGCACCGATACCTATGCCAGTATGGATATAGGGGCAAAGGAGATCGACCAGTGGCATAAGACCAATGGGTGGGCCGGAATAGGCTACCATTTCGTTATCAGGAGATCCGGCGTAATCGAGTCTGGCAGGCCATTGGATCAGTCCATCTTCCCCGGATGGCAGATCAAGGAAGGAGCCCATGTAGCCGGTCACAATTCCGAATCTGTTGGCGTATGTTTGGTGGGAGGAAAACCGGATGCCAACTACACGGCGGCGCAATGGGGGTCCCTCAAGACTACCGTTCGTTTCCTGAAGCTCTGCTTTTCGAAAGCCGAAGTTTTGGGGCATCGGGATCTCGATCACGGCAAGCTCTGCCCATGTTTTGATGTCAGGAATTGGTGGGAGGATGTGGAGTTAGGAAGAAGATGACAGATTACTCGGCCTTCTATAGCAATCAAGCTTCATCAGATCCTACAAGGACCCTTACATTAAGGGCTAAGTGGGTTGCTGAGAATAACCGGCGTTTTGCTATGCTGAAGGCCGTAATACGCAAAACTGTAGTTACTAATAACGCTCTTGATCTCCCCCATGTAGAGGGTGGTCTTCAGATCCTAGCCGCTCTCCCGGCTGCTGTTCCTAAGCAGTGGGCTTACAGATGGAGCCACGAGAAAGTCTCTGCCTTTATGGGCTGGCTTAAGGAGATGGAGGAAAAGAGTATTTTGGAAATAGTACAGAGGCCAGGTACTCTTAGGCCCGAGGGAGAGCCCTGGAGCAACCTATACGTTAGATCTACCTACCAAAGGGGCCTTTCCATGGCGATGGCTAGGGTGAGGGAGAGATCCATCCAGATGGGTTCCCTGCTCGGTCTTGGTGAGGCTGATTTTCCTACTTCCTTTTTACCTACAGGTCGGGCCATATCAGCCATTATGGCCCAGCCCTTCCATGCAGATCGTCTGGCCCTGGCCTATACGAGGGTGTTTGATGAGCTGAAGGGTGTTTCTGCAGCTATGGATCAACAGATATCTAGGGAGCTTACTAAGGGAATAGCTCAAGGGCTTAACCCAAGGGATATCGGTGACAAGATAGCTGACAGGGTGGAGAAGATAGGGGCTACGCGGGGGAGGTTGATAGCCCGGACAGAGACGATACACATCCATGCCCAGGCCTCACTGAATGAGTACTACAGCGTTGAGCAGAACACAGGCGAAGTGGTACTGATACAGTGGTCCGCCACCATGGATAGCCGTACCAGGGATGCCCATATGGAGAGACACAATAGGGTGTATACCAAGGAAGAGGCGTATGCTCTCATAGGGGAGCCAAACTGCAGGTGCGCTCTCCTACCGTATATCCCAGCCATTCAGGGGGTTCCAGAGAAGGCTACAGATGCAGCTATGGCTGTTTGTCAAAGAGAAGCTAGTAAAGAACTAGCAAAGGCTAAAGCTCCTCCAGCTCAAACAGTAAGAAAAGATCCACTTAGTTCTCATGAGTATCTGGGTTTCTTAAAAGATATGGAAGACAAATATGGCAAGGATTCTATATGGTCTTCCATGAATGATTCCGAGATGGAGAAATTAGAGCGCTTGGAATCTTCTTACCATCGTCTTAAGAAGGACATAGAAATAAGCAACCAGAAAGTAAGTCTTACTCAATTAGATCCTAAAAGTATAACAGTAAAGGATCTTAAAGAGGAGTGGGGGGATTTTGATCAAGTAAAACAATATGTTGCTGGCGTTTTGGAAGAAGAGGAATATGATAATTATGGATTCCGTATAGTAACCAACTTGAAAGATATTTTCAATGAGGATTACCTAAAAAGCAAAGGAGTTGATGCTTCTAAAATAAAAGATTTTGTTAAAGTAGGAGACGTTTTAGGGCCATCCTATATTTGGGAGGATGGGGAAATAACAGATAAAGTTCTAAAAGGCACTTCTACTTTAGGTATTAAGAATAAATCAGATATAGATAAAGTGATTAAGCTTATCAATTCCTACTCTGGCAGACAAATTATATTTGTTGGCAGTAAGGGTAAAGCTATATTGGGGGAAGATGTCGGTGAATTGATTTTAAAGAAGCCGAAAGTTATAGCTTCTTGGTTCAGAAAGTAATAAGGAGGCAGCGTGAGAAAGGGCTTAAACCTCAATTTCATCACAGCTAATATAAGCCTATCCGAGACCAGGCAGGCTCAGCTTGATGGTAGGGATTACCTCGTGGCCCCGGTTGTTATGGCAGTAGAAGGGGTGATGAAGGAACTTCTCTACCCAGCCGATGAGCTTGGGAAGTTCGTGGAGGCTTGGAACGGAAGGCCGGTTACTCTCTTCCACCCGAAGAATGATGATGGTTTTATCTCGGCTAATTCTCCGGAGGTTGCTGCTTCTGTTCACCTTGGGAGGCTTTACCATACCAGATTTGAGGAGAATGCCCTTAAGTCTGAGATCTGGACCGATATTGCCAAGGCAAAGGAAGTACGTCCCGAGGTTCTTGAATATATGGAAGGGAAAAGGGATCGTTTGGAGGTCTCCACCGGGCTCTGGGGGGACATTACCCCAGATAGAGGCACTTGGAACGGTAAGGATTACACCGGGATAATGCGGAATATACGCCCCGACCACCTGGCCCTACTTCCTGGTGGGGAAGGGGCTTGCAATTGGAGGGATGGATGTGGCGTTCGGGCTAACGAGGAGGAAGGAATGAAAAAAGACCCGTTACTGTTGCTTTACTCCAACGAGTCCATGACCGATGGTGAGCTTCGCCAGTCTCTCCAGAAGGCCGTGGATGCTTTGGACAACAACGAGTTTGTACACTATGTGGAAGCGATTATCCCCGATGAGAACAAGGTAATCTACCGGGCCGACCCACGCTCAACCGGCGGAGGAATGATGGCATCTTCTGGCAAGATGCTCCGCCGTGGATATACAATGGATCAGAACGGCTCCGCCACTCTTACGGGGGAGCCTGAAGAGGTTCGCAGGAAAATCACTTATTTGAAAGTACAGTCAGAAGGAGAAAATTCCATGAACAAAAAGCAGATGATTGATGCCCTCATCAAAGACCCTCGCACCAATTGGGAAGAGGGATGCCGGGAAACCCTGAACGGCTTCAACGAAAAACAGCTTGAAAAGATGATGCCCAAGGATAACCTGGTACTGGTGAACGCCAAGCTCCCCGGAGCCACCGATCACGCCACCCTCCAGGCTGAGGCCGACAGGGTATTTACGGCAGCAACCAAGCCGGCAGATGATAAGCCCAAGAAGGAAGAAAAGCCGGTTATTGCCAATGCTTCGGATCAGCCCAAGGTTTCTACCCCGGCAGAGTGGCTCAATGCCCAGAAAGACATGCCTACCCAGTTCAAAGCCATGTTCTCGAACCTCCTCCTTAACGAGGAGAAGGCCCGCGAGGATCTGATCGAGAACATCACCAAGAGCCCCAAGAACAAGTTTTCTAAGGAAAAACTGCAGGCCATGGAAACCCAGGATCTGCGGGCCCTTCGTGAACTGGTTGCCGAGGTCGAGACCCCGGCCCCTCAACCGAATTTCGGCATGCGGGCACCTGGTGGAGCCCAGCCCGAGACGAATGCCGCTGCGGAACCCGAACCCCTCGTTCTCAACAGTTTGGAGGACGCATTCAAGGAGAAGATGAAGAAATAACTTTTCTGGGTTTTTAGCCCATATTTGTTAACCAAATTTCGAATGGAGGAAATAAGACAATGGCTTACAAAACAATCATTTTGAAAAACGGAGAGAATTGCCCACAGGAAGAGGCGGTAATGCACGAGGCGGCCTACCCCGGCCACTTCGTTGAGTTTAACGGGGATCTGGAGTTCGCCAAGGTGGCGGAGAGCGGGGCCAGGACCTCCCTGCTGGTTCTCATTGAGGACGATCTCCAGGGCAAGAAGATCTCTGAAGCCTACGATTCCGGATCTCAGGCAAGGGCTCGGTGGGTACAGCCCGGAACCGAGGTTTACGCCTGGCTTGCCAAAGGCCACAGCGTCACGCAGGGGGATCGCCTGGAGCTGGCTGGCTTCGAGGAAACCGGATGCGTCGGAGCCGCTGAGTTTCACTCGTCGAGCAAGGGTGTTGGGGTAATGGCTGTCGCCAAGGAAACCAAGGACAACAGCTCCGGCAGTTCGGCAGTTCGGATCAAGATCCAGATAATCTAACCCGAGGGGCTTCATCGTCCCATGCGGTTCTTAACCTTTTTCAAGGAGGAAACAAGAAATGAGCCAGCCCAGTCTGATGGCAGCGCCCTTTACAGTCAATACCACCGGTGTCGGTGGGGGTCATGGGGTTATTACCCCCGGAAAGGACAACCTTTTTCACGGGCTCTCAGCCAATGCCATGCAGATCTTTATGGCGTCGGGGATGAACCCTCTGGCCCTTCGCCCTTGGGTGAACCAGACCCCTTCAGAAGCCCGCATCAAGGCCAACCTGGCCGAGCTGGCTATGGAGGCCAATGACGCTGGGATCGATATCAACTATCTTCTCCAAGGCGTGGACGCCTATATTTCGATCAACAAGAAGAATATCCGGGTCAATGCCGGCACGCTGCTCAAGGACGAGTGGAAACTCTACGATGACGTCGTCCTGATGATCGCGCAGGAGCGGCTTGTAGGCGTCGGAGATCTCCTTTCCAGGGGGCTTACCTTCCCGGTACCCAATGCCCTCGGGGTTACGGTGCTTGAGTACGAACACGCCAGCGGTATCGAGGCCGCACAGATGAGCATGGACGCGGTGACGAGAGGTCGGGGAGACAGGCCAGAATTCACCCTCAACTACTTGCCCCTTCCCATCGTTCATCACGATTTCAGCCTCAGCATTCGGTCCCTTACCTCCAGTCGTCGTCGGGGAACCCCTCTCGATACCTTTATGGTCGCCGCTGCAACCCGCGAGGTGACCGAGTTCATCGAGAATATGCTTTTCAACGGCCCGAACAGTACCACCTTCGCCTATGGCGGGGGTACCATCTACGGTTATTGCAATCATGCCAGCCGGCAGCAGTACACGACCCTCAGCGATTGGGGATCGTCCGGGATCACTGGCAAGGAAATCCAGAACGATGTCCTCAACATGATCCAGCTCATGATCAACAAGAAGCACTACGGTCCGTTCGGCCTGTACATCCCAACGGCCTACGAAACTGTCATGTCCGAAGACTATACCACATCGTATCCCAAAAGCGTCCGGACGCGACTCATGGAAATCGAACAACTCGAGTTCATCAAAGTCGCGGACAAGCTGGCTGATGACAACGTCGTGTTGGTCGAGCTGAAACCCGATACCATCCGCATGGTCGTCGGCTTCCAGCCCATGGTTCTGGAATGGACCAGCCATGGTGGCATGGAATTTGAATACAAGGTCATGAGCATCATGGTCCCGCAGATTCGGGCTGACGCGGATGGGAACATCGGTCTGGTCCACGGCAGTTGATCCGAATGATCCTTAAACCGGTTCGGGGCTAGGAGGCAAGTATTTTCTAGCCCCGCAAGCCAGTTGTTAAGCTTACCAAGCGATAGAGAGGTAGTAGAAGATGTCTATAACATTCAGAAGAAAAATGGGCCAACCGAATACACCGAACAAGGATGCCGGCGAACTGACTATCATCCCTAAAGGGATGAGCAGGTCGAGGGCTTGGAAGGAGCGCCAAGTTTACGCCCCCGGTGACATCATAACGGTCGATAAAATCGAGGATCTCCCCGGCTGGCCTCATCAGATAGATGGGTGGGAGCGGGTATCGAGTATACCGGGAGCACCCCAGGTTCCTGAGGATATGGGAACCCCGGCAGTTCTCAGGGCTCGCCACAAAGGCCGGGGGATGTGGGAGGTTTTGGTGGAGGTACCAGGTTCCAATTATCTGACGCGATCTGGGGGGCCTCCTCGCCCGATAGGTAAGGGCCAGAAGGTTCATGAGGGATTTCTCCCGCGAGCTAGGGCAGAGAAGTGGGCCAAAACAGGATTCGATCCGGGCGAAGAGGTTTAATCATGCTCGGTTGGGTTCGGATACCAAACGTATGGGAAGGAAAGAGGGTCTTTGTGATCGGCGGTGGCCCTTCTGCTAGATCAGTAGACTGGAAGCTGCTTTGGGGAAAGCCGGTTTTGGCTTGCAACGCAGCTGCCTTTCTTCTTCCTTCCGGACTGTCGAGCTGGGCTGTATTTGGTGACAAGCTCTTTCTGAAGAACTTCCGCAGGGAGCTTCATGCCTATGTAGAACTCGGGGGGGTTCTAGTGAATGCTACCGGTCGACCTATAGACAAAAAGAACGACTGGATGCTACACGTTAAGCGACATAACGGTTCATTGGCTTGGGGCATAATACTCCCAGATCCCAAATGCCCGACCGCCCCTACTGAGTTGGCTTGGAACCGATCCACCGGAGGCTGTGCTATAAACCTTGCCGCTGCTATGGGTGCCAAGGAGATTGTCCTAATAGGTTTCGATATGAAGTGTGGAGATTCTGGACACAACTGGCATTCCGCTTACGACTCTTACTACAAGAGCACGGGCCAGGATAGGATGCCTTGTCCAGACAAGAACATCTATAAATCCTTACTGTCGAGGCCCTTTCCAAAGATAGCTGAGGGCTTGAATAGAGCGGGGATAAAGTGCTGGAATGCCGGCCCAGACAGTGAACTAACCGAGTTTCCCAAGTTGAGTCTAGAGGAGCTGCTCTAATGGTCATCTGGATAACAGGTAAGGCAAAGGCCGGTAAGACCACCATGGCGGAGGCTCTGCAGAAAGTGATACCGGGTTCTCTTATCCTCGATGGGGATGCCGTAAGACAGCAGTTCCCCACTACTTTTGATGATGCAGGGCGAAGAGAAAACATCCTTCGTATAGCCAAAATGGCTTATATTGCTGAGAAGCAGGGAATACCGGTTATAGTGGCCTGCGTCAGCCCGAAGAGGGAATGGAGAGAAGAGGCCAGGAAGATGTTTCGCCAGTCTATCTTGATCTATGTTCCTGGTGGTATCCTTTGGCCGAATACTGAGTACGAAGAGCCTACTCCAGATGAACTTCGTATGAAGATGCGGGAGATACTCCAATGAGCGGTACCATAAAGCTGGGCAAATCGGATAAGAAATACGACAAATGGCTTGAATGGTTTCGCCCAGAGATCCGGGATGAATATGACTCCCTTCCCAGATGTTACGAGGGTCAAACTGTTTTTGTGATAGGTGGAGGTCCATCTGTATCCCGTACCAATCTAAAGCTCATCAAGGATCGGCCAGTACTTGGATGCAATGATGCCTTCCGGCTCGGTACTTGGGTAGATTGGAATCTCTTCTGCGACCGCAGGTGGTGGATGTGGAATTGGCATGATTTGGAGAAGTGGCCCAACAGGGATCGGGCCGTTTGTATAGTTCCACAGCTTTTGGAGGAGAGGAATTGCAACTGGCCATGGCTCAAGATCCTGCGCAGGGATGAGGCCCGGTTCGGTCTATCCGTTGAGCAGGATACCCTTTGCTGGAATCGAGGATGTGGAGGGGCGGCGATCAACGCGGCGTATTTACTTGGGGCCTCGAAGATAGCTCTGATAGGTTTTGATATGAGGGTCGTAGAGGGCAAGCATAACTACCACGACCACCACCAGAAAGAAGAGCGGCCCCAGATCTATCAAGGAAGCATGATACCATTCCTGAAGCCGATGGCAGATGCCATGAAAGTAACCGGTTTGCAGATAGCTAATGCTACTCCTGGTAGTGCCATGAATCTTTTTCCAGTCGTTAGGCTGGAAGAGTTGCTGGAGCAGGGCTGGTGAAGAAAGTAGTTATCGAAGAGAAGCGGCTACGGTCTATCCTAAGAAGATTGATCCGCACCGGTACTGATCCTGATAGGGTTGCCAGTATTACTGCTGCTCTAAAGGAGATAGATGACGCCAAGAAGAATGGTAATGCGTCCTCGAAGTTCTTGGTTGAAGCTGCGTTAGACCAAGAAACTATCAAGGAGGCGTCCGGGAAAAGGCTCATTGTCAAGGAAATATTTTCCAACACTGCTCCTCCAGTCCGATATAAAGTGAATGTTCTTTCTGAGTGGAAGACCCTGGAAAGGGTCTTGAACGGAGTATCCCTTTCCAGGTGGGGGGATGGAGAGATCAAGCACTTGGATGGCAGAAGGAATGTAAGTCAGATATTTGACCCTACTCTTCAAGCTGCTTTAAAAAGGTCTTTTGGGTGTCGAGATAACAGACTACTAATAGCCATACCCAACGTATTCGGGAACAGGGCTTTTACGGAAGTCAATCCAGAGTATATTGCTTCCATGCACCGTAGATTCGGAAAGAAGGCCGATCCAAAGTACATCTATGGGTCATCTTACATTTCGCGAGGGGATCTAAACCCTTATTTGGCTTGGCCCGTGTATTGGGGGATACTTGAGGAGATCTGGAAGGGGAGAGATGTGGTAGTTGTGAGAGGGCATCAAAAACGAGCCGCCCCTCCCGGTATGCTTTCCAAGGCAAGAAATATAGCCCATGTCGAAACGCCGCAATCCAGCGCCTGGAAGGATTACTCAAGGATATCTAAGGAATGCCTAGCCCATGATAAGAACTCAGTGTTTCTCCTATGTGTAGGCCCTACCGCCACTGTATTAGCGGTAGACCTAGCCCTTAATGATCGATGGGCTGTGGATATAGGGCATTTGGGCATGTTCTACAAAAGGTTGGGGATCGAAACCGAGGAAGACAGACAGGTGTGGCACCATAGGCCAAGTGATCCAGGGTACATAAAGGGAGTTACGGACCAATGCTGACTGTCGCCTGCGTGTGGATAAAAAGTAAGATCTACGATAACCCAGAATGGGTGTATAAACTGCATTCCATGGTAAGGAGGAATTTGGATCGGGAGTTTGAGTTCTTGGTAATCACTCCTGAGAATATAAACCTTCTTCCTCTTAGGGGATCTGTGATTTCTACCTATTACCCGAAGATTAAACCCCCGGAAGGGTGGCCTTTATGGTGGTATAAACTAAACCTATTCGTTGCCGGTATAATGGGAGATAGGGTTCTCTATCTGGACCTCGACACTGTTGTAATGGGAAGTCTTGAGGAACTGGTGGATTATCCTTCTGATTTTGTGATGGCTCCTACAAGTGGAGTCCCAACTAAGAACCATGATTTTAACTCTTCCGTTATGGTGTGGAATCCCTCGGGTATTCAGGCCGGCATTATTCGTGATAATCTTCTTCCTGATTACAAAAAATACCCTGGGGACCAGCAGTGGATCTCCTCCCTTAAGATGAGGATAGATGCTTTCCCCTACCGGTGGGTTCATAAGTACTTGCC
>Ga0116149_1003712_pt1 | contig 15584 bp, 8 predicted proteins | sample AD_UKC057_MetaG_FD_89787 | JGI IMG/M metagenome (GOLD analysis project Ga0116149, IMG submission 89787) | Active sludge microbial communities of municipal wastewater-treating anaerobic digesters from USA - AD_UKC057_MetaG | ecosystem: Engineered > Bioreactor > Anaerobic > Digestate | place: USA... | reverse complement strand
CAGGGCCTGCTGAAGGCCCACCGGACCCCCGGCGGGCATCGTCGCGTGTCGGCCGACGGGCTGCTGCAGTTCCTCCGTGAGCACCACATGCCGGTCCCGGCTGAACTGAGCCCCACCCGCGTGCTGATCGTGGATGACGAACCCGCCATCACGCACCTGATCGCCCGGGCCATCAAGTCCGCCCGCCCCGACTGCGAGGTCATGGAGGCGCACGACGGTTTCAAGGCGGGGACGATCCTGGCCTCTCAGCGTCCCGACGTGGTCATCCTCGACCTGCGCATGCCCGGCATGGACGGCTTCGAGGTGTGCAAGCTCATCAAGTCGCAAGAGACCACCCGTCACGCCCAGGTGCTGGCGATGACGGCCTACCCCACGTCCGAGAACCGGGATCGCATCCTGGCCTGCGGCGCCCGCGTCTGCATGCCCAAACCGCTCGACCTGGAGGTGTTAATGGTCGAGCTGGGCGGCGCTGTCAGCGGCATGGCCGTTGCCGTCGCCGGGGGATGATGTCCACCGGACCGTTATGCGACGGCTCGTCCAACTTGTGATCCTCGCGGCGGCGTGCGGTTCGTTCGCTGTCGCGCCTCAGAGGGGCCTTGCGGAAGGGGAGATGTTCGATCCGCGCATCGACCACCCGGACCGCGAGTGGTGCTATGCCGCCCAGTCCACCACCGTGATCGGGCTGCCGTTCGTCCCCGAGCCGGTCCAGGTGACCTACGACGGGGCCGTCTATACCCGGCACGCCGAACTCGCGTTCTTCTTCGGCCGGGACCTCACGCCGGTGATGGCCCGCAACAAGACCTTCCTTGAAGGTTGGATTCCCGTCGTCGGCTACCGGTGGAAAGACGGGGGCATCGAGTACGCCCTGGAGCTTTTCAGTGCGGAACTCGACGAACTGGGGCGGGCGAACCTGGTGCAGTTGGCGAAGCTGACGATGGCCAACCGCGGCCCGCAGTCGACGGAGGGCGTGGTGGCGGCCGGCATTCGCGGTTCGGCGGGGCACTTCCGCCTGGGCGCGGTTCGCAAACCCGTCGCCCCGGCTGTCGAGTTCCGCTTCGAGCGCAACTCGCTGCGTCGCGGCGGCGAGCTGGTCTATGCGTTCTCGGACGCCGCGGAGCTTCGCGTCGCAAGCGACGCGCACTACGAGCGACCCTACCGGGCGATGGACTACCATGTCACCGATCGCTCGGTGACGGGCCTGGCTGTCTACCGCCGCTCACTGGCCCCGGGCGAGACGTTCGAGGCCGTCTTCAAGATGCCCCGCGTGCCGCTGGCCGATGCCAGGCGGGCGGCGGCGGTTGAGGCGGCTGACTATCGCGCTTGCCGCGAGCGGACGGTTCGATTCTGGAAGGATCTGCTGGGCGGTGTGGAGTTCAGCATCCCCGAGAAGCGGGTGCAGGATTCCTACCGAGCGGCCCTGGTGCACCTGGCGCTGGCCACGCGAGACACCGGCCAGAAGCGCCAGGGCAGCGGCCTGCCCTACGATGCCCTGTTCCTCAACGACTACATGGACATGCTGCTGGCGTACCTGACGGGCGGGCTGCGGGAGTTGAGCGAGCCGAACGTGGACTGGCTGGTGCGCAAGCAGCACCCCTCGGGCATGTTCCTGGACGTGCACAACCGCGGCAACACCGACATCGTCACGTCGCACGGGCAGGGGCTGTTCGCGCTGGCCTACCCGGTGGTCCTGACGCGAGACCTGGCCTACGGGCGGCGCGTCTGGCCCGCCATCCGCAAGGGCGCCGAGTTCATCGTCAACGACCACAAGACCCACAACCGCTACGGCCTGCTCCGGCCCTCCATTCCGTACGACGCCCCGATGCTGACGGGCTACCACACCTGCCACAACCTGTTCGCTCTGGCAGCCCTTCGCGCGTCGATCCGAGCGGCCAGGCTGCTGGGCGAGAACGAAGACGCCGCCGCGTGGATGGCGGCTGAGGCGACCTATCGCGAGGCGATCCTCAAGGCCGTGGACGACGTGTACCGCAAGGAAGGATACATCCGCTCCGGCCTGTACGACTGGGCGCCCGGCTGGGTGCAGGGGCGCAAGGGCTGGGCCAACGACCACCCCAACCAGGACTGGGAGAACAACCTGCTGATCTACCCGACCGAGTTGCTGGAGGAGGGCGACCCGCGGGTGGCGGCCACGCTGGCGACGATCCGCTCGCGGAAGTACCGCGAAGGCGTGATGACCTACCGCAACGGCATGCACGTCCACCAGTACGTCACGCTGAACCAGGCGCAGCAGTACCGCGCGATCGGGGACCAGAAGCACGCCCTGCTGGACCTCTACCACGTGCTGCTGCACAACGGCTCGACGCACGAGGCGTTCGAGAACCTGGTCGTGCCCTGGTCCACCCGCACTCCGGCCGCGAGCTGTCCGCCCCCGCACGCCTGGGCGGCGGCCAAGACCGCCCTGTTCATCCGCAACATGATGGTGTGCGAGCAGGGCGGGCAGGCCGGGCTGGACGAAAGCCAACGCGACCTGTACCTGTACTCGCTGCTCTCGCCGGCGTGGACCCAGGCGGGCCAGCAGGTCGCGATCCGCGGCGCCCCCACGGAGATGGGCGTCGTCTCCAGCACGCTCACGTTCACCGACGCGGGCGCCGAACTCACCGTGCAGCCGAAGTTTCACCGCCCGCCGCGGCACATCGTGGTCCGCGTGCCGTACTGGGTCGAACTGGAGGGCTTCACGTCCGATGCCGCGCAAGCGTCAGCCGGCGACGGACGGCTTGTCTTTTCTCCGGACGTCACCAAGGCCTCGATCCGCTGGCGCCCCAGGCCCCACGCCCACGATCGCAACTACCAGGACATCCTGGCCGGCTACCGCGGCGAGTACGGGCACGTGAGCGACGGCAACTACGACCCAGCCCGCGCGGGCAAGGTCTTCCTGCTGGACGACGAGAAGAACCACGCCCCCGAGCCGCTGAGCTTCGACCTGGTCCGCCGGGCGTTCCTGGCCGAGTACAGCCGCCGCTATGCCGCTTACCTGGCCGCCGGAGGAAAGCCCTACCCGGTCGAGCCGCCACCGCTGCTGACGGCCGCCCAGCGGCGAGAGGCGTTCGTCCGCCAGTTCGCCCAGGTCGATCCGTCGAGCTGGACGCCCAGGAAGCTCGGCATCGCTTACGGCAAGCCGGCGACCGCGTCGGCTTCGCTGTCGAGTCATCCGCCCCGCCTGGCCGTCGACGGCGTGGCCGACAACCTCCAGTCGAGTTGGCAGACCGACCCCTACCCCGCCTGGCTCCAGATCGACCTGGAGAAGCCCGCGAAGATCGACCGCGTCCACGTCTTCCCCTACTGGGGCGGCGGGCGGTTCTACCGCTACACGGTGGAGGTGAGCGCCGACGGCAAAGAATGGAAGCGTGTCGCCGACCTGAGTGACAACCGCAAGCCCGCCACGCCGCAGGGCGACCTGCACAAGTTGGCTCCGCTCCAGGCACGCTATGTCCGGGTGAACATGCTCTACCACAGCCTCAACCGAGGCGTGCACCTTGTGGAGGTCCGCGTCTTCGAGGCGCCATGAGGGCTTCGCAAGTGGGCAGTTGGGATGTTTAAGGTTAAGACCCCAGCGGCTCCTGTAGCCGGAGCCAGTCTTCCAACTCCGCCACATCGTGGTTTGCCGCAAACTCGCGGATGAAACCCAGCGCGGTTCGTGGATGGTCTCCTTCGGGAGAGCAGTAAGCTTCATCCAGTCCTTTGGCGAAGCCCAGCGGTATGTCAAATGAATGCCATTGGCCTTCTCTATCGACGGCGAAGAAACGATCGCGGGCTGCCCGGATGTCAGGAGTATTCGGAACCGACTCGGGCTCTTGGTGGTTCTCATCCCACAGGAGCAGGTCCCCTTTGTCGTCGAAAACCTGCTGATTCGGGTACACCGGATGAAGGTACACTCTGTCCTTGCTCCTGATGTGCAGAATGACCAGGTTCCACTCGTGGTCCGTGCGGAACTCGGCGACCCCATCGCCCTCGGAAGGGAACACCCACCATCGTGGTCCGCCCCGCTCGGGATGCGAGCAATATCGGTTGGCAAAGGGCGGGCGCGGCGGAATCGTTGGCGGGGGCGCCTCATATCCACATTCACACATGCGCCAGACCACCAAGAGTGCGATTGCCGGGAGTGAAATCCCCATTGTCCAGGCCAGGCCCCTGACTGCCCGCTGTTCCGTGTTCGACACGATCATGCCTTTCGTCTTCGGCACACGGGATACTCTCTACGAGATTATACAGCCTGTTCTCTCCTACGTCTTGACCCCTTTCACCTCTCCATTCAGTTGGCCGGTGGCATGTCCCACGCCGCACCCCAAGCCCGCTCCTGGCGGGGTCTTCCGCTTGGGGGCGGTACCGTCGACTGGTCTTGGGTAGGAGGGCCACGGTCGTGTTCGAGGCGCCTGACTAGGCCTGCTTGTCGACCACGTTCTCCAGGCTCCAGGCGACGGCCTGGCGGATGCCCTCGTCGTAGCCGAGGGTCGGCTGCCAGTTCAGCTCGCGGCGGGCCTTCTCGGGCGAGAAGAAGCACTTTCGCCCCATGAGCCAGACGGAGTAGCGGGTGACCAGAGGCGGGGTCTTCCGCCCGAACATGTGCCCGAATACCTCCATCCAGAAGGCGGCGTGGTAGGCGACCTTATAGGGCACGCTCTTGGTGACGGGGGGGCAGCCGAGGCAGTCGGCCACGCGGTTGAAGTAGCCCGCCTGCGTGATCTCGCCGTCGCTGGAGAGGTTGTAGATCTCGCCGACGGCCTTGGGGTGGGTGGCGGCGAGGATGCAGCCCTCGGCCTCGTTGGCGGCGTTGGTGAGGTTGAGGCGGTTGGAGCCGTCGCCGAAGATCTTGGCCTTGCCCGCGCGGATGGCGCGGATGAGCCGGGGCATCGACGCGCGGTCCCGCGTGCCGTAGAGCCAGCTCGGCTTGACCACCGTCAGCGGCAGGTCGCCGCGGTTGTGGAACTCCCAGGCGAGCTTCTCGGCCTCGACCTTGGCGCGGCTGTAGTAGCTCCACTTGTGGAGGTTGGCGCCGAGGGGGGCGGACTCGTCGAGGACCAGGCCGGCGCCGTCGGGGTGGCCGTAGGTCGAGATGGAGCTGATCTGGAGGAACCGCCCGACCTTGGCGCGGGCGGCGGAGGCGAGCATGTTCCGCGTGCCCTCGATGGTGACGGCGACGAACCGCTCCCACGGCCCCCAGTCGCCGACCTGGGCGGCGGCGTGGTAGACGGTGGTGACGCCCTTCATGGCCTGTTCGACGCTGGCGGCGTCAGTGACGTCGCCGGGGGCGATCTCGACGCCCCACTCGTCCAGCAGGCGGTGGTCGCTGCCGGGGCGGACCAGCGCGCGGACCGGCTGACCCGCGGCGCGAAGCTGCTCCGCGATGTGGCTTCCCAGCAGACCCGTCGCTCCGGTAACCAGGTTCATGGCGATGTCCTTCCTGTTCATCCGCCGGCTCGGCGGCGGGGGGGATACTGTACGCCCCCGTCGCGGCTGGGTCAAGCGCGGCGCGGGCGCCTGGGGCGCCTGGGGCGTTGACGTCGCGGCCGGCCGGCGGATATGCTCTGGGCCATGCGAGGTCCGCGGGCCGCTACATCTCGGCTCCCCAAGGCCTTCACGCTGGTCGAGCTGCTGGTGGTCGTGGCGATTATCAGCCTGCTGCTGATGATGACCGCGCCCGTGCTTCAGAAGGCGATGCGCCTGACCCGCTCGGCCGTGTGCGGGTCCAACCTGCACCAGATCGGCACGGCCCTTCAATCGTACGTGGCCAAGTGGGCCTGGTACCCGGTGGGGATCGACCAGCACACGATCAACGAGCAGCGGGTGTGGCTCTGGCCGCCGCAACTGCGGGTCTACACGGGCGACGCCAAGGTGATGCGCTGCCCGCAGGCGCCGGACTTCGTCCCGTACGCGGGGGCCATGACGCCGACCCTGTGGACGCCGAAGTACGGCAGCGGCCTGCCCGCGTACTACGGCTACAAGGACGACGAGGTCCGGATTCTCGGGATGTACCAGAAGTTCAGTTACGGCTACAACGTCTGGGGGGCCAACATCGGCGTGGTGCCCAACCCGGGGCTGGGGGTGTATCGGGCCCACGCGAGCTACGGCGAGACTCGGGCCGACCGGGTAGTGCTGCCCCAGGACATGGTCGCGTTTGTGGATTCCTGCCTCACCGACTACTGGAGCGGTTTCTCCGGCATCTACCGCGTGGGGCAGTATCCCAGCGGCATCCACGGCGGCTGCGCGAACTTCCTGTTCTGCGATTCGCACGTCGAGCTGCTGGCCCGCGAGACGATGATGGACATCAACGACCCGGCCGTCAACTGCAGGTGGAACGTCGATCACGAGCGGCACTAGGAGCAGTGAATAGTGGATAGTGAAAAGAAAAGAAGATAGTTGAGTGGCAAAAGAGCCCTTGGTCAGGGGCACCAGCGACTATCCACTGTCCACTATCCACTGCCGTTATCGCTGGGAGTTCTCGCTCAGGTCGCCCATGTTGGTCCACTGCCCGCTGGTGGTGGGCTTGGGCGGGACGATCACCTTGAGGTCCAGTTCGGCCAGTTGGTGGTCGTCCACGTTGGACGGGGCGTCGGTTAGCGGGCACGTGCCTCGCTGGGTCTTGGGGAAGGCGATCACGTCTCTCAGCGACGGCGCGCCGGTCATGATCATGACAATGCGGTCCAGGCCCAGGGCCAGCCCGCCGTGGGGCGGGGCGCCCAGGCGGAGTGCGTCCAGGAGGAATCCGAACCGCTCGGCCGCCTGCTGCTCGTCGATGCCCAGGGCGGTGAAGACCTTCTTCTGCACCTCGGGGTTGTGGATACGCACCGACCCGCCGCCCAGCTCCGTGCCGTTGCAGACGATGTCGTACGCCCGCGCCCGCACCGCGCCGGGGTCGCCGGCCAGCTTGTCCAGGTCCTCGGGGCGGGGCGAGGTGAACGGGTGGTGCATCGCCATCCAGCGGTTCTCTTCCGGCGACCAGTCCAGCAGCGGGAAGTCAGTCACCCAGCACCAGGCGAAGTCGTCCTCGCCGAACAGCTTGAGGTCCTTGCCCAGCTTGACGCGCAGGGCGGCCAGGATCTTGTTGGCGGCGGCGAGCTTGTCGGCGACGAAGAACAGCAGGTCGCCGTCCTTGGCCTCGAACCGGCCGCGCAGAGCGGCCTGCATCTCGGGCGTGATGAACTTGGCCACCCCGCCGGCGAAGCCGCCGTTCTCCAGCTTGCACCAGGCCAGGCCCTTGGCGCCGAAGTCGGCGGCGTAGGCGGTGTAGGCGTCGATCTCCTTGCGGGTGAACCTGGCCCCGCCGGTAACGCACAGGGCCTTGACGACGCCCTTGTTGGCCAGGGCGTCGGCGAAGACCTTGAACTCGCTGGAGGCGACGACGGCGCCCACGTCGTGCAGGAGCATGCCGAACCGCATGTCCGGGCGGTCGATGCCGTACTTGTCCATCGCCTCGGCGAAGGGCACCACGGGCACGCGCTCGGGGAAGGTCCTGTCCGCCGCCCGGCAGACGGCCGCCATCACGCGGTTGGTGACGTCCATCACGTCGGCCTCGGTGCAGAAGGACAGCTCCATGTCGAGCTGGGTGAACTCGGGCTGGCGGTCGGCCCGCAGGTCCTCGTCGCGGAAGCAGCGGACGATCTGGTAGTACTTGTCCAGCCCGCCGACCATGAGGATCTGCTTGAAGAGCTGGGGGCTCTGGGGCAGGGCGTAGAAGCAGCCCTTCTGGATGCGCGAGGGGACCAGGAAGTCGCGGGCGCCCTCGGGGGTGGACTTGGTCAGGAAGGGCGTCTCGACCTCGACGAAACCGGCTTCATCGAGGATGTTTCGCATGGCCCGGCAGATCTGGTGGCGCAGGCGGATGGCCCGCGTCATCTCCGGGCGGCGCAGGTCGATGTAGCGGTATTTGAGGCGCATCTCCTCGGAGACGGAGCTGTACTCGTCGGGCTGGAAGGGGACGCCGTCGGACTTGTTAAGCAGGGCCAGGTCGTGCCCGATGATCTCGATGTCGCCGGTGGGCAGCTTGGGGTTCTTGCGCCCCTCGCCGCGGGGGCGGACGGTCCCGCCGACCGCGATCACCCACTCGTCGCGCAGGGAGCGGGCGAGCTGGTAGCGCTGGAGTTCGGCCTGGTCCTGGTTCTCGGGCAGGTCGAAGACCACCTGCGTCACCCCGTCGCGGTCGCGCAGGTCGATGAACACCACCCCGCCGTGGTCGCGGTAGCTCCGCACCCACCCGCAAAGCCTCACCTCGCCGCCCACGTCCTGGAGCCGAAGCTGCCCGCACGTGTGCGTCCGTTTCATCACGCTGTCGCTGAAGGTTTCCATCGCGTCTCTCGATACGCCGGTGGTCCGCCGCGGGCGCAGGGACATTCCCCCGCCGAGCGGACAAGTCGTGAAGTGTACCCGCAAGCGGGCAATCGATCAAGATGGAAACGCCTTGCCCTGCCGGGTGCGGGCGACGGGCATCATGGCCTTCATCGCCGCGACCAGGTGGCCCACGTCGAGCTGGGCTTCCAGGAGCTGCTCGGCTCGGGAGGCGTGGGGGATGAAGCGGTCGGGCAGGCCCAGGAGCTGGACCTTGGCGGCGTCCAGGCCGCGCTGGGCGGCCAGTTCCAGGACGGCCGATCCGAACCCGCCGGCGACGACGTGGTCCTCGACGACGACCACGGGCTTGGACGATGCGATGCGCCGGCTGATCTGGGCGGCGTCCAGGGGCTTGGCGAAGCGGGCGTTGACGACGGCGACCTGGAGGCCTTCCTCGGCGAGCTTGTCGGCGGCGGCCAGCGCGGGCTCGACCATGACGCCGTAGCACAGGAACGTGCCGTCGCGTCCCTCGCGGAGGACCCGGCTGATGCCCAGCTCGAAGGGCGGGCAGTCGCCGGGGATGTCGTCGGGGACCTCGTCGCGGGGGTAGCGCAGGGCGGCCGGGGCGTCCAGCGACAGGGCCAGGCGCAGGGCGGCCTTCATCTCCGCGGCGTCGGCGGGGGCCATCAGGACGATGCCGGGCAGGGGGCGAAGGTAGGCGATGTCCATGAACCCGTGGTGGACGGCGCCGTCGCTGCCGACCAGGCCCGAGCGGTCCATGCACAGGACCACGGGCAGCTTCTGGAGGCACGCCTCCTGGAACACCTGGTCCATGCCCCGCTGGAGGAAGGTGGAGTAGACGGCCACCACCGGTCGCAGGCCCGCCTTGGCCAGCCCGCCGGCCATCGCCACCGCGTGCGACTCGCTGATGCCCACGTCCAGGTAGCGATCGGGGAACTGCTCGCGGAAGGCCTTGAGGCCCGTGCCGTCGGACATGGCGGCCGTGATGGCGACCACCCGCTGGTCCTCGCCGCCCAGTTCGGCCAGGGCCTGGCCGAACACCTGCGTCCACGAGGGCCTCTCGCGGGCGGGGAAGACGGGCTTCTCGCCGTGGATGGTCCAAGCCGAGGGACTGTGGAAGCGGCAGGGGTCTTCGACGGCGTACTGGCAGCCGCGCCCCTTCTCGGTGTGCACGTGCAGCAGCACCGGGCGGGGGATGTCGGCCAGCCGCGTGAGCACCCGGATCAGTTCGTGGATGTTGTGCCCGTCGATGGGCCCGAAGTACTCGAAGCCCAGGCCCTCGAAGATCTGCCCGCCGTGGATGGAGGCCTTGAGCCCGGCCTTGATGGACTTGATGGCCTCGGAGATCTCCTGGCCCAGCGGAAGGTGGTGGAGGATGTTCTCGGCCGACTGGCGCAGTCCCGTGTACGTGGGCGTCATGCGGATGCGGTCCAGCGCGCGGGCCATGGCCCCGTGGGTGCGGTCGATGGCCATGGAGTTGTCGTTGAGGACGATGAGGAACTGTCGCCTGAGCAGGGCGGCGTTGTTGATGCCCTCGAGGCTGACGCCGTTGACGATGGAAGCGTCGCCGACGACGGCGACGACCTTGTTGTCGCGCCCGAGGGCCTGGTCGGCCCACGCCAGGCCGACAGCGGTGGAGATCGCCGTTCCCGCGTGTCCGGTGGCGAAGAGGTCGTAGTCGCTTTCGGACGGAGCAGGAAAGCCGCTCAGCCCGCCGCTCTGGCGCAGCGTGTGGAACCGCCCGCCTCGCCCGGTGAGGATCTTGTGGGCGTAGCACTGGTGGCCGACGTCCCACAGCAGGCGGTCCCTGGCGAAGTCGAAGACGCTGTGCAGGGCGATGGTCAGCTCGGCGATGCCGAGATTGCTGGCCAGGTGTCCCCCGCGGGTGGAGACCACGTCGATGATCTGCTGGCGGATCTCGGCGGCAAGCTGCTTCAACTCCGCGTCGCCCAACTCCCGAAGCGACTGGGGCGAGCTTACGCGGTCGAGGATCTTGTTCTTGTCTGTCATGCTATCCGTTATCAGCTTTGGGGCCGGCCTCCCGTTGCGGGCTGCCGGCTACAGGCTACTCCTAATGCGTTCGCTCGGCCAGCAGGCGGATCAGCGTTCGCAGCGGCTGGGCCCGGTCGTCCAGGACGTTCAGGGCCCCCGCCGCCTGGTCGCTGAGTCGCTGGCCCAGGTCGCGGGCGGTCTGAAGGCCCAGTTCGGCCACGTAGGTCCGCTTGCCCGCCCGGGCGTCCTTGCCGGGGGTCTTGCCCAGTTGCTCGGCCTGGCCCGACACGTCCAACACGTCGTCGAACACCTGGAAGGCCAGGCCCAGGTTCTCGGCGGCGGCGGTGACGGCGGCCAGGGCACGTTCGTCCGCCTGCCCGCACAGGCCGCCCATTCGGGCGGCTGCGGTGATGAGGGCGGCAGTCTTGCGCAGGTGGATGTACCGCAAGGCGTCGGGCCCCTCGCCGACCTGGCAGAGGTTCATGTCGGCGACCTGCCCGGCGATCATGCCCGCCGAACCGGCGCCGCGGGCCAGCTCGTTGGCCAGTTCGCCCGCTTTGGGGTGGCCGGCCTCGCACAGTACGGCGAAGGCTCGCGTCAGCAGGGCGTCGCCCGCCAGGATCGCCATCGCCTCGCCGAACCGCACGTGGGCGGTGGGCCGGCCGCGACGCAGCACGTCGTCGTCCATGGCCGGCAGGTCGTCGTGGACCAGGCTGTAGCAGTGCACCAGCTCGACCGCGACCGCGGAGCGCCGGGCCATCTCGTCCACCTGCCCGCCGACGGCCTGGCAGGCCAGGAACACCAGCGCGGGCCTGAGCCGCTTGCCCCCGCCGAGGACGCAGTAGCGCATGGCCTCGCCCAGGTCCGAAGGAGTTCCCTCCTCCACCACCCACTGGGCCAGGTCCTGCTCGCTCAGCCGGGCGTAGGGGCCCAGGAGCTGTCCTAGCGTGTTGGCCTGCATCTGATCGCTCACACTCGGGCATTATACCGAACCGCCGGGCCAAGGAAAGGGACCAAAAGGTCCGAAAGGGCCAAAGGGACAGGTCGCCTGCGCCCCATCATGTCCTTGCGCTCCTTCTGGTCCGTTTAGGCGGGGCCTGAGTGCCGGGGCCCTCGGGAGGCCTCCCCTTGGGGGCGGGCCCGTGGGCTTGGGGGCCCCGCGGTTCGGGCGTCGGCGGCGCGGGGGGCGGCTGCTCGCCCAGGGCCTGGCGCATCTTCTGGATCATCACCCGCAGCAGGGTGGGCGTCTCCAGGTAGGGCGCCGGGGGGCGCCAGTGGGCGGTCCTGGCGTCGGGCAGGCGGACCGTGCCGGGCATCAGGTCCAGCACCGCGCGGGCCAGCTTGAAGTCGCGGACGCTGAAGATGATGTCCGGGTCCATGCGGATGATGGATTCCACGCCCAGCCGCCCGGCCAGCAGGCGGATCTCGCAGGCGTCCAGGAGCGTCCGCACGGCCGGGGGCACGGGACCGAACGCGTCGGCCAGGTCGCGCTCGAGCTGGCGGAGGTCGTCGCCGCGCTCGCATTTGACCATGCGCCGGTAGATCTCCATGCGCTGCCGCTCGGCCGGGACGTACGTGCCCGGGATGTACGCGTCGAGGTTGAGTTCGACGTGGACGTCGCGGCGCGGCGGGGGGGGCTGGCCCTGGAGCGTGCGGACGGCGTGCTCGAGCATCTGGCAGTACAGCTCGTAGCCGACGGTGGCGATGTGCCCGCTCTGCTCGCGCCCGAGGATGTTGCCCGCCCCGCGGATCTCCAGGTCGCGCATGGCGATCTGGAAGCCGGCGCCCAGGTCGCTGAACTCCTCGACGGCCTTGAGCCGCTTGGCCGCGACGGGCGTGACCGGGCGCCGCTCGGGCAGCAACAGGTAGCAGTAGGCGCGGTGCTTGTAGCGCCCGACGCGCCCGCGGAGCTGGTGAAGCTGGGCCAGGCCGAAACGGTCGGCTTCGTGGATGATCATGGTGTTGGCGGTGGGGATGTCCAGCCCGCTCTCGACGATGGTGGTGCACAGGAGCACGTCGACCTCCTGGCGGACGAAGCGGAGCATGATCCTCTCGAGCCGGCCCTCGGGCATCTGTCCGTGGGCGACCTCGATGCGGGCCTCCGGGACCAGCGCGCGGATGCGCTGGGCCAGCGGGAGGATGTCCTGCACGCGGTTGTGGACGAAGAAGACCTGCCCCTGGCGGTTGAGTTCGCGGAGGATGACGGCCCGCACGAGGCGGTCGTCGTAGTGGCAGACCTCGGTGTGGATGGCCCGGCGGTCCAGGGGGGGCGTGGACAGGGCGGAGATGTCCCGCAGGCCCAGCAGGGCCATGTGCAGCGTCCGCGGGATGGGGGTGGCCGTCAGCGTCAGCACGTCCAGGGTGGCGCGGGCGGAGCGCAGCTTCTCCTTGTGCTCCACGCCGAATCGCTGCTCCTCGTCGATGATGAGCAGGCCCAGCTCGGACCACTCGACGTCCTTGCTCAGCAGGCGGTGGGTGCCGATGAGGACGTCGATCTTGCCCGTCAGCAGGCGGCGGAGGATGTCGCTCTGCTGCTTGGAGTTGCGGAAGCGGCTGATCATCTCGATCTCGAAGGGGTAGTCGGCGAACCGCTCGCGGAAGGTGCGGTAGTGCTGGTCGGCCAGCACCGTCGTGGGCACCAGCACGCCCACCTGGCGCCCGCCCTCGACCACCTTGAATGCCGCCCGCATGGCCAGCTCGGTCTTGCCGAACCCCACGTCGCCGCACAGCAGGCGGTCCATGGGGCGCGGCTCGACCATGTCCTGGTCGATGTGCCCCACGGCCCGGAGCTGGTCCTCGGTCTCGCTGTAGATGAACTCCTGGGCGAACTCGCGCTGCCAGGCGGTGACCTGGTAACTGTGCCCGGGCATGGCCCTGCGCAGGGCCTGGACCTTGAGCATGTCGCCGGCCATGTCCAGCACCGCCGCCTCGACCCGCTGCTTCTGGCGGGCCCAGGTGGCCCCGCCCAGCTTGCTCAGCGTGGGCCTGGCCCGCGGGCTGCCGATGTACTTCTGCACCAGGTCGATGGAGCCGGCCGGCACGTGCAGGACGGCGTTGTCGGCGAAGCGCAGGGTGAGGAACTCCTCGCTTCGTCCGTCGCGCTGGAGCGCGCGCAGGCCCTCGAAACGGGCCACCCCGTGCAGCACGTGGACGACGTAGTCGCCCTCGCGGAGGTCCAGCAGGCTCTCGATGGGCCGCCCGGCCCGCACGCGGCGGATACGCCGGACCTTCGAGTAGCGGTGGAACAGCTCGTGGTGGCCGACGACGACGAGGCGCTCGTCGGGCCAGTAGAAGCCCGCCCGCACGTGCCCGATGCCCAGCCGGGCCCGCTGGGCAAGCTGCGGGTGCGAGACGGCGATCATCTCGACGAACCGTTTCTGCTCGGCGGGGTTCTCGCAGAAGACCCACGCGTCGGCGACCTCGGCCAGCTCGCTCAGCTCGGTGAGCGCCTCGGCCGTGTTCAGCGAAATCCGCTCCAGCGAGCGGACGCCCATCTCGGTGCAGTGCCCGTCGCGTGGGCGGAAGGCGAACAGTTCCAGGCGGGCGAAGCGGCCGAGCCGCTCGAAGACGGCGGGCGGTTCAAGCAGTCGGGCCAGGGGCGAGCCGCCCGCGGCGCCGGCCTGGCCTGAGGGGCCGAGTTCGTCCTCGACCTCTTCGTCCTCCCAGCGGACCTTGCGGCCCTTTTCGGTCGCGAGCGTGTCGTCGAAGGCGCTGCGCTTGCGGCGCCTGCGGGGCTTGGGCTCGTCCAGGCCGCTGCGCTCCAGCTCTTCCTGCCATCGTTCGTCCCGCCGGCCTCCCAAGGCCTGCGGGCCCAGCTCCTGGCATCGCTGGTGGATCTGGTCGGCCAGCTCGCGGACGGCCTGCGGGTCCGACACGCAGATAATCGTGTCGGCGGGGAGATAGTCCAGCAGCGAGCAGGTGGACTGGTCGAGCGATCGCCCGGCCGTGTAGCCGGCCAGGTCGATGCGGTCGAGGGTGTCGGTGGATCGCTGGGTGTCCAGGTCGAAGGGGCGGAGGGAGTCGACCTGGTCGCCGAAGAACTCGATGCGGACGGCCAGCGTCGCTCCGGGCGGAAAGACGTCCATGATCCCGCCGCGGCGGGCGAACTCGCCCTGCTGGTCGACCTGTTCGACGTGGTCGAATCCCGCGTCCACCAGCCAGGCCGCCAGGGCCTCGGGGTCCATGGTGTCGCCCGGGCGCAGGGTGAGCCGACCCTGTGCCAGTTCCGCCGGCGAGGGCACCGGCTGGAGCAGGGCCATGACGGGGGCCACGATGATTGTCGATTGTCGATTGTCGATTTGCGATTGAGGGTCGCTCGGCGGGGGCTCTTCCTGCAGCCTGGCCAGGAGATTGCAGAGGTTGAGGCGTTCGCCGGCGACCTCGTCGTTGATGTGGTCGGTGCCGATGTCCGTTTCCCAGGCGGGAAAGAGATGGGCTGCTCCGCCTGTGAGGACCTCGATGTCGTCGGCCAACTCGTCGGCTTCATCCAGGTGCCCGGCCAGCAGGAGCATCGGGCGCTTGGCGATCCTCGCGACGGCCGCCGCCGCCAGCGGCGCAGCCGACCCCCACAGCCCGCCCAGACGGACGGGCCGATCAGGCGAGAGGTTTCTCGCCGCCCACCGCAGCTTGGGGTGGGTCAGGATCTTCTTGAATAACTCAGACATCAGTAGTCAGTAGCCTGTAGCCTGTAGTGAGCAGGCGGTAACCAGTCATCAGTTCCGGTGGCACATATGCTCCGACGGGCCTGGACCGGGCTTGCCGTTCGGCAGTTTCTTTTCCCAGGCCCTTCTCGCAGCGCGCAAACACGCGCCCGGCCGGTTCGAAAAAACCGCCCGTGGCGACGGACACATTCCTGCATGTACGTTCACGTTATACGTCGGCCGATGCCGCCGGGCCACTGAAGAATCGGGGCCAGGCTACTGGTTACCGGCTACTGCTTCTTCGTCCACGTGCTCTCGCTTCGGATGCTGCCGTGCAGGTCGATGGGTTCGGTCTCCTTCTCGTCCTTGGAGGGCTTGAAGGTCTGCTGCGATCGCACCTCGATGGTTGCCTTCTCCATCAGTCCGGTGGCCGTATTGACCCGCAACGAGGCGTTGACCTGCTGGCGGGGGGCGTCGGCGGGTTTGGTCGGGGCCTTGGCGTCCTTGGCCGGCCCGGCTGCGGAGTCGGCGGTGGAGCCCTGCACCACGGCCTGGCCCTTCTCCACGCGGAGCAGGGCGCACTGGACGGCGTCGACCTGCTTCTGCATGGGCAGGTTGGGGTGGGGGACGGTCCACCGCTCGCCGACGGCGGCT
>Ga0116149_1003709_pt1 | contig 15586 bp, 12 predicted proteins | sample AD_UKC057_MetaG_FD_89787 | JGI IMG/M metagenome (GOLD analysis project Ga0116149, IMG submission 89787) | Active sludge microbial communities of municipal wastewater-treating anaerobic digesters from USA - AD_UKC057_MetaG | ecosystem: Engineered > Bioreactor > Anaerobic > Digestate | place: USA... | reverse complement strand
CGCACCCCCGGCGGCCTCCTCGACTCGACTCGCACGATCGTCTCGCGCATGTTCGCCTCGAAGACGCCCATTGCCGTGTACGTCGGGCCCTCGGGTAATCGCGCGGCCTCGGCGGGGTTCCTGCTCACCATCGCCGCCGACGTGGCCGCGATGGCGCCCGGCACCCACATCGGCGCGGCGCACCCGGTGCAGGGCAGCGGCGAGAAGCTCGACGAGACGATGGCCAAGAAGATGGCGTCGGACGTGGCGGCCGACGCACGCACCTGGGCGAGCCGGCGCGGCCGCAACGTCCAGCTGGCCGACGAGGCGGTCCGCGAGAGCCGCTCCTTCACCGAGGAGGAGGCGGCCTCGGCCCAGCCCCCGCTCATCGACTACATCGCCCGCGACGTCTTCGACCTCCTTCGCCAGGTGGACGGCCGCACGGTCAAGCGCTTCGACGGGAGCTCCGTCGTCGTGCGGACGGCGGGGGCCCGCGTCCTGCCGCTGGAGATGAGCTGGCGGCAGCGCGTGCTGAGCGCAATCGCGCACCCGAACGTCGCGTACCTGCTCCTCAGCCTCGGCATGCTGGGGCTGACCATCGAGCTGTGGAACCCGGGCTCGATCCTCCCGGGCGTCGCGGGCGGCATCTGCCTGCTCCTCGCCTTCTACACCTTCCAGGTGCTGCCGGTGAACTACGCGGGCGTCGCGCTGCTGCTGTTCGGCATCATCCTGCTGGCGCTCGAGGTGAAGGTCACCAGCCACGGGGTCCTCGGGGCGGGCGGCGTCGCGAGCCTCCTGTTCGGCTCGCTGATGATGATGGACGCCGGCACGCCGGAGATGCGCGTCAGCCTCTCGATCATCATGCCGGTGGTGGCCGCCATCTCGGCCATCCTCATCATGCTGGTCCGGCTCGCGCTGGCTTCCCAGCGCACGCGGCCCTTCAGCGGAGCCGGCGGCATGATCGGCGAGCGCGGCCGGGTCATCACGGCTGTCGGCCCCGGCCGGGAGGGGCAGGTCAGGACGCACGGCGAGATCTGGAACGCCCGCGCCGACGAGCCGCTCGACGCGGGTGACGAGGTGGTGGTTTCGGGAGTGGATGGGTTGGTCCTGAAGGTGTCGAAGGCCCCGGGCGACCGGGGATCCGCGCCCTTCTCGTCCGAGCGGTGACCGCTTTCGCAAACGAGGTGAGCGATGCTCTCCCTGTCGCCCGTCCTGTTGTTCCTTCTCATCTTCGCGTTCTACATCCTCAGCTCGATCAAGATCCTGGCGGAGTACGAGCGGGGCGTCATCTTCCGCCTCGGCAAGCTGCTGCCGCAGCCCAAGGGGCCGGGCGTCATCCTGGTCTTCGCGCCCATCGACCGCATCGTCCGGGTCAGCCTGCGGACGATCGTCCTGGACGTGCCGCCGCAGGACGTCATCACCCGTGACAACGTCTCGGTCAAGGTGAACGCGGTCGTCTACTTCCGCGTGGTGGACCCGCGGCGAGCGATCGTCGAGGTCGAGAACTATCACTACGCGACCTCGCAGCTGGCGCAGACCACGCTGCGAAGCGTGCTGGGGCAGGTGGAACTCGACGACCTGCTGTCGGAGCGCGAGCGGCTGAACCAGGAGCTGCAGCGCATCCTGGACATGCACACCGACCCCTGGGGCATCAAGGTGTCGGCCGTCGAGGTGAAGCACGTCGATCTGCCGCCCGACATGCAGCGCGCGATGGCCCGCCAGGCCGAGGCGGAGCGTGAGAAGCGTGCTAAGATCATCCACGCCGCCGGCGAGCTGGAGGCCTCCGAGAAGCTGTCGCAGGCGGCCCACGTGATTGCCGTCGAGCCGGTCACGGTCACGCTGCGCTACCTGCAGACCCTCACCGAGATCGCCTCGGAGAAGAACTCCACGATCATCTTCCCGTTGCCGCTGGACTTGCTGCACCTCCTCGGGGGGCACGCGAAGCAGCAGGATCGGGAGTAGAAGCTTCAGCCGGGAAGCGCGTCCGGCGAAAGGTGGTCGATGTCCGACGAGGGGTTCCAGGAGATCCACCTGGGGAACAAGCAGCTCGTGTTTCTCGCCATGACGGGCTGCGTCGTGCTCGTGGTGGCGTTCCTCTTCGGCGTCCTGGTGGGGCGCGGCGCGCGGGCGCAGGAGCCGGCCGCGACGATGGAGGTGCAGGCCGACGCCGAGGTGACGCCCCCGGGCCACGCCGCCGATCCCGCGCCCGTCAACGCCTCGCCCTCGGCGGCGCCCCTCTCGGTCCCCGAGCCGATCGACGACGAGCTGAGCTATCCCAAGCGGCTCGAGGACGGCGGGCCGGCAAACGACACGCTCGCGGCCGCCAAAACGTCCGCCCCGCCGCCCGCCCCCGCTGCCGCGCCCCCCTCGACGGCACCGGCTCCCGCGAAGCCCGCGGCGGCTCCCGCCGACAAGGCGCTCGCCGAGCCGCCGGGACAAGGCTACGCGGTGCAGATCGTGGCGCTGCGCGACCGGGCCAAGGCAGAGGCCGTGGCCCGGCGCCTCGCCGGCAAGGGGCATCGCGCCTACCTCGTCGCCCCCGGTGCGCGCGGCAGCGCGATGTACCGCGTGGTGGTCGGGAAGTTCAAGAGCCGGCAGGAGGCCGAGCAGGTCAAGCGCCGGATCGAGAAAGAAGAGCAGTTCAAGCCCTGGATTATTCGCTAGCCGCCCTCTCCGGCGTCCTGCTGATCCTGAGCTTCCCGCGGTTCGGGCATCCCGCCTTCGCGTGGATCGCGCTCGTACCCCTGCTGGTCAGCCTGGCTCCCTCGTGGCGCCCGCGCGCCGGCAGCGGGTCTCTCCGCGCACTCGGCCTCGGCTTCCTCGCCGGCGCCATTCACTTCGCGGGCACCGTCTACTGGACGTCGGCCGTGATGCAGCAGTTCGGCGATCTGCCGCTCGCGCTGGCCGTCCTGCTGATGCTGCTGCTGGCCTCGTACATGGCGCTCTACCCGGCCATCGCCGCGCTGATCCTGCATCGGCTCGGCCGCACGTTCGGGACCGGGGCCCTGCTGTTCGCACCGGCCGCGTGGGTGACGACCGAATTGGGGCGGGCCCATCTGTTCACCGGCTTCCCCTGGGTGCTGCTCGGCTACAGCCAGGCGACCGTGCTGCCGCTCGCACAGCTGGCCAGCGTGTTCGGCGTCTACGGTCTCTCGGCGCTGCTCGTCCTGGTGAACGCGTCGCTGGCGTGGCTGGTGCTGAGCCGGAGCGCCGCCCGCTGGCGCCCCCTGCTCGTCTCTCTCGCGGTCGTCGTGGTCGTCGCGGCGTGGGGAGCCGCCCGCCTGCGCGAGGGAAGCCTGGTGCGCGCCGGCACCCCGCTCGAGGTCGCGCTCGTCCAGGGAAACATCGCGCAGGAGCAGAAGTGGGATCCCTCCCGGGCGCGGGGCATCCTCGAACGGTACGTCGAGATGACCCGCCAGGCTGCTTCGGGCGGCGCCCGCTTCATCGTCTGGCCCGAGTCGTCGCTGCCGTTCTACTTCCAGGAAGAGCCCTCGGGGGGCGACGCGGTCCGCCGCCTGGCGCACGACACCCGGACCTTCATCCTGGTCGGCAGCGACCAGGTCGAGCGATCCGATCCCCCGAAGTTCTACAACGCGGCGTTCCTCGTCACCCCCGACGGCACGGTGGGAGGCATCTACCGCAAGATGCACCTCGTGCCGTTCGGCGAGTACGTCCCGCTCAAGAAGCTGCTGTTCTTCGCCTCGCCGCTGGTCGAGGCGGTGTCCGACTTCTCGCCGGGCGAGGAGATCGTGATGCTCCCGGTTGCCGGGCACCCGGTCAGCACGGCGATCTGCTACGAGGTGGTTTACCCGGGCCTCGCGCGCGGCGCGGTGGCGCGAGGCAGCCAGCTGCTGACCACCATCACGAACGACGCGTGGTACGGACGGTCGTCGGCGCCGTGGCAGCACTTCGAGCAGGCATCGCTGCGCGCGGTCGAGCAGGGACGCTACCTGATCCGCTCGGCGAACACGGGGATCAGCGGCATCGTGGACCCGTACGGGCGAGTGGTGGCCCGCTCGAATCTGTTCGAGCAGGCGATTGTCGAAGGGGAAGTGCGCCTGCTCGACGGGCGGACGGTGTACTCTCGAATCGGGGACCTGCTCGCGTACGTGCTGGCCCTGCTGGCGCTGGCCGCGGTGCTGGCCGGCCGCCTCCGCTCCCCGGTGGCCGGTGAGGCGGGCCTCGAAAGGAGTAGATGACGTGGCGATCGTGCTCGAAGACCTGGTCAGGCGGTACGAGGATCTGGTGAAGCGGTCGGCCGATCTCCGGGGCTATCTTTGACCGGGGAGCCCCGGGCGAGGAGCTGGCGCGGCTCGAGGCCCTCATCGCGCAACCCGATTTCTGGAAGGACCAGGCCGAGGCGCAGCGGATCCTGCAGCGGCGGCATCGCCTTGAGCAGGAGGTGCAGCTGATCGGCCAGCTGAAGAAGCGCGAGGCCGACCTCTCGGTGCTCGTCGAGTGGGCGGGGGAGGGCGAGGACGTGGCGGGCGAGCTGGCCTCGGCCCTCGACGAGCTGGCGCGGGAGGTCGAAGCGGCCGAGACGCGCAAGCTGCTGGGCGGCGAGCACGACCAGAAGAACGCCATCGTCACGATCCACCCCGGGGCCGGCGGCACCGAGTCGCAGGACTGGGCCGACATGCTGCTCCGCATGTACTTGCGATGGACCGAGCGGCGCGGCTTCCGGCGCGAGGTGATGGACTACCAGCCGGGCGACGAGGCGGGCATCAAGAGCGCCACCCTCGAGATCTACGGCGACTACGCGTACGGGTTGATGTCGGCCGAGGCCGGCGTCCACCGCCTGGTGCGGATCTCGCCCTTCGACCAGGCGGCACGCCGCCACACCTCCTTCGCGTCGGTCTACGTCTGGCCCGAGCTGCCCGACGACGTGGAGGTGGAGATCGACGAGAAGGACCTGCGCATCGACACCTACCGGTCGAGCGGTCACGGGGGGCAGCACATCAACGTCACCGACTCGGCGATCCGCATCACCCACCTGCCCACCGGGATCGTGGTGACCTGTCAGAACGAGCGATCGCAGGGGCGCAACCGCGACTCGGCGATGCGCGTGCTGCGCGCCCGGCTGTACGACCTTCGGATGAAGGAACAGCAGGCAAAGCTCGAGCAGCTCGGCGGGGAGAAGAAGGACATCGCCTTCGGGAGCCAGATTCGCAGCTACGTCCTGCACCCCTACCAGATGGTGAAGGATCACCGCACCAAGGAGGAGGTCGGTGACGTCAACCGGGTGCTGGACGGCGACATCGACGTCTTCATCAAGACGTACCTGAAGCGGAAGGCGGCCGGGACGCTGGGGCAGGCGGGGGCGGACGAAGAGTAGCGGCGGCGTTCCCGCAGCCTGTGCCCGGGTGGCGCCGCAGGCTGCTAGACTATGCCGGTGCTGAAACTGCCGGGCCGTCTGTGGGGGCCGGCCGCCCTGCTGGCCGTCGCGCTCGGGGCGGCGTGGGGCTGGGTCGCCGCCGCGTCTCCCGCCGCGCCGCTCCCCGGGATGCCGGGCGTGCAGGCCGTCACGCTCCTCAACGTCTCCTACGATCCCACCCGGGAGTTCTACCAGGAGATCAACGCGGCGTTCGCCCGGCACTGGAGGGCGAAGACCGGCCAGGCAATCGCGGTCCGGCAGTCGCACGGCGGATCGGGCAAGCAGGCCCGATCGGTGATCGACGGCCTCGAGGCCGACGTCGTCACGCTGGCGCTCGGGTACGACATCGACGCCATCGCGCGCCACGGCGGCACGATCGCCGCGGGGTGGCAGGAGCGCCTTCCCCACAACAGCACCCCCTACACGTCGGTCATCGTGTTCCTGGTCCGGAAGGGGAACCCCAAGGGGATCGCGGGCTGGGACGACCTCGTGCGGCCCGGTGTCTCGGTGATCGTGCCGAATCCGAAGACGTCGGGGGGGGCGCGGTGGAACTACCTGGCGGCCTGGGCCTGGGCGCGCGAGCGGGCTGGCGGCGACGAGACGAAGGCGCGCGAGTTCGTGGCGCGGCTCTTCGCCAACGTGCCGGTGCTCGATTCCGGTGCCCGCGGCGCGACCACGACCTTCGTGCAGCGGGGCATCGGCGACGTGCTCGTGACGTGGGAGAACGAGGCGCTGCTGGCGATTGAGAAGGTCGGCAGGGACAGGGTCGCCGTGGTGGTGCCGCCGGCGACGATCCTCGCCGAGCCGCCGGTCGCGGTCGTCGACCGGGTGGTGGACCGCCGCGGGAGCCGCCGCGCCGCCGAGGCGTACCTGCAGTTCCTCTACACGCCCGAGGCGCAGGAGATCGCCGCCCGGCACTTCTACCGTCCGCGCCTTCCCGAGGTGATGGCCCGGCACCGGGCCCGCTTCCCCGAGGTGCGCACCTTCACCATCGACCGCGATTTCGGCGGGTGGGCGCAAGCGCAGCGCACTCACTTCGACGAGGGCGGCGTCTTCGATCGGATCTTCACCCGGCGATGAGGGGGCCTTCCGCACCCACGCAGCCGCGCCGGCGCGTCCTGCCGGGCTTCCGCCTCACGCTCGGCATCACGACAGCCTATGTCGGGCTGCTGATCGTGGCGCCGCTGGCGGTGCTGGCGCTGCGGGCGGCGAGGATGGGCCCGTCGGAGGTGCTCGCCGCCGTTTCGAGCGAGCGCGTGCTGGCGGCGGCGGGCCTCAGCTTCGGCGCCTCGCTCGCGGCGGCGCTCACCAACGCCGTCTTCGGGCTGCTGGTCGCCTGGGTGCTGGTCCGCTACCGCTTCCCGGGCCGTCGCCTGGTGGACGCCTGCGTGGACCTGCCGTTCGCGCTGCCGACCTCGGTGGCCGGCATCGCGCTCACCGCGGTCTACGCGCCGACGGGATGGCTCGGGGCGCCCCTGGCGGCGGCGGGCGCGCAGGCTGCCTTCACCCGTCTCGGGGTCGTCATCGCCCTGACCTTCGTCGGCCTCCCGTTCGTCGTCCGGGCGGTGCAGCCGGTACTCGAGGACCTCGACCCCGAGGTGGAGGACGCGGCGGCGAGCCTGGGCGCCAGCCGCGCGCAGACCTTCCGCCGCGTCCTGCTGCCGTCCATCCTGCCGGCGCTGCTGACGGGATTCACCCTGGCGTTCGCCCGGGCGCTCGGGGAGTACGGGTCGGTGATCTTCATCTCGGGGAACCTGCCGCTGCGCACCGAGGTCGTCCCGCTGCTGATCGTCGCGCGGCTCGAGCAGTACGACTACGACGGCGCCACGGCGATTGCCGCGGTGATGCTGGCGCTGTCGTTCGGCCTGCTGATCGCGATCAACGGCCTGCAGGCGTGGAGCCGCCGCCGCGAGGTGATGCCGTGAGTGGGCCGGGCGATCGCTCCACGGCCGCGGCGGCGCGCGGCGGCGGGAGGGCGGCGCGGTGGGCGCTCACCGGGCTCGCGCTGCTCTTCCTCGGCTGCTTTCTGCTGATCCCGCTCGCCGCGGTGTTCGGGCAGGCGCTCGGCGAGGGGGTGGGCGCGTACTGGCGCGCCATCGCGGACCCCGACACGCTCGCGGCTCTCCGGCTGACCGCCCTGACCGCGGTGGTGGCGGTGCCCCTGAACACGCTGGTCGGCCTGGCGGCGGCCTGGGCCATCGCACGCTTCCGGTTCCCCGGGCGCCGCCTGCTGGTCGCGTTGATCGACCTGCCGTTCACCGTGTCGCCGGTCGTCGCGGGCCTCGTCTTCGTCCTGCTGTTCGGCGCCCAGAGCGCACTGGGCCCCTGGCTGTCGGAACACGGCGTCCGCATCCTCTTCGCCGTTCCGGGTATCATCCTGGCGACGCTGTTCGTGACCGCGCCGTTCGTCGCCCGCGAGCTGATCCCGGTCATGCAGGAGCAGGGCATCGAGGAGGAGCAGGCGGCGCTCGCCCTGGGGGCCACCGGCTGGCAGACCTTCTGGCGGGTCACGCTGCCGAACATCCGGTGGGCCTTGCTGTACGGGGTCGTGCTGTTGAACGCCCGGGCGATCGGGGAGTTCGGCGCCGTCTCGATCGTATCGGGGCACATCCGGGGCCAGACGAACACGGCCCCGCTCCACGTCGAGATCCTGTACAACGAGTACAGCTTCGCGGCCGCCTTCGCGGTGGCCTCCGTGCTCGCCGCCGCGGCGCTCGTGACGCTGGCGGCGAAGGCGGTGATCGGCAGGCGGGTGGGGACATGAGCATCGAGGTCAGGGGCGTCACCAAGCGGTTCGGCCAGTTCGTGGCCGTCGACCGGGTCGATCTGCTCGTGCAGACCGGCGAGCTGATGGCGCTGCTCGGCCCCTCGGGCTCGGGCAAGACGACGCTGCTGCGGGTGATCGCGGGGCTGGAGATCCCGGACGCCGGGTCGGTGCTGTTCGACGGCGAGGACAGCACGAACCGGAGGGCCGCCGACCGCCGCGTGGGGTTCGTCTTCCAGCACTACGCGCTCTTCCGCCACATGACGGTCTTCGAGAACATCGCCTTCGGGCTGCGGGTGCGGCCGCGCGAGACGCGCCCGGCCCGCCCCGAGATCGAGCGGCGCGTGCAGCGGCTGCTCGAGCTGGTGCAGCTCGAGGCGATGGCCCACCGCCTGCCCGCCCAGCTCTCGGGCGGGCAGCGACAGCGGGTGGCGCTGGCGCGCGCGCTCGCCGTCGAGCCGCGGGTGCTGCTGCTCGACGAGCCGTTCGGCGCGCTCGACGCGAAGGTCCGCAAGGAGCTGCGGCGCTGGCTGCGCCGGCTGCACGACGAGCTGCACGTCACCAGCATCTTCGTCACCCACGACCAGGAAGAGGCGCTCGAGGCGGCCGACCGGGTCGTCGTCATGAACCAGGGGCGCATCGAGCAGGTGGGGACCCCCGCCGAGGTCTACCAGCACCCGGTCAGCCCGTTCGTGGTCGACTTCCTCGGCGACGTCAACCTGTTCCGATTCCGGATCGAGCACGGCAAGGCCTACATCGGCGGGCTGGCCTTCGAGGTGCCGCACCGGGAAGACGTGCGCGAGGCGCGGCTCGCCACCCTCTACATCCGGCCGCACCAGCTCGAGATCAGGCTCGAGGAAGGCGGGGCCCAGCAGTTCAGGGCGCGGGTGCGCCACGTCAACCCGGCCGGGCCGCTCGTGAAGGTGGACCTGGTGGCGGAGTGGGGCGACCCGGTGCGCGTCGAGCTGTCACAGGAACGCTACCGGGCGCTCGGGCTGAAGCCGGGCGACGGGGTGTTCGTCAGTCCCGTGGAAATGAGCCTCTTCGCGCAGGACAGCCCCGAGCCGTGAGCCCCGCCTTGAGCCTTGAGTCTTGAGCCTTCTTACTGCCAGCCCCCGGGCTGGGTGCCGGCGATGAACGCCTCGGAGATCACGTTGGGGGCGTCGGCTTCGGCCGGGTGGCCCGTGGCCCGGTCTACGTTCAGGAACACGATGTTGCCAGGAGCCTCGAAGGCGGGCGGGTTCTGGCGGTCGCCGCGCGCGTCGATGTAGGCCTTCATGAACGCCTTCCAGATCGGCAGCGCCGCCTGGGCGCCGGTCTCGGCCGGGCCGAGCGGCTTCTTGTCGTCGTAGCCCACCCACACGCCGACCGTGATGTTCGGGTCGAAGCCGATGAACCAGGCGTCGGTGAAGTCGTTGGTGGTCCCCGTCTTGCCGCCGAGGGGCCACTGCAGCGACGCGGCCGAGGCGGCGGTGCCGCGCTGCACCACGCCGCGCAGCAGGTTCGTCATCACGTACGCAGTGTCGGCGCGGAGCGCCTCGCGCGGCTGCGGGCGGTTCTCCTCGAGCACGTTGCCGTCGCGGTCGAGGATGCGGAGCACCTGGTAGGGCTGCATGCGGATGCCCTGGTTCGGGAAGACGGCGTAGGCCGCCACCGTCTCGAGCAGGGTCGCCTCTCCCGCGCCCAGGGCCAGCGAGAGGACCGGCGGGAACGACGCCTCGAAGCCGAACCGGCGAACGTAATCCACCACCTGCCCGGGTCCGACCTGGTCGATGGTGCGGACGGCCGGAACGTTGCGCGACTGCTCGACCGCCCGGCGCAGCGTGATCGGCCCCTCGAAGGTGCCGTCGTAGTTGCGCGGCGTGTACGGCGGCTGCCCGGGCCCGACGTCGTAGGCCACCGGCTCGTCGAGCAGCACGCTGGCCGGGGTGAACCCGCGATCGATGGCCACCGTGTAGACGAACGGCTTGAAGACCGATCCGAGCTGACGCGAGGCCTGCGTGGCCCGGTTGAACTTGCTGCGGGTAAAGCTGAGGCCGCCGACCATCGCCACGACCTGCCCGGTCCGGTTGTCCATGGCGAGCAGGGCGCCGTCCACGATCGGCGCCTGGTCGAGCACGACGCTGAGCGCCCCAGTGGCGGGGTCGATGGCACGCACCCTGACCTCGACGAGGTCGCCCACGCGCAAGAAGTCGCTCGCGTTCGCCCGGCGCGTCCAGGCGATCGCCTGGCGATCGAGGTCGGCCGTCTGCTCGCCGATGCGGACGCGGACGGCCCCGGGAGCCAATGCCCCGCCAGGGGCGGTTGCGCCGCCCCGCGCCGTCCTGGCGCCCCGCGGGTTCGCGGCGATCACCACGGCCGGCAGCACCTGGCCGACCGCGCGAGGCCGGCTCCACCGGTCGTCCGTGTACCGCGCGAGGTCCACGCCCTCGGAGACCAGGTTGCGGGCGGGCTTCCGGAAGCCGCGGCGCCGGTCGAGCGCCCGCAGCCCCTCGTCGAGCGCCTGGTTGGCAGCCAGCTGGAGCTGCGGATCGAGCGACGTCTCCACCGAGAGCCCCTTCTCGTACAGCTGCCGCGCCCCGTACTTCCGCTCCAAATACTTCCGCACCTCCTCGACGAAGAACGGCGCGATCGACTCGTCGGCCCTGGGTTGGCCGCGCGCCACCACCGGCTGGCGGGAAGCCGCCTCGGCCTCCTCGCGCGTGATGTACTTCTCCTCGGCCATCTGGCGCAGCACGTAGTTGCGCCGCCCGGTGGCGCGCCGCACGTCGACGAAGGGGCTCTGGCGCTGCGGCAGCTGGATGATGCCGGCGATCAGCGCCGCTTCCTCGAGCGTCAGGTCCTTGGATCGCTTGCCGAAGTACATCCGCGAGGCGGCCTCGACGCCGTACGCCCCGTGACCGAGGTAGATCTGGTTCGCGTAGAAGGTGAAGATCTCGCGCTTGGTGTACCGCTTCTCGATCTGGAGCGCCAGCAGGGCCTCCTTGATCTTCCGCTCCCACGTCTTCTCGTCGGTCAGGAACAACCCGCGCGCCAGCTGCATGGTCAGCGTGCTGGCGCCCGCCATCCGGCGCTTGATCACGTCCTCGACCGCGGTGATGAGCACCCGCGTCATGCTGACGCCGACGTGGCGGTAGAACCCGGCATCCTCGGCCGCGATGATCGCCTGGCGCAGCCGCGCCGAGATGTCGTCGTAGCCCACCACGACCCGCCGCTCGGTCGCGAACTCGGCCACCACCTGCCCGTCGGCCGCCAGCACGCGCGTGATCGTGTTCGGGGCGTAGTCGTCGAGCGCCGAGATGCGAGGCAGATCGCCGGCGTAGGCGAAGAACACGCCCGTCACCACCCCGAGGACGGCGGCGAGCACGAACAGCGCCACGATGCCCGCATGCCGGGCGACGCGAAGAACGACGTGGGCCACGACGCGATCTTATCAAGAGTGCCGTGCTGGTGGGTGCCGGCGACCCACGGCGCCGCCGAAGCCGCAGCCTGCCCGCCGAAGCCGCAGCCTGCCCCGAAACCATCCTGCCTCCGAGACGCGGCCTGCGTTGGTGAAAGCGGGTTGTTGTCCGGCTTGACAGATTCGCACTCATATTTCTATAGTGTTTACTGCATAGGGTCGGCGCAGATTGGCGTGTTACGGGACCGGCGGTCCCGCAGATCAGCTTTCGGGGGATGGGAAGCGCTATGAGCAAAATCATCGGAATCGACCTCGGGACCACCAACTCGGTCGTGGCCGTCATGGAGGGCGGCGAGCCCTCCGTGATCACCAACCCCGAGGGCGGGCGGCTCACGCCGTCCGTTGTCGCGTTCACGAAGACGGGGGAGCGCCCGGTTGGCCAGGTGGCCAAGCGCCAGGCGGTGACCAACCCCGAGAACACGATCTTCTCAATCAAGCGGTTCATGGGCCGGCGCTACGACGAGGTGACCGAGGAGATGACGATGGTCCCCTACAAGGTCGTGGCGGGCCAAGGGGGTGACGTCCGGGTGGTCGCGATGGGCAAGGAGTACTCGCCGCCCGAGATCTCCGCGATGATCCTGCAGAAGCTGAAGCAGGCGGCCGAGGCCTACCTCGGCCAGACGGTGACCGCGGCGGTCATCACGGTGCCGGCCTACTTCAACGACGCCCAGCGGCAGGCCACCAAGGATGCCGGCCAGATTGCGGGCCTCGAGGTGAAGCGGATCGTCAACGAGCCGACGGCGGCCGCGCTGGCCTACGGGCTCGACAAGAAGAAGGACGAGACGATCGCGGTCTACGACTTCGGCGGCGGTACCTTCGACATCTCGATCCTCGAGGTGGGGGAGGGGGTTGTCGAGGTGAAGTCGACCAACGGCGACACCCACCTGGGCGGCGACAACCTCGACCAGCGGATCATCGACTGGATCATCACGGAGTTCCGGAAGAGCGAGGGGATCGACCTCGGCAAGGACCGGATGGCGCTCCAGCGTCTGAAGGAGGCGGCCGAGAAGGCGAAGATGGAGCTGTCGACGGTCACCGAGACCGACATCAACCTCCCGTTCATCACCGCCGACCAGACCGGCCCCAAGCACCTGACGATGCGGCTGACGCGCTCGAAGTTCGAGCAACTGGTCGAGGACCTGATCCAGAAGACCGTCGGGCCGGTGCGCCGCGCGCTTGCCGACGCCGGGCTCGACGCCTCGAAGATCGACGAGGTGGTGCTCGTCGGGGGCTCGACCCGTATCCCGCGCGTGCAGCAGGTCGTCAAGGAGCTGTTCGGCAAGGAGCCGCACCGCGGCGTAAACCCCGACGAGGTGGTGGCTGTCGGCGCGGCCATCCAGGCGGGCGTCCTGGCGGGAGAGGTCAAGGACCTGCTGCTGCTCGACGTGACGCCGCTCTCGCTCGGCATCGAGACGCTTGGCGGGGTGATGACCAAGCTCATCCCGCGCAACACGACGATCCCGACGCGCAAGAGCGAGATGTTCTCGACCGCGTCCGACAACCAGACGCAGGTCGAGGTGCACGTGATGCAGGGCGAGCGCGAGTTCGCCCGCGACAACCGCACGCTCGGCCGCTTCAACCTGGTCGGCATCCCGCCGGCTCCGCGCGGCGTCCCGCAGATCGAGGTCACCTTCGACATCGACGCCAACGGGATCGTCAACGTGTCGGCCAAGGACATGGCGACCAACAAGGAGCAGAAGATCACGATCACCGCGTCGAGCGGCCTCAGCAAGGACGAGGTCGACCGCATGATGCGCGAGGCCGAGTCGCACGCCGACGAGGACAAGCGGCGGCGCGAGGTGACCGACGCGCGCAACCAGGCGGACGGCCTGATCTACCAGATCGAGAAGACGCTCAACGAGAACCGCGAGCGGGTGGCCGCCGGTGACGCGTCGCGCATCGAGTCGTCGATCGCCGCGCTCCGGAAGGCCGCCGAGGGCGACGACGTGTCAGCGATTCGCAAGGCGATGGACGACCTGCAGAAGGCGTCGCACGCGATGGCCGAGGCGCTCTACCGGCAGTCGCAGCCGGGCGGGCCGGGCGCCCAGCCCGGTGAGGAGGCGGGCGCCGGGGCGTCTGCCGGCGGCGAGGGCCGCACCGGCAGCGACGACGTCATCGACGCGGAGGTGGTGGACGACAAGAAGTAGCCGACAGCAGACAGCGGACAGGCTGTCTGCGGCCGGCTGATGTGAACCCATGGACCTGTACGAGATTCTCGGGGTGCGGCGGGGAGCGGGCGGCGGAGAGATCCGCCGTGCGTACCGCCGCCTGGCCCGGCGGTATCACCCGGACGTCAATCCCGGCGACCGCGAGGCCCAGGCCCGGTACGCCCTGATCACGCGGGCGTTCGAGACCCTGAACGACCCCGAGCGGCGCCGCGCCTACGACGCCGGCGTTCCGCTCGAGCCCGCGGAGCCGGCGCAGTCGTACGGCTTCGAGGGGTTCGACTTCTCCGTGCAGGCGTCGGTTGGCGCCGAGGCCTCCACCTTCGGCGAGCTGTTCGCCGACGTGCTGACCAGGACGCTCGGGGGCGGCGAGGCGGGGCCGCAGCGCGGGGCCCACCTGCACGCCGCCTTCAGCGTCTCGCTCGCCGAGGTGCTGACGGGCACCGAGCGGCAGGTGCCGCTGACGCGGCACGTGGCGTGCCGGGCGTGCCTTGGCCGGGGCGTCGTGCATGCGCCGGCGGGCGACTGCCCGGCCTGCCGCGGGACCGGGCGCGTCCGCTCGTCGCGCGGCCACATGGTGTTCGCGAGGCCTTGCGAGCGGTGCGGAGGCAGCGGCCAGCTGACCGCGATGACCTGCCGCCACTGCGGCGGCCAGGGCGTCGAGGTGCGGGGCGAGACGGTGAGGGTGGCGGTGCCGCCGGGCATCGCGGACGGCGCCGAGCTGCGCGTGGCGGGCGGGGGGCACGCCGGCCGCCGCGGCGGCGAGCCGGGCGACCTGTTCGTGCGTGTCCACGTCGAGCCGCACCCGCTGTTCCGGCGCGAGGGACCGGACCTGCACCTGGTGCTGCCGGTGGCGATACACGAGGCGGCGCTCGGGGCGCGCATCGAGGTGCCGACGCTCGAGGGAGCGGTCACGGTGCGCGTGCCGCCCGGGACGCAGTCGGGGCAGCGGCTGCGCCTGCGGGAGCGGGGGCTGCCCATGCCGCGGCAGGGAAGTCGCGGCGACCTGCTGGTGGAGGTGAAGCTCGTCCTGCCCTCGCTGCTCGACGAGCGGTCGAAGGAGCTGTTGCGGGAGTTCGCGCGGATCCACCACGAGGACGTCCGCCGCGAGTGGCGGGCGGCGGAGGGCGCGGGCCGCCGGTTGGACTGAGGGGGAGCCATGGTGACGAGGCGAGGCGGCAAGGCCTACTACATGATCAGCGCCGTGGCGCAGAAGTACAGCATCCACCCGCAGACGCTCCGGCTCTACGAGCGCGAGGGATTGTTGAAGCCGTCGCGCACGGAGGGGAACACCCGGCTGTATTCGGAGGAGGACCTCGAGCAGCTGGAGACGATCCTCTCGCTCACGCGCGATCTCGGCGTGAACCTGGCCGGCGTCGAGATCATCCTCAACATGCGCCGGAAGATCGAGCAGATGCAGCACGAGGTCAACGAGTTCATGGCCTACGTGAAGGGCGAGCTGGCGCGCGGCCTCGACGATTGGGAGCAGCGCCTGCACACGGCGCTCGTCCGCTCGGCGCCCTCCGACCTGGTGCGTTCCACGCCGCCGCCGCCCGACCAGCAGGCGCCCGTCGCCGAGAAGGCGGGCGGCAGGCCGCGAGCCAGCGCGAAGTCCTGACGCGCGCGAACAACCGTTCGTGCCCCCCACGGAATAACCACAAAGAACACAAAGAACACAAAGAACACAAAGAGGAGTGGGCCTCGCGCATCCGCGGGTCTTCGGCGGCCGCGCGCTTCGCGACCGCCCGACGACCCTGCGTCTTACCCTTTGTGATCTTTGTGGTCAACTCTTTGCGATCTTTGACAGTGCCAATCTTGTGATCTTCGCGGTCGCATCTTGACGT
>Ga0116149_1003707_pt1 | contig 15600 bp, 8 predicted proteins | sample AD_UKC057_MetaG_FD_89787 | JGI IMG/M metagenome (GOLD analysis project Ga0116149, IMG submission 89787) | Active sludge microbial communities of municipal wastewater-treating anaerobic digesters from USA - AD_UKC057_MetaG | ecosystem: Engineered > Bioreactor > Anaerobic > Digestate | place: USA... | reverse complement strand
TGGAAAAGGCGGCCCTGCAATTTGAGAAGGCGGGAAAAGGGGACGCGAAGACGACAAGCACCGCGATGCACTACCTGGGCTGGGCGCTGGCCAAGCAGGCAGAATTGGAAAGTGACCCGGAAAGGAAACGGACCCTGTTGGAACAAGCCCGCGACCGGCATGAGAAAGCGGCTGCCGCCGATTCGGATAACAAGGATATCCTGCGGGGTTGCGGGTGGGTATTGATAGAACTTGCCGATTTGGAAAAGGATGAGACCCGGCGACGCGAGTTGTTGTCAACAAGTCTTAAACAGTACCGCGAACTTTTGAAAAAAGAACCTGCGGACGTGGACAGTTTTTTATCTGTTGGTTGGATCTTACGAAAAACAGCTGCCATTGAAGGGGACCCGGAGGCGAAACGGGCAGTATTGCAGGAAGCCTGCGACCAATACCGGGAAGCCTCCATCCGGGACAGGTCAAACGTCTGTTTATGGTACAACTGGGGCCTGGCGTTGTTTGAAAGGGCACGGTTAACCGACGATACCGGGGAACGCCGTTCCCTGTTGGAGGACGCATGCGCTAAATTACAGGAAGCCGCCCGGCGGGAGGATGCCCCTAAGTTGACCTGGGGTCAGTGGAGCAATGCCCTTGGATATCTGGCAGAGGTACAGGACTCGGAGGAAGAACGGCGCCACTGCCTGGAACAAGCCCTGGAAAAAGCCGAGCACGCAGTCTCCCTCAACCTTAAGCAGGCGGCGTACGATTGCGCCTGTTATGCCGCCCTGCTCGGGAAGGAGGAAGAATGCCGGCACTGGCTCGCCCGGGCGGAAGCGGAGCGTTCCTTACCGCCCCTGGAACATATGCAAACGGATACGGATTTGGACGGGGTGCGGGAAACAGTGTGGTTCAGGGATCTGGTAGCCCGCCGGCAATACAAGGAAGATGTTTCGTGATCCGGTTTGGCCCTATAATACAACAAAAGGAAAATACCTCATGACCAACTTATCAATGACCGCAATACTCCTTCTATGTATCGGCGCCGCAACGGCGGAGTCGGCAGGCGCGCCCCCTCCATCGCGGCCGGTGCCGCTGATTTTTGACACGGACATCGGCAACGACGTGGATGATGTTCTGGCACTGGGCGTGATCCATGCCCTGCAAAGCCGGGGCGAATGCGAACTGCTGGCGGTTACTATCACCAAAGACCACGAACTTTGCGGCCCGTTCGTGGACGCGGTGAACACCTTTTACGGTCGGGGCAGTGTCCCGATCGGAGTGGTCAAAGGCGGTGTCACCCCGGAACAGGGCAAATTCATCGGCCTCGCCGCGCAAGAAGACAACGGCGCGTTGCGGTATCCCCACGACCTGAACAGCGGGAACGACGCCCCGGACGCCACCGCCCTGTTGCGGCAGGTGCTGGTGGCGCAGGAGGACCATTCCGTGGTCATCGCGCAGGTGGGCTTTTCGACAAACCTGGCGCGGCTGCTGGACTCGGGTCCGGACGCGCATTCGGAACTGTCCGGACGCGACCTCGTTGCCCGCAAGGTGCGCCTGCTTTCCATCATGGCCGGCGCCTTTACGCCCATCGACGGCCGGGAACATCTGGAATACAACGTGGTGATGGACATTCCCGCAGCGCGCACACTGGTGGGGCAGTGGCCGGTGGACATCGTCTACAGCGGTTTCGAAATCGGCATCAACGTGCCCTATCCGGCGGTGAGCATTGACCGTGATTATGCCTATGTGAATCATCACCCGCTGCAGGAGGCCTACCAGTTGTATATGCCGACGCCCCATGAACGCCCGACCTGGGACCTCACCAGCGTGCTGTACGGTGTGCGCCCGGACCACGGGTATTTCGACCTGTCGCCGGCCGGCAGGACCAGCGTGGACGAGAAAGGCCACACCACCTTTCAGGAAGCGCCGGACGGGAAACACCGGTATTTGAAGATGAACGAAGTCCAAGCCGCGCGGGTCCGCGAAGCCCTGGCGCAACTTGCCAGCCAGCCACCGAATCATCTTGCCCGGCAATGAACCTCCATTAAGCGGGGTGGTGACTTTCAGGTTTTTAAATCTGACATTGTCCAACGTAGTTCGGGGCCCTTGCCCGAATGACACCTGCTCTTCTATAATGGCTCCCTTGGAGATTGCGCGGCTATTGGTGCTGTGAAAAAGGAAATCCCCGTGTCCCTTCTTCCTGAAATTCGTGAAACAGAAATTCCGGCGGTGCTGGAAATCCATACTCCGTTATTTAGCGATGCGCGTGGTTTCTTCTCTGAGAGTTATAACCGGGACACCTGGGTGGCCGCCGGATTTCGGGAGACCTTTGTTCAGGATAATGTCAGCCTTTCTTCCCGAGGGGTCTTGCGCGGGCTGCACTACCAGTTGCATCCCCACGGCATGGGGAAACTGGTCCGGGCCATTACCGGGGCCGTGTATGACGTGGCGGTGGACCTGCGGCGGGGTTCGCCCACCTTCGGGCGGTGGGTGGCCCGCACCTTGGAAGAGGGTGTGCCCCTATGGCTATGGATTCCCGTGGGCTTTGCCCATGGTTTTGTGGCGCTTCGGGACAACACGCGGGTCTATTACAAGTGCACGGGGGTGTACCACGGGGAATCGGAGCGGGCGATCCGCCACGATGATGCCGACCTGAACATCACTTGGCCGGTCCCCGTGGAGATTATCTCGGAGAAGGATGCGAACGCGCCGCCGTTCAAGAAAAGCGAACACAATTTTACATAAAGAGGGTACCGTTCTTTATGACGCTTTGTGCCTCCATGAACGATGGAAGCAGGATCGGGTTACCCGGCTTATAGGACCCATAGGGCATAGAGGACCTATAGAAACATCCAAAGCCTCACACTTTCTGATCAGCATACATCTTCGGTGCAGTGGTGCAGGGGGCGTTCAGGCATCCCCATAAAGGATGAATGTCCTTTTACTTCAGCGGATATCCGCGTGGTACTGCTGGAGCGGCTTGACTTCGGAGGCGCCGCCGCACTTGTCGACAATGCCGCGCGCCGCGGCCAGAGCCGCTGCGGCGGTGGTAATGTAGGGGATTTTGTAGCGGATCGCAGCCTTGCGTATATAGCCGTCATCGTGTTTGCTGCGCCTGCCGCCGGGCGTGTTGATGACAAGGTGGATTTCGCCGTTCTTGATGGTATCCACGAGGTGGGGGCGCCCCTCGCTCATTTTCAGCACGCGTTCGCAAGCGATATTGTTCGCTTCCAGGAATTCGGCGGTGCCTTTCGTGGCCAGGATGCGGAATCCCTGTGCCGCGAGCAGGCGCGCGGGCTCCACAATAGCGGTCTTGTCGTCATCATCCACGGTTATCAACACGGTGCCCTGCGTTGGCAGGGGCATCTGGGTGGCTTCCTGCGCCTTGTAATAGGCCATGCCAAAGGTGGACGCCATACCCAGCACTTCACCGGTGGAGCGCATTTCAGGCCCCAGCACGGGGTCTACTTCCGGGAACATGTTGAAGGGGAACACGGCTTCCTTTACCCCGTAATGGGGGATGTGCCGGTGTGCCAAATTCATATCGGCCAGTTTCCTGCCCATCATCAGCTGGGTGGCGATGGCGGCCATGGGGATATTACAGACCTTGGACACGAGCGGCACGGTGCGGGACGCGCGCGGATTGGCCTCGAGGATGTACACCATGTCGTCCGCGATGGCGTACTGGATGTTCATGAGGCCGACCACGCCGAGTTCCACGGCGATGCGCCGCGTATATTCGTTGATCGTTTCGATGTGTTTGGCCGGCACGCTGATGGGCGGGATCACGCAGGCGGAATCGCCCGAATGGACGCCGGCCAGCTCGATATGTTCCATGATGGCGGGGATGAAGGCCTCGGCGCCGTCGGAGATGGCGTCCGCCTCCACTTCGATGGCGTTCTCAAGAAACTTGTCGATGAGAATGGGCCGGTCCGGCGTCACATCCACCGCGGCCGCCACGTACTGCCGTAACATGGTCTCGTCGTACACGACTTCCATGCCGCGTCCACCGAGTACATAGGAGGGGCGCACCATGAGCGGATAGCCGATGTCTTCCGCGATGGCGAGGGCCTGCTCCAGCGTGCTGGCCATGCCGGAGCGGGGCTCGGGGATGCCGAGTTTTTCCATAACCTTCCTGAACCGGTCGCGGTCTTCGGCGAGGTCGATGGTTTCGCAGGAGGTGCCGAGAATGGGCACGCCGGCGGCGGCGAGTTCCCCGGCGATATTGAGCGGCGTCTGGCCGCCGAACTGCACGATGGCACCGAGGGGTTTCTCTTTTTCGTAAATGCTGAGCACGTCTTCGACGGTGAGCGGTTCGAAATACAGCCTTCCGGAGGTGTCATAGTCGGTGGAAACCGTTTCCGGGTTGCAGTTGACCATGATGGCCTCGTAGCCCTGTTCCCGCAGGGAGAAGGCCGCGTGGACGCAGCAGTAATCAAACTCGATGCCCTGGCCGATGCGGTTGGGGCCGCCGCCCAGCACCAGCACCTTTTTGCCCGATATCGCCGGGATTTTATCCGGGGCGTTGTACGTGGAGAAATAATAGGCGGCATCGACCACGCCGCTGACGGGAACGGCTTCCCACGCCTCGGCAACGCCCAGGCGCAGGCGTGCTTCGCGGATATCCTTCTCCGGAATTTCCAGCAGCATGGCCAGGTACTTGTCGCCAAAACCGTCCTTCTTCGCTTGGATAAGCAGGGCATCGGAAGGCAGTGTGCCCTTGCATGCGCGTATCCGCTCCTCGAGTTCCACCAGTTCCTTCATCTGTTCAATAAAATACCGGTTGATATAGGTACGCTCGTGTAACTCCTCCACGGTGGCGCCCTTGCGTAACGCTTCATACATCTGGAATTGGCGTTCGCTTGTCGGGGTGCCGACCAGTTTGACCAGTTCTTCGCGGGACATTTCCCGGAACGCCTTGACTGCGCCGAGCCCGTAGCGCCCGTTTTCCAGCGAGCGGATGGCTTTCAGAAAGGCTTCCTTGTAGGTTTTGCCGATGCTCATCACTTCGCCGACGGCGCGCATCTGAGTCCCCAGGCGGTCTTCGATTCCCTTGAATTTCTCAAAAGCCCAGCGGGCGAATTTGACCACCACATAATCGCCAGACGGGGTGTATTTGTCGAGCGTGCCGTCGCGCCAGTAGGGGATTTCATCCAGGGTCAGCCCCGCGGCGAGCATGGCCGACACCATGGCGATGGGGAACCCGGTCGCTTTGGACGCCAAGGCACTTGAACGGGAGGTACGCGGGTTAATCTCAATGACCACGATGCGGTCGGAAACGGGGTCATGAGCGAACTGGACGTTGGTGCCGCCGATGACCTCGATGGCTTCCACAATGGCGTGGGAATAGCGTTCAAGCCTCTTCTGTAGTTCCTCCGGCACGGTCAGCATGGGCGCCGTGCAGTAGGAATCGCCCGTGTGCACGCCCATGGGGTCCACATTCTCAATGAAGCAGACCGTGATAATCTGATTCTTTGCGTCGCGCACGACTTCGAGTTCCAGCTCTTCCCAGCCCAGCACGGATTCCTCGACGAGCACCTGTCCCACCAAACTGGCGGCGAGCCCGCGCGCGGTCACCGTGCGCAACTCCTCCTGATTGAACACCAGTCCGCCTCCTGTGCCCCCCATCGTATAGGCCGGCCGCAACACCACCGGGTAACCCAGTTTCGCCGCGATGGCTTCCGCCTCTTCCACGCTGTATGCCAATTCACTTTTAGGCATTTCAATGCCGATGGCATTCATGGTTTCCTTGAACGCTTTGCGGTCTTCCCCGCGTTCGATGGCATCCAGCTTGACGCCGATGACCTTGACATCATATTTGTCCAGCACCCCGGCCTTGGCCAATTGCGAGGAAAGATTCAAGCCGCTTTGGCCGCCCAGGTTCGGCAGCAGCGCATCCGGCCGCTCTTTTTCAATAATCTTGGCGAGGGTTTCCACATTGAGCGGCTCTACATAGGTGGAATCGGCCATGACAGGGTCGGTCATAATGGTTGCCGGATTGGAATTTACCAGCAGGGTTTCATACCCCAGCGCGCGCAGCGCCTTGCAGGCCTGGGTACCGGAGTAATCGAACTCGCATGCCTGGCCAATGATAATAGGGCCCGAACCAATAATCATAATTTTGTGGATATCGTCTCGACGAGGCATACCTAGGCCCTCCTGAATTCGTGAATTTGAAAAGGGAAGCACGACCCAAGCCGCTTGGCGCACTTTTGGCAAATCACACGTTTATGCCGGGCATATTTAACGTGAATCGGGGGTCGGATTTCAAGTTTTTGGGCGTTAGTCCGGGTCTTCGGCTTCCGGATAGAACGGGCAGGAAAAGGATTCCTGGCCTGTATGCGGGCAAGGCGCCCAATGAAAGAAGGAGGGGGCTCGCGGCGGGGATAGGTCCGGAGACCGCCCGGGCATGTCATTTTATGGTGAGTTCGTTCTGGATTTGGGCAATAGTCCGTACCAGCGCATGGGCTTCTTCCAGCAGGTGTTTTTCCTGTTTGAAGGCCAGACCGGGTCGCGCCATGGCTGTTTTCAGCAGGTCCAATCCTTTTTCCCTTGCCGCCCACGCGAATAAGCGCACCCCGCTGGAAAAGAGGAAGAGTTCCGCCAGTACCAACAAGGCAAACACAACACCGACGTGCAGAAAAGAGGAGGCGGGGAGCAGGGTGCCTTCCCAATAGGCGCGCAATATCAGAAAGGTGGTATGCACCAGCATCGCCAGTGGCAGGCAGTCCAAGAGCATGGCGAATGGCCAGGCGCATAGCAGGCGTGCACGCGCGGCCAGTCCTTCGCGTACGGCACCACCAAACACGGCACGCAGGCGCGAATTCAGCTCCTCGGCAAAATCATCTTCCTGAAAGAGGTCCGGCATGTCGAATCCCGCCTGAATCAACCGCCTGCGCATGTCGCTGCGCAGCATGCTGTACGCATTTGTCAGGGTTTCCGGCAGGACGCGTTTTTCGGAACCGTACTCCTGCCCATCAAAGAGGGCGCCCGCGTGGATTTCCTGGTGTTGCGCCTGGTCCCCGAAACTGAGCAGGGCGGGCATGCGATAGGGCAGGGAACGAAGCACTTCGATGATTTTGTACAGGCCGCCGATGCCGCCTTTTGCCCGGAGGCTGACCTCCCGTCCCAACGCCTGCACCCAAAGATGGGGTTCGGCGAGGGGGCCCGCGGTAAAATGGCGCAAGGTTTCTTGAATCAGGGCCTGGTCCTGCCGGTTCAGCGCGGCCTGGAGTTCGTCCAGGGGCGCGGCGCCCTTCTCCAGGCGTTCGTGGAGACGGTTTACGGTTTTGGCCAACAACCCCCATGCATTCGATGTCTTGATGCGCGTCACGTGTTCCCGGTCGAAGGTGTGCAGGTATTTTTCAAGGGCGGCGAAGTCGAATTCTTCGCCCGCGCCATTCGACAGCCCCAGTTTACGGTTAAAGGTGCGCAGGGCGTTCACCCTGAAATACTGCTCGATGCGGAACCCCTTGTCCCGGAGATACATCAGCCAGTGGTCTCGCACGGCCGTGTCGGCGCGCATTGCGCGGGTTTCAACACAGACCATGGCGCGCATGCCGCGCAGGGGGTACAGCAGGGACCAGGTGGCTTCGTCGAGATACTTTTCGCCGTCCGCGCATAACAGGATAAGGTCGCATTCCTTCAGCACCTGTTCGACAATGGCCCGGTGTACCTTGACAATCGTATCGGAATCCGGTGTATCGATCAGGGCTATCTGTTCCAGGGCGGACCGGCCGACGTGTCGTACTCCGGGCAGGTCGGACAGGTTAAAGCGCATGCCGGGCGGGTGATAGACGGTGGGCGCCGAGGTGCAGGGGCGCATTTCCGAGGTTTCCGCAATCTGGTCGCCGGCCAAAGCGTTCAGCAAGGTGGATTTGCCCACGCCGGAACCGCCGACGAGCGCCACCAGCAGCACGTCATCCAGACGTCGCTCACGCTCGCGCAGTTCGTTCAACCTCGTCTGAAGCAGGGTGGTTTCACGCCGCATAATGCGCCACGGCCCGTCATAGGCCGCCATTTTTTCCAGCGGGGTTATGATTCCCGAAAGCCCGATTGACACAGTTCCCAATACCTCCTGAGTTGGTCCAGGCAGCCTTTGTCCAAAATGTCCAGAACTTCAAACACGGACGATAACGCCGGGCGTACCAATTGCTGTTGCAGGCATCCGGCGAGTTTTTCACGCTGCTCCCGCTGCCAGGGTTTTAACAATCCCACCCATTGTTCGGCGAAGCGGCTCTCCATGATCCGGGCTATGAATTCCCCGGCCAGGGGCCCTGCCAGGGCCATGAACTCCGGCGCCCCGATCCCGGCGGACAGGACGCTCACGATCATGAGCATCGCGGAAGGCCCGAACACCATCAGGGCGTCGAGTTCCAACAGAAAGCGCCGCTGTTCCGGATTGTTTTCCCACCAGCGTGTGATGGTTTCGGCCGTTTTCGCCTTGAAAATTTCTGAAACCTGGTCTGCGGACCCCAGCATCTCGCTTGCGATGGCCTCCACGATGCTCTCCTGCTCCATCCGGCTGAGGGCGGGCCGTATCAGCGCGCCCGGTACGGGGTCCATGTCACGGGCATTTTCGAGCAACAGCGCGAGAAAGTTGTTGGCGATGCGTTTGACATGACCGGCCTGCACTTCGCGCAACCGGGCAAGCCGTTCCGCTTCGGGCAAGGGGCGCGGGCCGGGCAGGCCGAAGACGCGCCGCTTAAGAAAAGCGGCCGCAGGCTGTATCTTCTGAAGTACCGCGTCGTTGGCGCGGGCGATGCGGCGCACCATCTTGGGGCGCTGTGCCCGAATTTGTTCATGGAGCAGTTTGCCCATCCCTTCGCCGGGTTGGGGATGATAACTTTCGGCCAGGGCCGTCGCGCGCCTTTCAAAGGCGGCCGGCAGCGATGTCATCCGTTCACGCAACTCCAGAAGATGTTCAATAAAACGTCCCGATTCGGAAAGGACGTATTCCATGGTCTCCTGGTATACACGCCGTTTCACCGCCGTCACATTCAGTGTTGACAGGTATTCCATCAGGGAAATATCTTCATCGAGCGCAACAATCTCCCATCTCGCCTCATGCTCCATTTCATGCGCGAAAGGAAGCACGAAACAGACGGGTTGTTCCAATGCCGCGTCTTGCGTGAATTCGGCCAATTGCAGGCGCGCCACCGCGTAATTATTGTCCGGGTTGGCTTTGTTCATGACCGGCACCACGCTCCGGCCCGAAGCGTGGGCCTGCCGGAAAAAGTCAACGACGCGAGCATCCTTGTATTTTTCAGGGGTCAGCACGGCAATGACGACATCACCGGCCGCGCGTATGGCATCCGCCACCGTCCAATGGCGCCGTTCGATGGAATCCACGTCCGGGGTGTCCAGCAATACCAGGGAATCGGAAAGGGATGATGATATGCCCACCCACAGGGTTTCCTCCGGCATTTGCCGCTGTATGGCATCGCCGGGGCGCTCCAGCGCACACGCCGCGAACCCGGGGAATAGTTTATTCTCAAGGGCTTCCTGGTACCGGGACTGTCCTGTGACGAGCACCGGGGCGCTGGTGGCGGCGGCGGTGCTGCAGACGGCGCTTTTCTGTTCCCGCAACAGGAGATTAAACAGGGTGGATTTTCCCGTATTGGTGCCGCCGGCGACCGCCACGACCAGGCAACCCTCCAGGGACATTTGCGGCACTATCTTGTGTTGAAACAACCGGCGCCATTCCGGGCTGTTCCGAAAGATGGCCTCATGAAGTTCGGGATACCCGGCCAGTCCCGCATCGAGGGCACTCAAGGTGTCGTCAAATCCACGCACCCCTTCCTGGAACCGGGTTTCCCGTTTTCCCGGCGCGGGAACGGCGCTTTCCGTTTCTTCATGATGTTCTTCTACAGGAAACATAACTATCCTGGCATTCATTGCCGCGTTACATGCACAAAACCGCCCCGCCATCCTGAGGACTCGTTCCTTGCGCTAAAACCGCTTCGAGGCGAGGGCAGGCGGAACGGGCGCCCAAAGAGCGCTTTGAACGGATACGTTACCGGTCGCTATTGTCCACAGTACCATGAATCAGATCAAGGGGCACATCTCACGGAGGGGCATGACGCATGAACCATCCCGAGGTATTGACGTATATTTTGGACGAAACGTTGTCATGATTTTTGAGTACGAGAGGAATAGGATTGCGTATCATCCGACTATTATTCATCGTCATTGCGAGCAGATCACCCCGTCGTGCCGGCGTTTATTTTTAAAGAAACATGGTCATGATTTTCGAGTAGGAGAGGAATACGATTGCGTATCAGATGACTATTATTCATCGTCATTGCGAGGCACGAAGCAATCTGGTTTATACCAAGTCCATTTAGCGATGAGATTGCTTCGTGCCTCGCAATGACAAGGGTAAAATTTGCTTTTCCTCATATCTCAATTTTCAGGATATTACAGAATGCATTTCTCAGGAGGCGGCACGGCGCTTACCATGCGGCCCTTTGTTCCGGGGCAGCATGGACCGAATTCCGTATTTCCGGTCCATTCAGGTATTATAAGGGCGTCTTGAGTCGCGTCGGGCCAAGTTACGGCCATGATTCCGATGATGTGAAAGAATACCATGGGTCGCATCCGCGACGGAAGGACGGCGCTCTTCCCCATGAAGTCGAATGAGTGTGGAAGGCCTTGCGCGGTTCCGGCGGCATGTATCCGAAGGCGACACGCCAAGGGTACAATGTCGGCGGTGTGTTTTCCAGAGGATGCCATGCGCCTTGTTTTTTGCGCGCTTGCTATCGGACGGAATCGAAAGGGGTCAGCCGCCCCAGTTGTGGAGACGAAATATAATGCAGCGAGATGAAGCGGAAAACAACATAAAGCAGGCCCAGTACCGTCAGGAACTCGAAGCGTTAAAACGGTTGGTGCAGGAACAACTGGAGAAAGAGTCCGGGCCAATCCGCCCGGCGATAGAAAACGGGCAACAGCCCAAACCTGTACCCGGCGGCGCTTCTCCTGTAAACGGAGGGGAGAAGTCCGTACCTTCTGTGCCTAAAACGGACAACGAACCTGTTCCCGCTCCGGTGACGCGCCCGGCCAATCATGGGGAATCGGCGCGCATCCAGAAACTAAGGGAGATCGAGAAGAAACTTGAACAACTGGAACAGGGCCTGTCCAAGCCTGAAGAACCGGAAGAGGAGATGTTTGCCCTTCAGGATACCCAGGCGCCGCCTGCTGAAGGAGAAAAGGAAAAGCCCGCTGTTCCCAGCCAACCGGCCCAGGTCAATCAATTGTTTTCCTTGAACACCACCCTGTCGGGCAGTTCCCAAACCAGCACCCAGGAGGAGGCCTTGAAGATTGCGCGCCAGCAATCCCAACGCCAGACCAAGAAGGAGGCCGCGAAAATCCTGGAGGGCGCGGACCCGCCCCGGGCCTCTTCCGCGGTTTCAAACGGTTCCCCGCCCCTTCCCTCGCGAGTGGTGACCGCAGATGAGGATGAAATCGGCGGGCCGGTCGAGGAAGTCTATCCGAGGCCCAAAGACACCTTGTTTGTCTTTCCGGACCAGTCCGTGTCTATCGTTATCAAGCGCCGAAGAAGCAACTTCAAATTACTGTTGACCGCGGGAGTGCTGCTTCTTATCGCCGGCGCGGGCATCGCCGCCTATATCGCACAGGGTATCCTGTCAGAATCCGCCATTATCCAGGCGCCTGAAACCGGCGGGAAAACCGAAGTGAAGATGTTGACGCTCACCTTTCCCTCCGACCAGTCCTTTGGCACGTTGTATGATACTAGCAAGGAGCCGGCCAGTGATACGGAATGGCCGCCCTACGCAGACGCCCGTGGGGTTGTGGAATATCCCGACACGATGAAACTCCACTTGGTGGTCCGCGCCGAACACGTCGGCGATCTTTCGCCCTTGACAAAATTACCGCCCCGTTCCATCGCTTCTCTGTGGCTGCCGGCATTTGATATGTCCGAGCCCAATCTGAGCGCCCTGCACAGCCTCGAACGGGTCAGCCTCATCTACATTGACCAGGTGCTGACGGAACGGGAACGCGACCGCATTGCCGCCGGTTTCAAGGGTAGTGTCACGGTAACCTCCAAAATACCGGGAGCCGTGGTGCGGGATATGACTCCGCCGGATGCGCGCATGTTGACATTCCCGGAAGGGGAGGCGGTCGGCCGACTGGCCATTCGCCGGTGGAATGACCCGGCGGCACCCTGGCAGTACCTGGATGTTGCCCGCGGCCAGGTTGAAATTCCGGCAAAAATGGAGGTACAACTGCAAACGGGACCGGCTGTCTACGACCTGTCCTTCTTCAAATCCTTTGATAGGTATGCCATACATACGCTGGTTTTGAAGGGACGTCATGTTACCGATTATACCGTCCAAGGAGCAGCCGCATTGCAGGGCCTGATAGCGCTTGAACTGATTGATACCCAGGTCACCGGCGCGGGCATGGAAGCGATCAGCACAATTCAAGGCCTGCAGCAGATTAAGATACAAAATACGGAACTTGCTGACGATGGGCTGCTCGCCCTGCGTGACTTGTCGCAATTGTCCACGGTGGAAATCATAGGCGCCCCGAAAATCACCGCCAAAAGTTTCGACTTGTTTAAAAAACTGAAGGCATTGCGCCGACTGCATGTGCAGGAAACCGCGATAACGCCGGAAGACCTTCGGGAACTGGGACGGGTCCTTTCTTCCTGCGCCATCAGCTCTTTTTAGGCGGATTCAACGATTTCCGACAGTTGCGGACAGGGAAGTCCTCACTGTCCAGTATGGTGACGCGGGAAGGATTGCGCTTGAACCTAAATCCGCACGTAAGAAACCGGATTGTTGGAGTGAAGCCACTAAGCAAAGGACCGTAGAAGTGGCATCCTGCCGCTTTACATCAAGAAGCCCGCATTGGCCTGAGTTACGATGGAAGTGGCAGGCTGCCGCCTCTACGAACCTCGCGATTGATTACATGCGGATTTGGGTTGGATATTTTGCCTGGTTTCTGCTAGACTCAAGCGCAGGCCGGGTATATTAAATGCGGGTTGTCTCCAGCCCCATGGATGTCGCCGTTCCCTGCCGGGCGCGACGGTCCCTTGGGTTCCGCTGGGCCGACCACGAACGTCATCCGGCGTTTTTTAATGTAGGTGCCAAAAGGAATCCGTCCCGGGGCGGGCGGTGGAAACATCGGTAAATTGCATTTGACAACGGTTTTCGGGTTCCCCGGCCGCGGGCGCCGTTTTCAGTTGGAGAATCTTGTTCATGTCGAGTAAAAACAGTAAGCGTGAGTTTTTTGTTGTTCTTGGCTTCTGCGCCGTGGTGGTGCTGGCGCTCACCAACGGTTTTGTCCTGAGGATATACGCGCAGGAGCAACGGGTTGAAATTTACCGGGAAATAGAGCCCATCGGCGATGTCATCGATATCATATTGCGGGAATATGTGCGTGATGTTGACATCAAGGAAGTGGTGGAGGGCGCTCTTGGCGGCATGATGGGCTCTCTGGACCGGAACAGCGCCTACGTTTCCGCGGAAGAATTGGAGGCGTTGCGTGAAGAGACCAAGGGTGAATTCGAGGGCATCGGGGTTTCCATCAAGCAGGACGAAGAAGGCAAGCTCATGGTTTTCATGCCCATCCTCGGCTCTCCAGCGGCGAAGGCGGGCATATTGCCCTATGATCTTATTCTGGCCATTGACGGGAAAAGCACTGAAGACATGGATACCTCGGATGCGGCGGACCTGATTCGGGGCCGGCGCGGCACGTTTGTAACCTTGACGCTGTTGCGCGAACCCGGTCCTGACGGGGCGGAAGGCGCCGAGGCGGAGCCCTTCGAGGTCAAAGTGGAGCGTGCGCGCATCCCCCTGGAGAGCATTAAAGAATCCCAGATGCTGCTAAATGAGGTGGGTTATATCCGGTTGAATTCCTTCAGCGATACCACGTCAAAGGACCTGGAAAAATATATCAACGAGCTGTTGACCCAGGGTATGAAGACCTTGGTGCTGGACTTGCGCTGGAATTCGGGCGGCCTGCTGAGCGCCTCCAAGGAAGTGTGCGAGTTGTTTCTGCCGAAGGACTCCCTGGTTACCTATACGCGAGGCCGGGCGCGGGAGGATGGTTCGCCCAACAAGGACGATATGCTGTTGCGCACCGAGAAGAATCCCATTCTGCCGCAGGACCTGCCTATCGTGATTCTGGTGAACGAAGAAACGGCCAGCGCTGCGGAAATCGTCACCGGCGCCCTTCAGTATTATCAGCGGGCCATTGTGCTGGGCGAGAAAACCTTCGGCAAGGGCAGTGTGCAAACCATCATTCCCCTGCAGCGACCGCCGGATTCGGGGCTTCGGCTGACCACCGCGCTGTATTATACGCCCGCGGACGTTACCATAGACCACCAGGGCATCTTGCCTGATGTGGAAGTCAAGATGGACCGGGATCAGGAACTGGATCTGGAGAAACAGATGTATGCCTCCTTCGAGCGGGCCTTTGAAAATCAATACCACCAGAATCATGGCAGCATGACGCCGGGGTATGAGGTGACGGAGGAAACCGTGGAGGACCTGCCTCTGGCGCGGGCGGTTGAAATCCTCACCGAACCCGTGCCGTGGGAGGGGTTGATCAACAAGTATCACCGCGCCATTGAGGAGACCCAGGTCGCCGCCGAGAGTAACACCGCAATCAATCCCAAGCTCGATCCTCATAACAACCCCGTTCCCATAACGAACGGGGAAGGGCAGGACGACGGCGAACAACCGTAACGACAACCGGGTATAGGAGCAGGCTTTCGGAATGTTGAGACGATGCGACGGGCGCGGGCCCGATGCCCTGCGACCGGTAACCATAACGCGAAATTTTGTGAAGACCGCCTCCGGATCCGTGCTCGTATCCTTTGGTGACACGCGGGTGATTTGTACAGCCACCTTCGAATCCAAGACCCCCGCCTGGATGCGGGGACAAAACCGGGGCTGGGTTACCGCCGAGTACGCCATGCTTCCCGGGTCTGCCCAGACCCGGATTCCCCGGGACAGCGTTTCCAAAGGCCGGGCCCAGGAAATTAGCCGGCTTATCGGGAGAAGCCTGCGCGCCGTGACCGACCTGAAGGCGATGGGGGAGTGCACCGTGACGGTGGACTGTGATGTGATTCAGGCGGACGGCGGCACGCGCAGCGCCGCTGTTACCGGGGCCTGGGTTGCCCTGCATGACGCTTTCAACCTGAGTGTACAGTCGGGCTATCTGGAGGAACTACCGCTGAAAGGGCACTGCGCCGCCGTAAGCGTGGGGATTGTCGGGGCGGTTCCGATGCTAGACCTGTGCTACCGGGAAGACGCGGACGCGTCCGTGGACATGAATCTTGTCATGAATGACCGGGGGGACCTTATTGAAATACAGGGAACCGCGGAAGAAGAACCCTTCCCGGTAAAAATACTCGAACAATTGGTGGCCCTGGGAACCAAGGGAACACGGGAACTGATTGCGATTCAGAAGGCTGCCATCGCGTATGAAAGATAGACTGCTTATCGGATCGGCGAATGCGGGGAAAGCCCGTGAATTGGCGGAGTTGCTCGCGGGGCTTTCGTGGACAGTCCTTTCCCTAACCGATTTGCCCGGGGTGGACGCCCCGGCGGAAACGGGAACCACCTTTGCCGAAAATGCCGCGCTGAAGGCGCG
>Ga0116149_1003706_pt1 | contig 15608 bp, 14 predicted proteins | sample AD_UKC057_MetaG_FD_89787 | JGI IMG/M metagenome (GOLD analysis project Ga0116149, IMG submission 89787) | Active sludge microbial communities of municipal wastewater-treating anaerobic digesters from USA - AD_UKC057_MetaG | ecosystem: Engineered > Bioreactor > Anaerobic > Digestate | place: USA... | reverse complement strand
GGCAACCGGTGTCACTAGAGTTACTTTTGTCACCACAATCGGATCGTTTGACGATCCTTCAACCGCAGCTGTAGAAACCAGTAAAGCGCTAACGGTAACAGTAAGCGGTGGAAAGGCAACTGCCAATTTGGACACAGACAATATCGGTATTGCCAGCATTCAGGTTTATAATACGGATAATCCGACAACGTCAGATACACTGACGGTGGCCATGGCCTCCGGTGAAGCACCTTCCAAAATAGTCCTGCAGGCTTTTCCGACCGTTGTTCCCATAAGCGTCGGCACAACCGCCGGCTCTTCAACGCTGGTCGCCACGGTGTATGATGCGTCCAACAATCCTCTGATTAATCAGCCGGTCTCGTTTGAAATCGTTGACGGAACCTCGACCAGCGGCGGCGAAACCATTACACCCGTGGTACAATTAACAGCTGCCACGGCTTCCGGGGGATTAAGTATCGGCCAGGCGCGTACAACATTTACATCCGGGTCCATGCCTTCCGCCGGAACGGGCGTCAAAATCCGTGCAAGAGTTGTCGGCACGTCAGTCGTAACCGGAACAGCGCCATCCGGGAACGACATATCTATCGTTATCGGCGGGGTTGCCGGATCTATTGCTTTTGGCCAGGATTCAAAGGCAGCCGAAGATTCAACGGGCGCAAACTATTTGTATAAAATGAGCGTCCTTGTGGCCGATGCGAATGGAAATCCTGTTGCAGGTGCAAAGGTCAGTCTCGGTGTCTGGCCGATTGCGTGGTGCACAGGTTCCGGCTGTGTGCCTGACCAATGTTATTACAACGAAGATGATACCGTTGGTATTAATGAAAACATGATCCTTGATACCAATGAGGATGGATACAGAATAGCCTATTGTTTCGATAACGGCTGCACCATTCCTGATGGCACTGTTCTTCCCGACGGCCTTATCTTCACCGAGCCGGGAACAAAAGACACATTTTTAACGCCGGTAAACTCGGTCGGCGGAACGGTTCCTTCATCCGTCACAACCGACGAAAACGGTGTCGCCGGCTTTACGCTTTCTTATCCAAAAACAAGCGGGATGTGGATCTATGACAGAATCCGCGCCACGACTTCGGTCCAGGGCACGGAAACCCGGGCCGAAACAATCGTGTATTTGAAAATTGTTGTCGGTGAGGAAGTTATTTGCGCCGACTCGCCTTTCAAATACTAACTCCTGTTACTTAAGAAGTTCAGAAAAGGCCGGCTCTCAAAAAGAGCCGGCCTTTTTTCAGCGTAACGTTTTCTGTGATTTGCCGATCGTTATTTTATTACCCGCCCGAAAGCTATTGCATCTACAACTCCACCGTTTTCGTAGATTGTATTTTTTTGAAACAAACCGACACGGGCTAAAAATCTCTAAAATTCAATCTGTTTTACCTTTTATAAAAAATTCCTTGACAGAAAAATTTTTGCGTGTTTTTATAACAACCATTCAATATAAAATAAAATTGCACGCCTATTTCCAGCTCACGTTGCATCGAATGACGGGTATTTATACCCTGTGCAGATTAAAGGGTTCTATTTAATGAAGTCTTTAACTCTTGGTTGCACTGTGTTCTTCCGCGGCTTTTCAGCAAAGCCTTCCCGCGATCATCGACACGGCGCCTGCCCAATAACCATGAGGTTTCATCAAACCGGAGGGACCGCTCATGCCTAAGATCGTCAACCGCGATGAATACCGTCAGAAATTACTGGAAAAGAGTTTATCCCTGTTTACTCGTAAAGGCTATCATAATGTCAACATGAAAGAGATTGCCGCGGAGATCGGCGTGTCAACAGGAACGCTTTATCATTATTTCCCCTCCAAAGAGAACATCCTTGCCGAGATGATTGCCTGGATAGGCGACAAAAATGTGGACGAATATATGCGCCGGACAGAGACGGTGGAGAGCATCCGTGACCGTTTCGACATGATCGTGGATTTCTGGAAGGAAAAAAGCGAACTGTACGAGAACATCATGCTGTTGGCAATTGATATGTACCGAAACGTTCCGATTGAACAATGGAAGCCGGTTTATTCGTTTTTCACGGAACGCTATACAGACGGCATGTCCAAGCGTTTGAACATCTCCCGGCAGTTTGCCCGCTCGATATTCATATATTTTATCGGTCTCTCCTTTCATTCCCTGGCGTTTGACGGCGCCGGCGAGTTTCACAAACAGATAGATTTTCTCGACAAAATATTCAGACCCGTGATCGTGGATGCACCCGAGGACATGGACAAAACAGCTGAAAAGTTTAAAGATATAACCCGCACTTTTCTGATGAATTCGTTCGTGACCCCGAAGCCGACTCTCGCCAAGAAAATTAAAGGCACCCGTATAAAAAAAACGACGGCCAGATCAAAGCGGGCCGAAGTGAATCGAAAAGGTCAAGCCCTGAAGAAAACAATAAAACAATAACCGGAAAAGGAGGCGTCATGAATAAAACGCTGGAAGAGTTGTTTGTTTACCCAAAGGAGTTGGTGGATGAGGAATCGAAACGCGTCATTCACCTGGTCAGGCAATGGGCCGACAAGGAGATCATTTCCAAACGTCAGGAATACCGTGAGCATTACGAAAATTTGTTTATCGATAAACGCAAGACGCTCAATCTGACCATCGGCCTGCAAAGACTCACGCTTCCCGAAGAAAACGGCGGTTTCGGCTGGAACAGTCCCGCCAATGCACCGGGAATCGTCTCCATTCTTACGGAAATCGGGCGAGCGGACGCCGCCATCGGAATAGTCTCGGCCGTTAAATACACGATTTTTGCCGCCATAAGCATGTCTCCCTATCTGGACAAGGAATTATGCGACAAGCTGGCTCCCATCTACTGCGCCGATGAATTGAAAACCCCCTCCCTTATCCTGCCCGGCATGGGAAATATCGGAGAGGAGACCCCGCTGTTTTTAGGCAGATCAATTCTGGCTACCGTTGAGCCCGATGGCGAAGGCTATGCGGTCAGCGGAAAGAACCTCCGGCCGGTTAACAGCGGCGCCGTGGCGGATCTCTTTTGTGTGGTCTGTGCCGACAAACTGGGCAGACCCTGCGTCGCTCTGATTCCGGGTGATGACAAAAACATCATACGCGGAAAGAGGCTTCTGGAAACCGGTTTAAATGTCTGCGCAAACGCCGACGTAAGTTTCAACAATGTAAAAATTCCCAAGTCGTACGTGATCGCCCGCGATGGTATTGTCGAAGAAATTTATACCTGGCTGAATCTCCTCCTCGGCGGGGTAAGTGTTGGCGCAGGTATGAACTTCTTTGAAATTGTAACGGAATGGTCGGAAACCCGGACCATCAAGGGCGGATATATGATGAAGGAAAATCCGCTCTGCGCGTCCGTTCTCGCCGATGTGGCCGATGAGGTTTTCACCGCGAGGCTGCTGCTTTATAATCTGGCGCACATCATGTCCAAGCCGGATGACTGGGGATACAGCGGCTCGCAGCGGGTTTACACGTTTTCACAGATTATCGGTTCGCAAGTACAGCAGAAAGTTATGCGGGCGATCAACCGGGGAATGGAACTGATGGGTTCCGCGGGCTATTCCAAAGAATGGCATGTGGAAAAACACTGGCGCGATATCAAGACGATTCAGTCCTACCTTTGCGGAGTCGGCGCTGAGGCGCCGGTAAAAATGGATACGGCGCGGTTTTTCTTCGACTGCAAAGAAATATAATAACAAGCTGCTTTCAATCGTTGAAAGCTTACTTGGTATTATGCCAGACCAAGAATCTTTCAAATGTGTGGCAGCTAATTTGGTATAAAAGGAGGCCAATCATGAAAAACTTCGATGAATTCTCAAAACCGGAAGAATATATATCCCCGATGGATAAACACCTCCGCAGCGCGCTCAGAAACTGGGCGGAAAAGGAAGTGATGCCCCTCAGGCGCAAATACGATGAAGACTGGAAGGATCATCACATCATTGAACCGGTTTTCGACAAGCTGATGGGCAACAAGGGACTGGGCATCCAGAAAGCGCTTTTCCCGCCGGAACTCGGCGGCTGGGGCATCGGCCAATCCGATTACGCCTTTACCGTGGCTTGCGCGCTGGCCGAGGAAGTCGGGCGGGCGGATACGGCGATGGCGGTGGCCTTCATGGTCACGTACTGGCCGCTGACAACCATTCTTGTCGATCCGCATGTCAACTGGCGTCTGGCCAGGGAATTCGCTCCGATGTTCTGCGAAACGGAGAAGGCGGTTTTCGCGGCCAACGCGATGACCGAACCCCAAGGCGGAGCGGACATTGAAAATCTGGAAATTACCGGAGGGAAAACCATTCGCACTGTGGCCCGCCTCGACGGCGATGAGTGGGTCATCAACGGTCACAAGCTCTGGCCGACCAACACCGGAGGCGTGGCTAAACTTTTTATTGTTCCCTGCACGACGAAACCCGGTTCCACCGATACCAACGACTTTGCTTTGATATTTGTACCCGCCGATGCCAAAGGCGTAACCCAGGGGGGCCCTTACGAAAAGGCCGGTATGGCCGCCGATAAAAACGGCGACATCTGGTTTGAAGATGTAAGGGTTCCCGTATGGTACCGCGCCCAAGGCCCGGGAAAGGACGCCGAAGTTTTCCGCGAAATCATTCCCTGGGGATTGATCGGCAGCATGGGATTTCTGTGCGGCGCGATGTTGAATCTCTATGAAATGCTCTACGACTTTGTTTCCACCAGAACCTATAAGAACAGACCCTTAAAAGAAGACGACTGTATTGCCGGAATCATCGGCCGCATCGCCGGAGATATCGACGTATGCAGGATTCTGGCCTATGAAGCCGCCCGCATGGGCGACCGGCGCAACAAGCCCTACGGTTATCCGCTCTACTCTGATGAAGTCGCCTGCAAGATGCGCAATCTCAAGGATTTTGTCTCCGACAGGGCGGTGGATGTTTTCGGCAAGGCCATGGATGTTCTGGGAACGTACGGCGCCGACCGCGAATACGATATTGAAAAGCACTGGCGCGATATCAAAATGATTCAATTGTGGATGGGCGGCAAGCAGCTATGCCAGATGGAAGCAGCCCGGTATTTCTTCAATTGCGAGACATTATAGGAGACCAAATCATGCAAGAAGCCAATAAGGGAGTGATTGATTTAACCGACCGCGTGCTGAAGGAGCTTCTCAAAAAGCCCGGCTTCAAGGAGAACATCCGCACCGTGCTCCAGAATATCGATCCGGATTCCGGACGCCGACTGGTCCGCACGCTGATGTGGCAGGATCCGGAGTTTTTTCTGGGCGTGCTGGGGGCTGTTCCCGCCGTCGCCAATACCCTGATTCAATGCGTGGATGAACTGCTCATTCAGCTCAATGAAAAATTTTCGCCGCAGCTGCTTCATGATTTTATGAAGTCGATTGTTCTGTCGCTGGACAAGGACACGCTGGAGAATATTGTCCGCAACGGAAAACTGCTGGGCACCCAATTATGGGTGGTGGCGGAGGAAACCTACAATGAACAGCATGCTGCCAATTCCAACACGGAGGGAGAAGACCATGGAAAATAACGCCGTGATGCCCGCCGAAGGCGGCGTAATGAAAGAGGTGCTCAGCACGCCTTTTGTCAAGGATATCATCAGAAACAATTTACAGAATATCAAGCCGGATAAGACGCACCCGGTGGTTAACGCTTTGATCTGGCAGGAGCCGGAGATTATTCTGTCCATTCTCGGCTCCATTCCGCCGGTCGTGAATTCCTGCGTCGGCGCCCTGGGGGAAACAGGCAGACAAATTAATGAAAAATTTTCGCCGCGCCTGCTGAGCGACTATGTCGGAAGCATTCTCAAGGATATCGACACGGACGAACTCAAGGCGCTGGTTGACGCTTACGTCGAGATGGGAAAAAATCTCTGGGAAGCGTCACCCGAATTTCGGGAAGCGGTGGGTAAAGCAATTACTGATGATGCGCCGCCGCTGATCGGCCGGGGCATCAGTTCCGCGTGCCGTGTGGTCAATGAAATAAGCAAAAACGACCCGCGTGCGGTGAGCAAATTTTTATCCGACGTGTCGGACAACATTGAAGGGAATGCGTTGCGCGATGCGACCCACACGATCGTCAACGCGGTCCTGGATCAGAAACTGTATTTGTTTTCCTGGACGTGGCAATTGCTCAAGAAGAGATTTAGCAGGAGAAAATAATGAAATTTATTAAATGGAGGAATATTCCATGAAAGACGCTGAAAAAACTTCCCGCCCGGAAAGCGCTGCCGATCTCACGGGAAGCGTCGTATGGCAAACCGTTAAAACGCCCGCGCTGAGAAAACTGGTGAGCGCCATCGTGCATGAAGCGCTGAAGGACTGGGCCAAAAACAGCAAGTTCAAGGCGAGGATGACCGCGCACGTTGAAGATATCGTCGGCAAGGTGCTGTCCTCAGACAGCGAAAGTGAAAGCAGGACAGGCGCCGAACTGGGGAAACTGGTCACCGCATTCGCCCGGGAAACCAATGAGGCGCTCCAGCAGGGGGTCAAGGTTGTGGACGACCCTCGGCAGACCGCCATCAATGATTTCATCGTCCATACCGATTTCGGCGAAATCAAGGAAATGGTGGACCGGTCCGAAGAACATCTTCTGCAAAATATCAACGTGACCATCGACTGCATCTGGGCATATCCGGCGAAGGTCGGCAGCATCCTGGCTTCGCTGGTTTCCGCCGGAAATATCTCCGTAAAAAGCATTGCCCTTATTTTAGGTTCTCTTCTGAAAAATCTCGGTCCTGATCTGACGGCCGATATTCTCCTTTCCATTGTGCGTGAATTAAACGGCAAAGAAATCGGGAAACTAACGAACACGCTGACTGAACTTCTACGCCGCCTCCACACGGGAAGCTATCTGCTGGCCAGAGGCGGCAAACCTCTTTTTGAAATCTATCTGACCAACTTTCTGAAAGACGCGCTTGGGGAAATCGATCCGGACATTTTTACCAAGGCGCGCGTTGCGCTGGCCGAAGACGCGGAAACCATCGCCAAATCCATGGCGGAAGTGCTTTCGGAAAACGAAAAACATCTTTTCGCGTCACTGGCGGCCTATTCCGCTCTGGAAAATCCTAAAATCAGGGCGCAAGCCGTCAAAATGAGCTTGTATGAGGATGCCGATCCGGAAAAATTCACCGAGGCCGCCGCCGCGGGCATTTCGGATCTGGACACGCAGATTATGGCGGAAAACGTCAATGCCGCGCTGAGAATTATCAATAATCTTCATGAGGCAAGGCCGCAACTCTTTGCGACGCTTCTGCGCGGATTTGCCGATTCAGCGGACGAAGACGAACTGGCGAAAACCGCCCGCTGGCTGGTACCGGAGCTTGTCAGTTCCTTCAAGACACTCGCTCCGGCGGTCATGCCGTCGTTGATCAACGGATTTTGCGAAATGGTCGAAGCCGACCACAGCGGGGAAATGAAAAAAGCCATCGGCAACCTGAGAGCTGTGATGATGGGCGATGGAGGTGAAAAATGATGAACGACTGGAAAGAAATTGTCACCACAAATGAAAATGCGTACGTCAAAAAATGGAAGGAAAGCGGCAAGGCGGTTATCGGCTACCCGTGCACCTATGTTCCCGATGAAATCATTTACGCCGCCGATATTCTGCCGTATCGTTTGCGCGGAACGGGAACAACGTCTTCGTCCATCGGCGACACGTATTTCGGGCCGGTCATCTGCAGTTTTCCCAAATGCGTTCTTCAACTGGCCGGCGAGGGCAAATTCAATTTTCTTGACGGCGCCATCATCGTCCCCGGCTGCGATTCGATGAGACGGCTGGATGAATGCTGGCGCAAGGCGGGCGACGATTATCCGGGCACCGTGCCGGGATTTTTTCACTATTTCGGCGTTCCGCATAAGGTGACCGACTACTCGCTGAAGTGGTCGCATGAGGAAGCCCTGAAACTCAAACAAAAAATCGAGGAACACTTCGGCGTCAAGATTACCGACGAAGCCCTCAAAAGCGCCATCCGTGTTTATAATGAAAGCCGGAGACTGCTGATTCAACTCGACAAGCTGCGTGCCGGGGATGATCTTGTCATTACCGGCGAAGACGCACTGGCCGTTATCATGGCCGCGTCGGCCATGCCGCGCGATGAATACAATAAACTGCTGCGGAAAACCCTGGCCCAAATGGAAGATCTGAAGACACCCATCGCGGGCCGCAAACGCCTGATGCTGGTTGGATCGGTCAACGACGATCTGGAATTCATGAAGGTCATCGAGGATTGCGGCGCGGTGATTGTCGCCGACACGCTGTGTTTCGGCTCCCGCTCGTACAGCGATCTGACGGAGGAGGACGGCGATCCGCTGTTCGCCCTGACGAAACGCTATCTCAATCATGCTTACTGTCCGCGCATGTTCGGCTACTACAAGGAACGGCTGAAAAACATCATGGACCGAGCCCGCAAGGCGAAGGTGGACGGCATCATTCTGCAGAACATCCGCTTCTGCGATCTCCATGGATCGGAAAACGGCATCTTTGAGAGAGACCTGGAAAAGGAAGGCATTCCTTGCATGAGGATGGAACGGGAGTACGGACCGCTCACGGAATCGGGACGTGTCAAGATGCGCATTGACGCATTTCTGGAAAGAATTTCCTAAAAAAAAGGAGAACGGATCATGGATCAACAGGAGAAAATCGCCATCGACGTCATCAAGAATATCGCCATCGATTCATCACGAGTGCTGGCGGAAAGACAGCGCGCCATCGACGCCCTGACCCTTTTCCGGGAGGCGGCGCTGCCGGCGCTTAAAGACATCGAGAAAAAAGTGGATGTCAACGTTCTCAAGGAGAGGGCGCGGCTCTATATGCAGCGGATCACGGAAGGCGCCGTTCTCAGTATGAACCTTTAGAGAGGATCCCATGAAAAAAGAAACCAGAGAATATAATTTTGATTGGAACATGTGGACGATTCTGGAAAACGCGTCCAAAACAGCGGACGGGTTCCCGAAGGAATACGAAACGCTGCTGACGTATATTCCGCATTACCGCAACGTGCTGGATGCGTTTGTCAAGCATGGAGAACCGGGCATCCTTTTTTTGAAGATTATCGCCAAATACGCCAATGCTTGCGTGCGCGCTCATATCGACGGCAAAAAAACAGCCGGGATAACGTTCTGCTTTGCCACGCCCATTCTGTACGCTTTCAACATTCAGCCCATCGCGCTGGAACCCTGGAGCGTTCTGGGCACGGTTGTCCTGAAACGCGGCACGGCGGAGTTTCTGGATTATTGCAGCGAACTCGGGTTTACCGAAACATCCTGTTCCTCGCAGCGGGGATCGCTGGGCGCGTATCTGTGCGGGCTGGCGACAAGCCTGGATTTTGTTGTTTATGACTCGCCGGGCATCTGCGATACCAACGCCAACTCCTTTTCATTTGCCGCCTCCTATCTGGACATTCCTTTTTATCAGCTCAATTATCCCGCCACGCTGACGGATGAACGGGCGGCGGAATATCACCGGGCGGATTTCAGGGGGTTGATCAAGTTTCTGGAAGAGCAGACGGGCAGAAAGATGGATATGAATAAGCTGCACGATGTTATGCGTGAATCCAGGAGGCAGGATGAGCTGACCTGCGAACTGCTGGATCTGCAAAGACTCAAGCCCTGCCCCATGCCGCCGATATACGAGTTGATGCTTTACGGCGGGCGTTTCATGATGAACGGCACGAAAGAGTACACACAACTGCTGGAGTCCATGCTGGAACACACCCGACAAAAAGCACAGGAAGGCAAGGCCGGCACAACGTCCGGCAAAGAAAAAGCCCGCGGGCTGTTTTGTTATATCGATCATTACACCACCGATGCCCGGCTGTGGGATTTTCTCGATCAACGCGATATTTCGCATATGGGGTCCATTCTGTTTAATTTCTGGCAGAAAGACAGTTTATACGCCGAGGGCAAGGAGGATGAAGGCTATCGGCTTGACGACGAAGGCCTTGACGCCATCATCGATTCTCTCGCCGCTCAAATGTCCCGCATGCCGATGGTCAAGCAAATCAGAGGTCCTTATGACGCGCCGGGAATGTGGCTGGACGACACGCTGGGCGCCGTCAATATTATGAAACCCGATTTCGTGGTGTACATGGGAACGATGGGCTGTCGCAATACCTGGGGAATGGTCAAGCCGTTTATACGCGATCTGGAAAAGCACGGCATCCCCTCTCTGTATCTGTATGCCGACGGGTTCGACGACCGGGTGCAATCCTGGGAAACCGTGGCGGATAAAATAGGCGAGTTTCTGACCATCCGCAAAATACTGACCGCGGAAGCAGTGCCGCGCAACTGATCCGCGAATCAATTTACAGCCATGTCCTGATGGCGGAGGATGAACCATGAAAAGAGAAACCAAAGAATATCATTATGACTGGAATCTGTGGACCATTCTGGAAAACGCGGCCAAAACGTATGACGGCTCCAGAAAGGAATATGAAACGCTGCTCCCGTACGTCTATCATTACAGAGATGTGCTTGATAATTTCGTCCGGCAGGGCGAACCCGGTATTTTGTTTCTGAAGATTATCGCCCGTTACATGAAAGACTGCGTCACGGCCAGAGAACGAGGCAAAAAAGTATCCATGAACACCTTCTGCATGGCGATTCCCATTCTTTACGCCTTTGGCGTTCAACCCATCGCACTCGAAGTCTGGTCGGTTCTGGGCACCGTTGTTCTTAAACGCGGCACGGCGGAATTTCTGGATTACTGCTGCGAACTGGGATTTACGGAAACGTCCTGCTCCGCTCAGCGGGGAGCGCTTGGCGCATACTTGTCCGGATTGGGCATCAAGCCTGATTTCATCATCTGCGATTCCCCCGGCGTCTGCGACACCAACGCCAATTCCTTCGCCTTTGCGTCAGCCTATATGGATTTGCCTTTTTATCAACTGAATTATCCGTCCACGCTGACGGAAGACCGTTCGGCAAAGTATCATCGCGATGATTACAGGGGCTTGATAAAATTCCTGGAAGAACATACCGGCGAGAAACTGGATATCGATAAGCTCAGAGAGATTATACGGGAAACAAAAAAGCAGGATGAACTGGCCGCCGAAATTTTCGAGATGCTCCGTGTCCAACCGTCGCCGATTCCGGCCGTTTACGATCTGCTGCTTTACGGGGGGAAATTCATGATGGGCGGGCTTCCCCAATACACGGAGCTCCTGGAATCCATGGTGAGAAAAGCAAAAGACAATCTGGCCAAAGGCATTGCGGGCACGTCGTCGGGCAACGAAAAAGCGAGGGGCATGTTCTGCTATATCGACCATTACACGACGGATGCCCGGATGTGGGATTTTCTCGACGGCCGGGATATCAGCCATCTGGGGTCGCTGCTGTTCGGTTTCTGGCAGAAGGAGATGCCCTATGCGAAGGGACGGGAAGAGGAAGGATACGCAATCGATGACAGCAGTTTGGATTCGATGATTGATTCCATGGCGGATATGAATTCGAGAATGCCGATGGTCAAGCAAATCAGAGGTCCCTATGACGCTCCGCAGATGTGGCGGGATGACATTATGGGCATGGCGAATCTGATGAAGCCTGATTTTGTGGCCTACATGGGAACCATCGGTTGCCGCAATACCTGGGGCATGGTCAAACTGCTGGTTAAAGATCTGGAAAAGGCCGGCTATCCGACCCTTGTTTTATACGGAGATGGATTTGACGACCGGGTGCAGTCCTGGGAGTCCATTACCGATAAAATAGATGAATTTACACACGTAAGGGGGATTTTTAAATGATTGTAGCGGGATGTGATGTAGGATCTCTGACCGCGAAGGCGGTCATCATGAACGGCTCCATTCTGGGGCACGCGGTGATCAAGGCGAAATCCAAGCCTGAAGAATCGGCGGCCGAAGTGATGGATCTGGCGCTCAAAAATGCCGGTCTGAAAATGGAAGATATTTCTTTTTGCGTGGGCACCGGTTACGGCAGAAACAAAATTCCGTTTGTTAATCTCGCCGTATCGGAGATTGCCTGCCACGGCAAAGGCGCGCAGTGGATTATGCCGTCGGTACGCACGGTCATTGATATAGGGGGGCAGGATTGCAAAGCCATGCGCATGGACAAAGACGGCAATGTGCTGAAGTTTACCACCAACGACAAGTGTGCTGCCGGAACGGGACGTTTTCTGGAAGTGATGGCCAAACTTCTCGGGGTCAGCCTGGATGAACTGGGAACCATTTCCGAAAACGCGAAGGACCCGCTTTCCCTGTCCTCCACCTGTACCGTCTGGGTGCAGGCCGAGGTGGTTCATCATCTGAATTCCCAGAAGCCGGTCGCGGATATTGCGGCAGCGATCAACCGTGCGATGGCCATACGGGTCGCCATTCTGGCGAATCAGATCAGAGCCGAAAAGGATATCTGCATGTCGGGCGGCGTCGCGAAAAATAAAGGTGTGGTTTCCCAGTTGGAAAAAGATCTGGGCATGAAAATAAAAAAATTGAGATACGATCCGCAGATTGTCGGAGCACTGGGCGCAGCCGTCATTGCCGGTGAAAAAGCAAAAGGAGGAAACAAGCCATGATTGTAGCCGGATGTGATGTCGGTTCTTTAACGGCGAAAGCCGTCATTATGCGGGGAGATGAAATCCTGGCGGCCCGGGTGATGCGGGCGAAATCTCATCCTGAGGAATCGGCGAATGAAATTATGGGCCAGGCTCTCGAACGGGCCGGACTCGTCATGGAGGAGATATCCTATTGCGTGGGCACCGGCTACGGCCGGGCAAGCATTCCTTTTGCCCGGTCCGTGGAATCGGAAATCGCCTGCCACGGCAAGGGCGCGCAGTGGCAAATGCCCTCGGTAAGGATGGTCATCGACATCGGCGGACAGGATGCCAAAGCCATCCGCCTCGATGATCAGGCCAATGTCATCCGTTACGTTTATAATGATAAATGCGCTTCCGGAACGGGACGTTTTCTGGAGGTGATGGCCGACGCCTTGAACATCGACCTCAACAACATGGGAGAGGTTTCGCTTTCGTCACAAAACCCGATCAGTATTTCCAATCAGTGCGTCATTTTCGCGGAAACGGAAATCGTCTCTCTGGTAAATGAGGGCCGGGACATCGCCGATATCATCAACGGACTGCACCATGCTCTGGCACATCGGGTCGCCGCGCTGGCCAAGGGAATCGAGCTGCAGGACGATATCGTGATGACCGGCGGCGTCGCCAAGAATAAAGGCATGTTCGCGGCGCTGGAAAAAGCGCTCGGGAAAAAAATCAAAGACCTCGACAGAGACCCGCAGATCAACGGCGCCCTGGGCGCAGCGATTTTTGCCGCGGAACGTCTGCGACATTAACGAACTGCGTATGGACCTTTTTGAAAATACCTTCGATGTGTTGAAAGACTATGCGGAAAAAAGAAGCGCCGCAGCCGCGATTTTTTCAGCCGACGCAAATGACTGGCCGTCAGGCGCAGGACGCAATGTGGTTTTATCCGACGATATGGCCGTTGAACTGGGAAGCCCGCAGACGGCTTCCACATCCGTCCTGCTCTGGACGGAAAACCCCGGTCGTGTCCGGGACGGCAGAATAACGCTAATCGGGCCCGACATCGGGACAAGCGCAGACCGGAGCCTTCCTTTCGGCAAAGTCGTTCTGGTTTGCGTCAGCGGTTTCAACGAAGACAATATCTACGAACGCTATAAGGAGATGGAAGCGGTTCGATATGCAATGGATCTGAAGGGATATATGATGCGGGCGGCCTCCCAGTACCAGCGGGAATGGAGCCGCATCAGCCGCGAAGCGCTGCAAAACGGTTTTTCCTTTACCGTGCTGGGCGGGGCGCTACGCAACGGCTATTTAAAAAAAGATTATATCCATGCCGTCGAATTTTTGTTCGTAACGTCGGACATCGCCGATGTGAATGAACTCGGCGACATCACAAGAAAGGTCAGCCGGACGATCAACGCCATGGACAAGATGTTCAGCGAAATGAAATCGGATTGCGACGAATGCGAGTATAACGATGTCTGCGATGAAGTCAGTGACCTGAAGAAAATGAGAAACGCACGCAATAAAAAAAGAGGGGAATGACTATGGATAAAAAAACTAAAACAATCGCTTTGTGCGGCAAAGGCGGCGTGGGAAAGACATCCGTGTCCGCGTTAATGATCAAAAATCTGGCTGGAAGAAAAGATATGAAAATTCTGGCCATTGATGCCGATCCGGCAGTCGGCCTTTGCACGGCGCTGGGCATCGGGATAAAAAAGACCGTGGACGACATCCGTAATGATTTGATCAGTACCATCAAGAAAGGTGAAAGCCAGGATAAAACAGCAACCCTGAACATGCTCGACTACGAGCTCTTTGACGCGCTGACCCAGCATAACAACCTTGCCTTGCTGGCAATAGGCAGACCGGAATCGGAAGGCTGTTTCTGCAGGGTTAATGCTTTATTAAAGGATATTATTCAGGATCTGGCAGGAAATTTCGACGTGGTGCTGATTGACGGAGAAGCGGGCGTGGAGCAGATCAACCGACGGGTCATGAAAACCGTCGATCACCTGATTGCGATTTCCGACACCTCCGCCAAGGGCATGAATGTCGCCAGGACCATCAAGCATCTCGCCTTCGACAATCAAGCGGTCAATTACAAAAACATGGGCATGATCCTGAATCGGGTCAGAGATCAGCAGGAAGTCAAAATCATCAGAGAACATATCCCCATCGATCTTCTGGGCTGGCTACCGGAAGATGATTTAATCAGGGAATTCGATTTTCACAGCAGGTCATTCCTTGATTTTCCAGATGCGGCAACAGCCCATCGAACCGTAGACAGTATTATCCGTAACCTGCAAATCTAGCGTCATAGAACCATGAAAACAGTATTTCCATGCCTGATCAGGAATACTGTTTTCCGGTTTTTTTGCACATCGTTTTATCAAAAAAGAAATGTTTTACTTTTCTTTTTCTGCTTCCATGCGTTTTCTGTTTCTCCTTTGATGAAAGGCGACAATAATCGATTCGGTTGCAGCGGCCATTGATATTTTCTCGGTATTAACGATGATATCATAATGAGCCGGGGCGGCAATATCGGCATTAAAATATTTCCGGACAAATGCTTTGCGATTATTATCCCGTTTCATAATATACTGTTCAGATTCAGCCTTGGTATAACGCCTGTCCTCCATGAAGTATTTAATTCGCATTTCCATGGGAGCGATAACCCTGACTCTAAAAACCCTTTCTTTCGGCAGAACAAAATTGGCTCCTCTGCCAACCAGCACCACATTGCCGAAAATACCGATGGTGCCGATCACGCGGGTCAGATGGTTCAGGTACTCGCCCGGCCACGGACGATTCTCACCAAACAGCGACGAAAGAAGGGTTTCGCGGAATGTCACTTCCCTTTCATCCAGTGATTCGATCACGCGCCTGCTCATTTTAGCGCTGTCCGCAACGTGCTGAATGATCTGTCCACCGATTAAATCCAGTTCCAGTGCTTTGGACAACCTGCGGGCAATGTCGCTTCCTCCAGCGCCAGCTTCTCTGGATATGGTGATGACCGGACCTCCCTTGAAGTTTTCCACCTTGAGCCCCTGTCTCATCGCGCGTTCGAAAAGCTTCCTCCACTTGTCCACCTGACGCTGGACCATCCGGTCCATGATCGCTTTTTCGTCCTCAT